>JGI26380J51729_10001668_pt1 | contig 10086 bp, 9 predicted proteins | sample SaaInlV_165m_DNA_FD_51729 | JGI IMG/M metagenome (IMG submission 51729) | reverse complement strand
AACTGCTCGGTCTAAGTCGGTGACTGCTGGGCCATCTTCGGCTCGAGGAGGCTCCCATACTGGAGCGGCGGCCAACTCACGCAGGCGGGTAATGCCTTCAGGCGACCCCCGCAAAAACAGCACATCATCGGGTACCAACACCGTGCCGCCGTCAATATCGGTAATCCAGTTGCGGCCACGATGAATAGCCATCACGCTCATGCCGGCTTGAACCGTTAATTCCAAAGCCGAAAGCGGTCGGTGCGCCATGTGCGAGCCTTCACTGACTAGCACGCGATGCGAAACTTCTTCGGCGTCAGACAGGTCGGCCACCAATTGGTGGGGTATCCCCAATTTTTTGGTCACGATGTGGGCAATGTCTACCGCATCGTTACCCATGCGTTCAATGGCCGAAACCACCTGCAACACCGACGACATGCCTTCGGCCTCGCGAGCGCTACGAGCCGCTAAAACACACACGGCGCGCATGTCATGCACCAGGTCGCTCATCTGGCCTTCGAGTTCTTCTACTTCTTCGGCCATGTCTGGATCGTTAAAGTAAACCGAGGCGTAAGCCAGGTCCACCATTAATTCCGAAGTGTCTTTTGCTTCGGCCAGCATGGCCCGCAGTGTGCGGGGTCGATCTTCCATTAGTTCCTCACTAGAGGTTGTTGGTTAAGGATAAACCTTGGACAGCGCCAAGGAAAGAAAAAGTTCATACCACCCCCACCACCCCGATGGCCAAAATGAGCGCCGAGGCACCCACCAAGTCGAGGGTAGAGGTCACCATGGGGATGCCAAAGGTGTCGGGGTCCAGACCGAAACGGAAAGCACTCATGGTGGTGTAGTAAGCCACCAAAACGACCAGCACGGTAGCGAGACCCCCACCCAAGAGCGCTACGAACACCAATTGCCCTAAGCCAGGTGACGATTGACCAGCCAAGGAGGCCAGAAGGTGGGCCGCTACGGCCACGGCCACAAAAATTGGGGCGGCCAAAGCCACCACTGAGCGAATATCGCGCAAACTGGCCCGACTAGGCACCGGAGAAGCATCGTCGAGACCAAGATGGAATTGGGTGGAAAGCCGGCTGCTGAGAATCCCCCCTAAAGCGCCTGCGGTGGCCAGAAAAGCGGGCAACATTACGAGCACCGCTTTTACGCTCAGCAATTCGTCAAGGCGTTTTTCAACCGTTACCCCCGCGAGAAGGTCAATAAAAGCGGCCAACAAGAGAATCGAAACTGACTGACTGACCATCAATTTGAGTTCTTCTTGGCCAAATTTTATTGCCGCCAAGAGCCCTACCACTGCGAGTAAAACCAGCGCTACAGCCAAGGCGTTGACCAAGGCGGTCAGGCCCACCAAGCCGGCAGCTAGCACTAAGGCGGGCACGGTAATGAGGTCCCCTAAGGCGGTGACCAGTGGTGAGGTCACGTTGTCGAGGTCCCACCCAAAACGCACTGACCCGGCCACTAACACCACGGTGACTGCTCCCACCAAAACTGAAGCCAGCATTCCCCCTACCGCAGAGATAACAATAAAATCAGCCAGCGACAAGGTGGGAGCCACCCCAAAAATATTGGCCGCAGCACGACCCATTACCGCCAACGCCACACTCAAAGCCAAGGAAAGCACCACGGCGGCGAGCAGGTTTTGCCCCACTACCCCATCTGGTCGAAAGTTCAGGCGAAAAGTACCGGTGTGCACGGAGGTACCTAAGCGGCTTCCCATGGCGCCGAATATATTGCCGCGCAGGGCAACGGCTCCCGGCATCAACATCAACAAACCGGGGAGGTCGTTGAGCGTTTGGTCGGCGGCGGCCAGCACCAAACCACCGAAAGTAGCGGCGACAACCCCCAGCAATAGCGCCGTGAAACGCTGGCGAGCATCGCCAGCGTTTCCCCAAGTGGGGCGCTCTTTTTCGCCTCGCAGGCGGCGGGGAACCAACAACATGATCTAAGTGTGGTGGATTACCCGCCTCACTTGGTGCTTATTTACGTTTTTTCTGCTAAGACGCAGGTGCTTCCGGCAAGGTCAATACCACGAAGGACCCCGTTGCGGCCCCCACGACCCGTCCGCTGGCGGTGGCTTTTGCTTCTAATTGCACAATCCGACGCCCCGGGTTAAGTACGGTAGCCAGTACCTCAATTTCGCCTTCGCTTACTGGTTTGAGGTAACGAATATGGATTTCTAAGGTGGTACAGATCTGGTTTGAATCAAGATACTCATGAGCTGCGGTACCCATGGCTTGGTCAATCATGGTGAATAACACCCCGCCATGCACCATGCCGTAAGGGTTGAGGTGGTTTTCATTAATGACGGTCCGACAGCCGATGCGGCCGTCTTCTCTTACCGTTTCAATCCCAAAGAAATCTGCTAATGGATAAATTGATTCTGCTGGGTTCGCCAGGGTCATTTTTTGGCTAACTCCGCCATTTGGGTGCTGTAGGTGCTCATGTCAAAGTAGTCGCGCCACAGGGTTATTTTGTCATCGTGCACTTCGAATACTCCAGCGATGGGGAGTTCCAGCCAACCCTCCCCTATTTTGAAACGGTCCAAACGCTCGTTGAACACCATGTTGCCTACTTCTATCTGGCGCAACACCGGCCATTTCACTTCGCTGGCTGGAGCGAGAAACATTTTTAGCGTCTGCTTGACTGCTTCGTGTCCTATCAGCGGGGCCATGGGCATGTTTTCGTAAGACACTTCAGGAGCCAGCAAGCTCACTGCCTCTTCAATGTCTTGGCGTTCAATGGCGGCAATAAATGCGTCAACTACTTCGGTGGGGGTCATAGGCAAACCGTACTTACCTGCCGTTTGGAAAAGAATTGGGAATCACTTACGCCCCGAGCATGGCCAGGACTGCCTCTATTTGATCGAGAACACTTTGTGAACAGTCTGAAAGGTCGCCGTCTCGAACACATTCACCAAGCAAGGTGGCCGCTGCATCAAGGGTACTTTGCGGCAAGTGGGTTAAATCTGGGTAGCCCGAATCCACAGTGGTGGTCGGTGGAGGGGTAGTTACTGGCGGAGCGGTGGTGGTGGGCACTGGAGGCACATTGTTTTCACTCATGCCTCGGGCCGCCAACTCGGCGAGGTGGGCGTCTCGGGTTCCCGCTCCGTACCAACCATCGGCGCTAATACCCAATACGGTTTGCAGCACCGCTGCTTCGGCGCTAGGACCCCAAGGATAAGAAGCGGCGAGCACCTCTTCTTCGTTAACGGGCTCCGTAGTAGTGGTAGGTGCCGCGGTAGTGGTGGGCGCCTCGCTGGTAGTCGACGTCGTGATCTCTGCCGGCTCTTCGGTAGTGGTGGGCGCCGTAGTGGTAGCCGCTTCGGTGGTGGAAGGAGTTTCGGTAGAAGTGGGGGCAACGGTCGTGGTAGCAGTTAGAGCTACTTGGGTAACGAGGGGGTCGTCAGAGTGCCCGGCGGTACCCGAAATAAGTACGCCGATTATCGCAGCTAAGAACAGGCTGGCTGCAACCTGTGAGATCCACCGAATCATGCTTACAGTCTTACACCTTTTCTGATGGATTCCATGTCAGGCTGCCGGGAATTTTGACCCGCCCTTAAAGGCGAATCCGATAGCCTTCAGTACATGGATAACCAAAACTTTACCGCTGACGGCGTCGGATCCTTTCATGCCCCTAAATTTGATCTTGCTACCTTTGATCCGGAGCGTTTCGGCATCGTAAATGAGATAGTTGACGGCGAGCGCTATCAGCGCAGCGTCGATCGCTTTCGCCAACAAAATATTGCCCTCCCTACTTTTGCTCAACTCGGTGACCCGTCGCTAATCCCAGCCAAAGTGCAAGCATCGTTGGCCGACGTAGATCGCGATGCGGCCGACCCCCGAAACCTTTACCGAGTGCATTGGTACAACGATCTCGAAGGTGGGCAAGTTGACCTTCCCGACCACGTGGTTTTGACCAGCGAAATCACCGGTGTGGATGCCCCGATCATTGTGGCTTTCGGTAACCGTTTTCCTATGATCGGCGCCCACAAGGTGCTGGCTGCCTACGCTTGTCTGGTTCCTCGGGTAGTTACCGGGCAATACGACCCCACCGAGCACCGAGCCATTTGGCCTTCAACCGGCAACTACGCCCGTGGCGGGGTAGCTATTTCTCGTCTCATGGGGTGCCGTGGGGTGGCGGTACTGCCCGAAAACATGAGCCGCGAACGTTTCGAATGGCTTGATGAATGGATGACCAACCCTGATGACGTGATTCGCACCACTGGTTCAGAGAGCAACGTCAAAGAAATCTACGATGCTTGCCACGAACTTTCAAAAGACCCAAGCAACTTTATTTTGAACCAGTTCTCCGAGTTTGCTAATCACGTTGGTCACCACGAGGTAACCGGCCGAGCCTTAGAACACCTTTACCTCAACTTGGCTGAGCAAAACCCTGGTTTGAAGTTGGCGGCGTTTGTGGCCGCTTCTGGGTCGGCCGGCACTTTGGCGGCCGGCGAACGCCTCAAGGCTGATCACGGAGCCCGCATTGTGGCCGTTGAGGCCCTGGAATGCCCCACCATGTTGAACAACGGATTCGGCGAGCACAACATTCAAGGCATTGGCGACAAGCACATTCCGCTTATCCATAATGCCGCTAACACTGACGCAGTGGTGGCTATCAGCGACCGGGCTTGCGATGAACTGGGCATGGTTTTCAATACCGAAGTCGGCCACGCCCATCTTCTTGATCAAGGGGTGCCGGCAGCCATCGTTGATACCCTCGGCCATTTTGGTCTGTCGAGTATTTGCAACGTGTTGGCTTCCATAAAGTTGGCTAAAGAGCTCAACTTAGGGGCCGACCAAGCCATCGTTACCGTGGCCACCGATGGCGCCGAAATGTACGGCAGCGAACGGGAGTCCATGGCTGCTGGCCGCTACGCCTCCGGTTTTGGTCTCACTGAAGCGGCAGCCGCCACCGAAGAGCATCTCAAAGGTTGCGACACCAGCAACGTTGAAATCCTTGATGAGGCTGGCCGTAACCGCATCTTTAACTTGGGCTACTACACCTGGGTTGAGCAGCAAGGCATCGATTTCCCCGATTTCGAAATCCGTCGCCAACAGGGTTTCTGGGAATACCTGCAAGGTTTGGCCCCGGGTTGGGACGAGATGATCAACGAGTTCAACGACCGCACCGGGGTGTTGGCCGACTAATGGCTTCCCTCACTCGGGAACAAGGCTGGTTGGGTTCTCCTCCGGGAGCGACTTGGCCGAGCGCAGAAACAGCACACGAAAACCCTTTTTTACAGTTTCGGTCGCTGCTGTGGTCGTACACCAAGGCCTTAGACGCTGGTTGGTCTGATCAAAAATTTGTGGCCACGATACAGCGTCTTGACCAAGCGGTAGCCGACATCGATGGTGCGGGTTTTCGCCACACCCCCTTGGGTCTCGCCCCCCAACTCAACGAGTCGTTGGGCCGCACTGGCAGTCTTTGGGTAAAGGACGAAACCAACAATGTTTCGGGCAGCCATAAGGCCCGCCATTTGTTTGGTTTGGCCCTACATTTAGCAGTTGATGAGGTGCCGCTCTCTACGCCACTGGCTATTGCTTCTTGCGGAAATGCTGCTTTAGCGGCCGCCGTTATTGCTCGAGCCACCGGGCGTCCTCTGGCGGTACATGTACCCACTTGGGCTGACCCCAACGTTTTAGATCATCTTGATGATTTGGGTGCCCAAGTACGCATTTGTGAGCGCCAACCTCACGAAGACGGCGACCCCTGTGTGTTGCGGTCTCGTGAGGTAGTCAGTCAAGGCGCTATCGCTTTTGGCTGTCAAGGCACCGACAATATTTTTACTTTAGATGGCGGGCGGACACTCGGTTTTGAACTTGCTGCTTCATGGGTTGAACAACAGTCAGTGCCGGATCACCTTTTTATTCAAGTGGGCGGCGGAGCCTTGGCTTCTTCTACCGTGCAAGCTTTGGTCGATGCCAAATATTTTGGGGCTTTGTCTACGCTGCCTCACCTTCGGGCTGTGCAGGCAGCAGGCTGCGCCCCGCTTAATCAAGCTTTTCAAAAAGTAGCAGCCAGCACCGTCGCTGAACCTCTGGAGGCTCCACAAATTATGGAGCCGTGGCCCAACCCCGCATCGGCAGCCAGCGGCATTTTAGATGACGTCACCTACGACTGGAAACCATTGGTTTGGGCGCTACAGCAACAAAATAACCAGCCGGTAGTGGCCGCCGAAGCCGACATTGTCGAAGCCCACCGACTGACCCACGCCCATACTGCCATCGACGCCGACCCCACCGGCACCGCTGGCTTGGCTGGCTTGTTAACCGCTCACGCCGACGGGACGCTTGACCCAAGTGCTTCTGCGGTCGTCTTATTTTCGGGGGTGACCCGCTAGCGCTCTTCTCGACGGTAGGCCTGGCCTAAAGCGGCCGGAGCAGCCGAAGGGCGATTACGAGCCCGGATGGATATCACAATCAAGACGGCGATGGTCAGCAAATAAGGCAGCATTGAAAGTAAAATGGGGGAAAGATCAACCCCGAAAGTTTGGAGTCGGGTCTTCAAAGCCAACAAACCGCCAAAGAGTACCGCCCCGACCGCTGCTCTTCCGGGGCGCCATGCCCCAAAAATAACCAACGCTACCGCTATCCAGCCTCGACCTGCCGTAAGGCCTTCGGCCCACTGAGGGGTGAGGCTGAGGGTGAGGTAGGCGCCCGAAGCGCCAGCCATCGCTCCGCCAAAAGCCACGGCGGCGAGGCGAATAGCGGTTACCGAATAACCTGCTGCGTCGACCGTAGATGCAGATTCTCCGGCTCCCCGAAGGGCCAAACCAACGCTGGTGTGCGTTAAAAGAAGCGATACTGCGACGCCGGCCAGCACCGCAAAATAAACCACCGGCGATTGGCTAAAAAATACTGTTCCTACCCAAGGAATATCCGACAGCGGGCCCCAATCTACGGGCGCCAACACCGCTCCGGGAGGGCGACCAACGGCACCTTTACCCAAAAAGGCTGCGAGGCCTACGCCTAAAATGGTGAGCGATAAACCAGAAACCACTTGCTCAGCGCCCAGGACTACCGTAAAGAGCCCATGCAGAAGAGCGAACACCGCTGTTGCCACTATGGCAGCCAGAAACGCTATCCACGGGTTGTTTGTTTCTAGGGCCACCATGAAGCCGGTGACTGCCCCAATGGCCATCATGCCTTCGACTCCCAAGTTTAAGATGCCAGATTTTTCGGCGATGAGTTCGCCAAGAGCCGCCAGGTAAAGCAGCGCAGCAAAAGAAACGGTGGCGCTCAATAGCCCAATCATTGATGCCTCGGTCATGACTGGTTGTCCGTTTTGTCGTTCTTTACTCGGCGAACGGCGTAGCGGCTGAAAACGCCGGCCCCAATCGCTCCAAAGAGAATAAAGGCTTGCAATATTGTTGATACCGAAGACGAGACACCCATGGTTTGGATACTCAACCCGCCTACTTGTACTGCCCCGAACAGCAAGGCCACGGCCGCTACGCCAGAGGGCCGAAGCAAAGCAAGGGCGGCCACAATGATGCCGGCAAAACCGTAGCCCGCAGAGATGCCTTCGGTGATCCGGTCGGCGTTTCCGGAGAGCTCAATGCCCCCCGCCAGGCCAGCGATTCCACCACTTAATATCAAGACGGTAGTAATTTTTCGTTTAAGAGAAATGCCGGCATAGCGTGCCGTGGCTCCTGAAGACCCGGCTACTCGAAGTTCGTAGCCCCAGGATGTGCGACTGGCCACCAGCCCAAATAAGGCAATCACGCCCAGAGCGATAACTACGCCCCAGTGGGCTCGTTCAAAGAGGCCCGGTAGGCGCGCTTCGTCGGGCAACATAGGGGCCAGCGGGAAACCATGCGATTCGGGGTCTTTCCACGAGCCATGGATAAGCCATTGAAGTAAGCGCAAGGCCACTTCGTTCAGCATCAAGGTGGTAATGATTTCGTTGACCCCGATTTGCGCCCGGGCAACCGCCGGTCCAGAAGCCAACAACGCTCCCCCAACCACTGCGGCCACCAACATGGCGGTAATAAGCAGGGGGCTAGCCCATCCTTCGCCGAGACGAGCTACCCAAGCGGCCATCATGGCTCCGGCTAAGATTTGCCCTTCGGCACCAATGTTCCAAAGGCCCATACTTCCAGCGACCGCTACTGCTAAACCGGCGAGACCCAAGGGGACTGCCCGGTTTAGGGTGATCGACCATGCTCTCGGGCTCCCCAGCGATGCCTCTACCATGCGCCCGTAAATGGCTAGCGGGTCGTGGCCAGAAATTAAAAGAAGCACCACCCCGATCAGCATGGCAAAAACCAGCCCGATCAAAAAGGCCAGCGGTTGGCCGCCTTTTAATACTTGTTCGCGACGTACCAGCACGAGTCGTGTCATTGGGTTACCACTTCTCCGGCCATGGCGGCCCCTACTTGGTGGCGTTGTGCCGTTTCAGGGTTGAATTCGCCCACAATCTGGCCATCGTGGATAACCAGAAGTCGATCAGAGAGGGTAAAGAGTTCGTCGAGGTCTTCAGACACCAGCAAGACGGCCACTCCGGCGTCTCGTTCGGCAATTAACAAATCTTGAATAGCTTTTACGCCTTTGACGTCAAGACCTCGGGTGGGTTGGGCCGCCACCAAGACTTTTGGGCCGCCACTAAGTTCTCTCCCCACTAAGAGTCTTTGCAAGTTTCCGCCGGATAAACCGGCGATGGGTTCGTGCATCGGGCCGGTCTTTACACCAAAACGTTCAACGAGGTCTTGGCAATGCTCATCGGCCTGGTCGTTGTCCAGAAATGGGCCTCTGCGGAGGCTGCGGTAGTTGCGCAGTATGGCGTTTTCGGTCACCGTCAGACGCGGAGCCAACCCGACGCCCAGTCGATCTTCGGGTACGTACCCGAGGCCGGCTTTAAAGCGGGCGGCCGGAGGTGTAGCAGTGACCTCTTGCCCGGCGATGCTTACCGAACCAGCGGTGGCGGGGCGTAACCCGGCAACGACTTGCGCCATTTCGCGTTGGCCGTTGCCGGAGACCCCGGCGATGCCCACAATTTCTCCGCTGCGTACTTGCAGGCTGAGACCATGTAAAACGGGCAGGCTACGGTCACTTTGTGCTTCAAGGTTTTTTATTTCCAACAGGATTTCACCTGCTTGGCGGGCCGGGGGGCGTTCGCTAATGATCGGGGAGGATCCCACCATGAGGCCAGCTAATTCGTGGGCGTTGGTGTCTGCCACTTGAAGCGAAGCGGCCACCGTTTTTCCTCCACGTAATACGGTGGCTTCGTCGCAGAACCCAGTTACTTCATGCAGTTTGTGGCTAATAAAAATTATTGATCGGCCGTCATCAGCCATAGTGCGAAGCACCCGGCCGAGTTCGTCCGCTTCGGAAGGGGTAAGCACCGCGGTGGGTTCATCTAAAATCAAAATGCGGGCGTTGCGCCACAAGGCTTTAAGTATTTCAACGCGTTGACGCTCGCCCATTGAGAGTTGCCAAATGGGTCGACTGGGGTCGGTCGCTAAACCAAAGCGTTCAGCCAACTCGCCTACCTCTTTTTCTACTGCGGTGCGGCGCACTAGCCGGTCTGAAGCGCCCAGCACCACATTTTCTGCCACGGTGAATGAGGGTACGAGCCGAAATTCTTGATGGACCATGCCGATGCCGGCGTTTAAAGCGTCGGACGGAGAGCGAAAATGATGGGCTTCGCCATCGATGAGTACCTGGCCTTCGTCATGCCGGTAGACCCCCGACAGGACGTTCATTAGTGTTGATTTGCCCGCACCGTTTTCGCCGAGAACGGCATGTATAGACCCAGTTTTTATTTGAAGCGATGCACCTGCGTTGGCGATAACACCCGGAAAACGTTTCCAGATATTCACCAGGTCAACGACGGCGGTGGATGCGGGGGTCATAAAGAGGATTGTTTCTTATTAAACGCGGTGACGGCGCTAACGAATCTTTCCGTTAGCGCCGTCTACCGAGTCAATGAGCAATTAATCAGCCGGTTGAACCGATTACACCTTCAACGAAAGCACCCATACCGAGCATGGAGCCGTCGTCCATGGTTTCTCCAGCAGCAACCATGACGCTGCCGTCTTGGGCAGTGATTGGGCCAGCAAAGACATGGAGTTCTCCGTCAATGATGGCTTGT
>JGI26380J51729_10001659_pt1 | contig 10119 bp, 9 predicted proteins | sample SaaInlV_165m_DNA_FD_51729 | JGI IMG/M metagenome (IMG submission 51729) | reverse complement strand
AGCAGCAACAACCAATCGTTCCTTGATGTCATCATCAATATCCACACCGACTTCGTCCATTAATTCGGCGTTTCCAACAGCGACCAATGACCCTTCATAATCTCCAATAATTCCAAGTCCAGGCATGGTTTTGATTCCACTGATATTTGGGCGAGAAGAAGATACATTCGACCAAGAAGTATGAATTGCAGTTGCCAATGGATGAGTTGATTCCTCCTCGAGAGATGCAGCGATTCCAAGAATCTCCTTGACTTCACAATCGAGCATTTCGATGTGACTTACCCTCGGCTTACCCGAGGTGATAGTTCCCGTTTTATCAACTACTAGTGTATCGGTTTTGTGTGCATTTTCTAGAGCTTCAATGCCTTTGATGAGTAGACCATTGCGCGCTCCAACCCCGGTGCCTACAATGAGTGCGGTTGGTGTGGCAAGGCCAAGTGCACATGGACATGCAATTACCAAGGTTGACACCAATACCATGATTGCTAATTCCGCATTTGTTGTCATTGGATTATACGATGAAGATTCGGGGTATATCCACCAAAACAGGGCAGCAAGTAAAGCCAAGATTACGACAACTGGAACAAAGATTCCTGCGACTCGGTCAACAAGTCGTTGAATCGGTGCTTTACCCATTTGTGCTTCTTCGACCAAAGAGATGATACTGGCAAGCAATGTATCTTCGGAGGGTCGAGTTGTTCGAATCAAAACACTACCATCTAGAACAATTGTTCCAGCCGACACTTCATCGCCATCACCTTTTCGAACAGGATAGGGCTCACCCGTCATCATCGATACATCGATGCTTGCTTTACTTTCATGAAGCGTACCATCCAGAGGAATTGTTTCCCCTAGTAATACTTTGATCAATGAACCAACTGCTACTGCCTCAACATTTCGATACTCGGAATGTCCAAGCGATTCATCGGTAATTACTCGTGCTTGTTTTGGTTGCATTTCCATCAGAGAAAAAATGGCATCGGTTGCTTTGAGTTTGGCAGCAGCCTCCATCCAATTGCCAAGTAAAACAAAGCCAATGATGAATACGACTCCATCGAAAAAGACATGGTTTGCAGTTTCAAACACGGATGGCAAGAGTGGTATTTTAGCCTCGAAGGTTATCAAAAAAGACCAAACAAACGCTACAGTAGTCCCAAGATGAACGAGTACGTCCATGTTTGCTGAACCGGCGCGCAATGATTTCCATGCCTTCACATGAAAATCCCAACCCGACCAGAAATAGACTGGTAGCGTTGCTAAGAATGCGAATAGTAAGCGTTTATCGACACCATTGACCATCCCCATGCCATCGGCGAACATGGTAAGATAGAGCGTTGGTAATGCTAAGAGTAACGCGAGTGAGACTTTTTGCCCCTGTTTGCGTAATTCTGATTTTGCTTCATCGATGAGAATGGGTTTTCCACGTTGTACCTTAGCCCCAAATCCACCGCGCTCAATTGCAGTAATAACGTTGGTAATTGTGAGTTGAGGCTGGGCGTTTGGTTGCAGTTGAATCACAGCGCGATTGAGAGGTAAGTTTACTGAAACCAGTTCGACATGTTCAACTTGAGAAGCAACCTTTTCGACTGAAGCAACACATGCGCCACAAGTCATACCTGTGATATTGAGTGTGAAAGAGTCTTCAGACACCATCTCACCTCATTCATTACAACAAGTTTCAGTTTCGCAAGACATCAAGTTCCAATCGCCGTTGTCCATTGTAATACAGCCACAGCCACATGTACACATCCAACCAACTTGATTCCAGCCTTTGCCACCTTCTGCACGAGTATAGAGACGTTTCATCTTACACTGGCAATCACACATATGAGCTTTGACTCGCGCCATGTCTTTGCGTTTTATGTAGTCAATATAAACGCTTTGTTTTGACTACAATACTACTGTGGAGCCAAATCAAGCGAACCCGCCCACACATCTAGTCCCCGTAATCGGCAAGGGAATTTTTGTCCAAGTTGGACAACAGGATTCTGTTCACCGCGCTGGTCTGGTTCGGCAGGAATGACCGATAAACCAAATTCATCAACACTCATTTGGGTCTTACCCCCGATTTGCCGCAAATGCATACGCCCATGGATTGCTCCATCATCAGCCAAATCCAAGAATACCCATGGCGTCCTTAAGCCAGTGATACGAGCATCCCAAGAGACATGCTCAAGTGGTGTTGATTCGGTCGAACTCTCTCCACCAATCTTTCCTCCACGTAGTAAGTGAAGATGATAGGCATTTGCCACCAACTCCCACTCCATTCGCTTTGCAGTATGCCCTTGCTCACTACAATGGCTCGAAATTTTCGCTGTTTCTTCAATGGAATGAACCCACCCTTCTCCACGGAGATGTGCTTTTAATTGCCGGTGTGCCATCAAATCAGGATACCTTCTAATCGGACTAGTGAAGTGAACATATGCGTCAAGATTTAGCCCGAAATGCCCGAGATTTTCTTCACTATATGTCGCTCGTTGCATCAAGTGAAACAAACCTTGGTCAACGACTCGACGCACAGGACCTTTGAGATTGGAAGCCTGTAATTGTGCTTGGGCTAGAGCGTCGAGAATGTCTTGACGAGCCTCAGAATCCAAAACACTGGCAAGGTATTCAGGTGTGTCATCAGTAGATTCTTCTTGTTGATTTTGCAGACCTGATGTATCGATTGAGCCACCCGCCCAACCTGCAAGCAAGTCGGTGAGTTCACTTTCTTCAGATTGTCCATGAGTTCTATGACTCGGCATTGGCAATTCGATATCGACCCCTAGTGCAACGAGTTTTGCATTCAATTCTTCGACTTCAATTGCATCTGGNGGAGTGTGGCATCGCCAGGGTAGAGGTGCACCGACTTTTCCAAGTAAATGGCCTACAGATGCATTGGTTGCTACCATGAAAGACTCGATCATTTGTGTTGCTGCATTCGGCCATTTAACTTCGACTTTGATGTTATTGTCACCATATAATCGAGGACGTAATTCTGCATTCTGTATATTCAATCGAATGTCTTTTGCTTGCCAAGATTGAGCCAGTTCAAACATATTGGCAAAGCGTGGATTATCCAAGGCATCTTCGTAAGCCATGTTCTCAGCAACTCGGATGACCGCTTCGTAGGCATTCGTTTCAAACACCTCATCATCACTGTTAACCTTCATTGCAATAACCATTGCAAGCCTGTCAACATCAGCTCTCAGTGAGCACAAATCATCAGCCAAACGAGGTGGCAACATTGGAAGAACAGCATGGGGCAAATACACAGAGGTAGCACGCGCTCTAGCAGCGCCATCCAACCGCGAATCCGTTTGAACATAATGTGCTACATCGGCAATAGCCACCCATAATGTACGAATTCCATCTTCTTCGATGAGGCATACAGCATCATCAAAATCCTTTGCATCATGAGGGTCAATAGTGACAAAAGGAAGATGACGGAAGTCTTTCCTTTGGGCAGAAATTTCCTTGTCACCATCCAATTCTGGCAAACGGTTTGCGGCTTCAACTAATGCCTCATCGTAGGAGTGAGGAAAAGGATTCCATCCCCCTTTCCGTTTGTTTTCAAGGCGTAAATCAAGCAGGGTACGTGCATTGAGTCGCCCTGACTGAATCAGTAACAAAGCCATGCTCGGTTCAGCATCGCGAAACCGTAATCCCGAGCGGCGATTGGCGATGAACCGGGCCTCCTTGGCGAGGTCGAACTTCCCCCATGAACGAACAATTTCATCGGGGAGAAGTGAAAATGAATCAGGGTAATCTTTTCCACCCAAATGTGCTAACCAAACCTCTTCTAACAATGCATAACGTTGCATATCATCCTGATTCATTGAAGGGGTAAGGTGTGCATTTTCGGAATTCAAAGCAGGGCGCCCATGCAATCCTGTCGAACCCTTTGAAGCATGAACAGTGGTGAATGCTTGCCAATCTAAAACCGAGGATTTGATCTGCTCGGTTTCTTTCGGCGAACGAATATGCACCAGTTTAGTTTCATCTTCAACAAAGTGCTCGTTTTTTGACCGAGCATGGGCGAGTGTTTCGTAAATATTACTTCGAAAAGTTCGTTCAGAGCGAGTATCTTTGGTAAAATCACTTGCAAGATTTTCACGCTCGATAAGGAAGGTTGCAATCGCTTCACCCGACCATTTTGTTCCCCAAAGTTCAGCATCATCTTTGAAATGATTAGAGAGGCGTTTCCAGAGCCTTTCTCCATCTGAGAGTTTTGGGCCTTTGGACCGATGTTTTGAACCGCGATTATTGTGTTTGCCTCGGCGACCCATGCACCCACCTACAATCCAGTGTCCTTAAGTTTCTTGAGGGCATCTTTCTGTTTATTNGACAATTCATCGTAATCAGGAAGGACAAATTCGAGTTCTAAATCTCCACCATCGTATCCTGCTTTTGCGATACGCTGACGGTCACCAACCAATGTTTCAGGTGCAACACTCAACATGATTTTCTTATTCGAGGGCAAAGTAACTTTCACTTTGCCTCCAAGCATGAGTGTACTGAATGGTGTAGGCACTTCTTGGACAAGAATGTCTCCATCCCAAAATCGTCCTTCTCCAAATTGTATGCGGATGGTCAACATGACATCACCCGCATCTCCTTCAGGATGGTCGTGTCCTTGGCCCTTCATTCGAGTAGTAGTTCCATGCTTCACTCCGGCCTTAACCGAGGTTCTCAACGTCGTTGATGTCGCTTCCATAGAACCGCTTGAATTTTGTTTGAGGCGCTTGAAGGAGAAGGAGAACACCCCACCTTTCTCGGCTTCTTCAGTCGATAATTCAAGGCTTACACCGATATCTGCGCCTTTCGGGCGTTGTTTTCGTCGTTGAGGTTGCCCCATGCCTCCGAAAGGGTTACCTCCGCGTGGCCGTCCTCCACCTCCAAACATTTGACCAAAAATATCTTCCATACCTCCGCCACCAAATGAAGCGCCACCTCCNCCGCCGAACATTGAAGACATTCGCTGTTGTTGTTCATGTTCACTTCTGTCCTTTGCTGTTGCAATGGATTCGTAAGCCGCTTGAACTTCCTTGAATTTTGCTTCAGCAGAATCATCGCCGGGGTTTCGGTCCGGATGGAACTGACGAGCTTTTTTACGAAATGCTCGTTTGATTTCTACATCGCTTGCGTTCCGCCCCACACCCAAAACAGAATAGGGGTCTTGCTGCGCCATTGAAGGGCCTTCCACGGCACTCCCACATCAACCCTCGCAACAGAGAAATGTGAAAAGTTGGAAGGAATTACGCCACATCCCGCGACGGAGTGGTTATATTGGGAGGGTAGGTGGCGTTGAAGGCCCGAGGTTGTACCATGTCTGGTGAAAATGCAGAAAAACGCTCATTTGAAGATAAAGTTCAGGACCGTCAAGACTGGATTGAGTCCCAATTCCGTCGGATATCCCGAGGTTCTTGGGCCCGTATTATTCGAATGGCTCGTAAGCCTACCGCTCAAGAATTCAAACAAACTTCCATAATCTGTGGAATTGGATTGTTTGTTCTTGGAGCAATCGGTTTTGTCATGCTCGTCATGATGGACAATTTCTTCCCTTGGCTTTTCGATGTATTGAACATCGGAAACTGAGCGAATATAGGAGATGGATGAAATGAGTGAAGCATTTGTAGCATACGTTCGATTTGAAGAAAAACTCCTTTTGTTACGCCGTAGCAAATCCGATGGCGACTTCCCTGCTTTGTGGGATGGCGTTTGGGGAATCGGCGACACACCAGAAGATGTTCTTGCCAGAGTATCTGAATCTACCGGAATTCCAGTTGAATCCCTTCACTATCAAGGCTCAGGTCCTGAGCGTGGTGTTGACATGGGCCGTTCTCTAGTTGATGTTGCTCCTGTTTTGGTCGTTTCAAGCACCGAAGAAGTAACTCCAACAGGACGTTATGTTGAATCAGAATGGATAGACCCAGGAACATTGCAGAAATACAACTGCATCTTTTCAAATCTCGACATGGAAAACAACAACAAGTTGTTTGGAGAAATGTATGGTTCAGTTGGTTCATTCCTTTACATCGTGAAGACTGCAATTGGTTCTGAGCAACGTGTCGCTGATGAAATGTATAACCGACTTCATGGAAGTGGTTCATTGACTTCTCTTCTCCCAGACATAATGTCAATTCTTCATCCAACAGGAATGCGTGGTTACTTGTTTATTGAATCAAGTGCACTTCACCATGTTGAGAAGTTGATTGGTCGTTCTGGTGGCCGAGACCCAGCAGCTCGACGTGGCTTAAATCAAACACCTCTCAAGAATGCCAAAACAGTTCTTCCAGGTGAAGCACCACTTGCAGACATTCTTCCTTACCTCGAACCAAAGGCTGTCACCTCTGGAATTGAAGTTGGATGCATCGTCGAAATCGTCACTGGAGCATTCAAGGGCGAAAAGGCTCGTGTCCTCAGTGTAGCAGAATCCAAAGAAGAAGTCAGTATGGAATTGTATGAACAACCAATCCCAATGACTCTCAATATGCGTGGCGACCACGTTCGTGTCGTGGAGCGTGTCGAGTGATTTTTGAGGCTACAGCCACCCAACACCCATCGCACAGCGCGATTATATAGGGGTGTTTTGTCGGCTGAATGCCCACATAGTGAGCAATGGAGTTGAGACAATGCCGAAACCTTGGACATCTAAACTTATCATCAAGGCTCTTGGTGTAAAGAAGTGCAACGGTAGTGTCGACGCTGCGGTTGAAGATCTTTCACTTGAAAAAGCAATGGAAGTCGCTCAAGAGAAGCACGGCCTCGGTCATTTGACTGGAGCCGATCTAAAGGCGCAAACCAAAGAAATCATCGGAACATGTGTTTCGATGCGTGTCAAAATTGACGGACACTGGGCCAATGATGCCCTCGCAATCATTAACAAAGGAGAATGGGACGAGCGGTTTAATTGAATATCACGAGCCGTGGTAGAGGCGTCTTTGAGCGTCTCGCTGACCACTGAGGTGAACAAAAATGGAAAACAAAATTAATCAGGCAATTAAGGATGCACTTGAGGGTGCACCAAAGAGAAAGTTTGTCGAATCTGTCGACATTGCATTCACAATTCGTGATGTCGACTTGAAAAACCCAAACAATCGTATCAAGGAAGAAATCCGTCTTCCATCTGGTCGAGGCCGCGTTCTTAAGATAGCAATGTTCGCTTCAGGCGAAGCAGCATCTAAGGCAAAGGCAGCAGGCATTCACGTCATCACCCCTCAAGAAATTGAAGAACTTGGTGGCAACAAAGGTAAGGCAAAGAAGATTGCAAACGCATACGACTTTTTCCTTTCAGAAGTTCCTCACATGGGATTGATTGGACGATACCTCGGTGTTGTTCTTGGTCCTCGAGGTAAAATGCCACGTCCAGTTCCACCAACACTTGACCCAGCAGTAATTGCAACTGGTTTGCAATCCACTGTTATCGTCAAGTCAGGTGACAAGAAGACATTCCAAATCTCATTTGGAACTGTCAGCCAATCAGAAGATGAACTCTATGCTAACGCAATAGAAATTTACAACCGTGTGATTTCCAAGCTTGAGCGCGGCGTTGGAAACATTCGCTCCCTTTACATCAAGACAACTATGGGGCCTTCACAAGCAGTTGAGGTGATTAATTGATTCCTAAGGTCGTATCTTGGAAGAAAGACACTGTTCAAGACTTGGTTGATCTGCTCAAGAGTGGAGACACCATTGCAATCATCGATATTCATGGCGTTCCTGCTGGAGCAATGCTCGGTATGCGAGCATCTCTCCGTAGCGATATGCAGATTCAAGTTGCAAAGAAGCGCTTGATGTCGATTGCTTGGGAACGCGTTGGATTTGAAGATTCAAATTTGAATGAATTATTCCAAGGCGCTATTCAACCTGCTCTAGTATCCTCTTCGAGTTTGAATTCGTTTCAAATGTTCACTGAACTGAAGAAGACTGAGGCTGGCCGTGCTGCTAAGGAAGGAGATGTCGCACCTCACCAAATCGTTGTTGAAAAGATGGATACCGGTATGCCACCAGGTCCAATAGTTGGTGAATTGAACTCTGTCGGAATCCCTGCTAAGATTATGGGCGGTTCGGTTCAAATCCAAAAGCGAACAGTCATTCTTGAAGAAGGCGATGTTTTCGAAGGTGACATGGGAATGATGCTCTCTAAGATTGGAATCAATCCAATTGTCACCGGACTGCGTTTGTGTGGTACCCTTGAAGGCGGCACACTCTTCGAACCAAGCACTCTTGACATTAATTACGAGCAATTTGAGACTGACCTCATCAGCTATGCTGCTGGTGCTTTCAACCTCGCTTGCAACATCACTTGGTATACCAGCCAAACGATGCCTACAATTCTTGCAAAGGCCAGCCGAGAAGCAATGGCCGTTGCAATGGAGGCTGCAATTGCAACTGCAGACACCATGCCACATCTCGTTGGACGAGCACACAGCGGCGCTTTGGCCGTTGCTGGACAGCTTGACAGCGACGCACTCGATGAAGAACTTGCTAACATGTTGGGAGCAGCAGCATCCGCTGCCGCATCCGTTGCAAGTACTTCTGAAAGCACTTCTGAGGCACCAACCGAAGCCGCAGAAGAGGAAGAAGAGGAAGAAGAGGAAAGCTTCGGCGGACTCGGAGATCTATTCGGTTGACCAATTATGAGGTGAAAAAATATGGAATACGTATACGCTGCTATGCTACTGCACGCTGCTGAAAAAGACATTGACGAAAAGACCGTGAGCGCCATTCTAAAGGCTGCTGGCGTGAAAGCTGACGACGCCCGCGTGAAAGCACTTGTTGCTTCACTCGCTGGTGTTGACATCGCCGATGCAATGACCCAAGCTGTTGCCGCTCCTGCTGCCGCTGCACCCGCAGCTGCTGCTGGTGGTTCTTCAGATGCCCCTGCCCCTGCTGAAGAGGAAGAGGAAGAAGAAGAAGCAGGCGGTTTCGACGGTCTTGGTTCCCTTTTCGGTTGAAACAGGTATCGAGCGCCGCCGAGCGCACTTTGGAACGCGACATGCTCGCGCCAAGTGAAGCACGGTAGTTCTACTCGGTCCTCCCCGCGGAATACCTCGCCTGAAAGGGCGGGACTGTGGGAATACCGTGCATACAAGCGAATCAAACTTCGAGTTTGATCTGAAAGCAATCCACACAGCCGTAAGGCTGTTCAAATTCTAACCACTCCATCGGAGTGTTGATGCCGAACAGATGTTTGGCCACATCATGGTGCGACGCGCTACACAAGATTTCGAAGTCAGTGTGTCTCCAGTTCAATCAATCAAAGTATTCCGTCTTCTTGCTGAAGAAGCAGGATGGTCAATGGAACGCCACGAAGGTTCCAGAATGGTTGACCGTTTTGCCATCATTATGCCAATGACACAAAACACGAGAACCCTTGGATTACGAATTTTGGATGGCCCACTACGTGGACTTGAAGTAACAAGTTGGTCAGAAACACGTGGTTCATCAGGCGCATTGAATATGATTTCATGGGTTTTACCAGGTGGCCTTGAACATCCTTTGACGCAATCATTGTTTCAACACTGGGTCTCCCGACTTCCCCGATGCCCATGGCGCTGGAGTTTTGGTGAGCGCTCTAAAATTGGTTTTTTCCTTCCAGTTTGGCGAAAATCCCGTAAGAATTTTGCCAATCTCGGTTTCTCTGTTGACAAAAATGATTGGCCTAATACACCATCCCAACCTTGGACATCCGATGAGTCAGAATGATTCTGTCGAATTTCATTCATTCTCAACTTGAATTTACCGAATTTCATGACCGAAAGTCATAGAGGTTAACGCTTCATCGGTTGGGTTGAGGGCGACACTCATGATTACATTGGACGATTTAAAATCCAACCGTGATACGCAGATTACCGTGGCATGTATCGCCTTTTTCCTCATTGCATTCCCACTTTATTTTAGTTCGCAAGGTGGAATTGGGTCGGGAAGTGGAGCCATGGGTGGCGTTGGAGATTACAACATCAATGGCAACCTTTCCTATGTTGAAATCGCTGATGGCATTGAGTACATCGCTGATGGCGACACACTCATGATTGACGACCTTCACACCGATGCAATCGATGGTGCAGAAGACATGAACATCGTTGGTGTTCGTGTGGTTATGTCCTATGGCGAAGACGAATCCGGTGGAAA
>JGI26380J51729_10001644_pt1 | contig 10163 bp, 4 predicted proteins | sample SaaInlV_165m_DNA_FD_51729 | JGI IMG/M metagenome (IMG submission 51729) | reverse complement strand
CAGACAGGTTCCGATATTCTCACATCCCTCCCCCATCCACAACCTTCTACTATGCCTTTCCCGCGGGTCTACCCCCCCCAACCCGCGACTCCCACATCCATGTGAATGGTCACCGCCCAGCCGGGGATGAATCACATAACTGATATATATTGTTAGCCTTATGATCGATCGGTGGGCCTGCGAAGCGTCACACCTCACCCTTACTCGTGTCGCTTCGCAGCCTCGATGAGTCGGTAGATCCAGTCGAGGGCCTCACGAGGAGTCAGATCATCTGCGTCGAGTTGGGCCAGCAGTTCCCGCAGCGGATCGGTCGAGCAGCGAAACAGATCGGGTTGAATCACTGCAGGCTCCGCTCGGGAAATGTTGCCGACCGAGGAGGCTCCTGAGAAATGCTGCGGCAAGGACCCTTTTTCCAGCTGCTCAAGAATTGACCTCGATCGATCGAGGACTGAATCCGGAATCCCCGCCAGGCGAGCGACATGGATACCGTAGGACTTGTCTGCACTGCCAGCGACGATTCGGTGCAAGAAGACGATCTCATCGCGCCATTCCTTCACTTCCACATTCAAGTTGTGTACTTGCGCAGGCATCTCGTCGGCCAGAGCCGCCAACTCGTGATAATGGGTCGCAAAGAGAGTTCGCGATCGAACCCGTTGGGCCAGTTCCTCCGCGATGGCCCAGGCGATGGAGATTCCATCGTGAGTACTGGTGCCACGCCCGACCTCATCCAGGATCACCAGCGATCGAGCGGTGGCGTTGTGCAATATGCGAGCGGTTTCGATCATCTCGACCATGAAGGTGGATTGACCTCGNATCAGATCATCGGCAGCACCNACACGAGTAAAGATACGATCTGCGATGCCGATTCTGGCCCGGGTAGCGGGAACGAACGATCCCATCTGAGCGAGGATCGAGATCAATGCGGCTTGGCGGATGTATGTCGATTTCCCTGCCATGTTCGGACCGGTGATCACCGCCAGAGATCCGTGATCTCCACCCAGGTGAAGATCATTGGGTGTGAAATCAGCTCGTGCAGTACCACTGCCCACGACAGGGTGCATCGCCCCCTCGACCTCAAGGATCGGATCCTCCACCAGTTCCGGTGCCACCCACTCTTCTTCTCTTGCCACCTGAGCCAGCGCAGCCAACGCATCCAGTTCCGCAATGGCCCCTGCTGCGGTTTGCAACAGGCCGATCTTCTGGGTCAAATCTTCACGGATTCGCTGAAAGATCTGTTCCTCGAGTGCGTCAGCCCGCTCCCTCGACCCCAGAACCTTCTGCTCCATCTCCTTCAAATCCGGGGTGATGAAACGTTCCGCATTCTTGAGGGTCTGCTTGCGAATATAATCCTCGGGAATCCGATCGCGCTGGGAATGAGTGACTTCGATGTAGTAGCCGAAGACTCTGTTGTATCCGACCTTGAGGGAGGGGATGCCGGTTCGCTGCTGTTCCTGCTGCTGGAAACTGGCAATCCATGACACGCCATCTCGAGAGACCACACGCAGTTCATCCAGCGCTGGGTCAAATCCATCTCGGATCATTCCCCCCTCGGTCACTGTCAGGGGCGGTTCTTCGACGATGGTTTCATCGATCCTCTGAGCAATCTCCTGCAGCGCACCTCCCTCGAGATCCTGATCCAGAAGCTGGAATTTATGGGCCTCGAGATCGGACAGAAGTTCCTTCAAGCGAGGAACTTCTTCGAGAGATCTGGCCAGAGCGCGCAGTTCTCTTCCATTGACCTTGCCCAGGGGGATCCGCGAAGCGAGGCGCTCGATGTCCCTCACCTGGCGCAATGCCGTTTGAATCTGATCTCTCAGTTCATCCCCTCTCACCAGGGTGGCCACCGCAGCCTGGCGCGCCAGGATCGGCTCCATCATGACCAGAGGAGATTGCAGCCACTCTCGCAGGGTCCTGGCACCCATCGCAGTCCTGGTTCGATCGAGCAAGCCCAGTAAAGAGCCGCGCCGCTCGCCCGTGCGAGCGACCTCGACCAGGTCGAGCGCCCTGTGGCTGGCGGCATCCAGTCCCAACCGCCGCCCGGCACTTCCGGCTCGCAGAGCAGTGATATGGGGCAGCGCCTGACGCTGAGTCTGGCGCAGGTACTCCAACAAGGCTCCGGCGGAAGCAACCCCTGCACGGAGATGCTCGACTCCGAAACCATCCAGTGTAGAGAGACCAAAGTGCGCTAGCAGCCTCTCTCGTGCCGGTTCAGGTTCGAAATGCCACTCTGGCCATCTCGTCACCGCACAGGAAGGGAAGTGAGCTTTGAGCCACTGAAGTCGCTCATCACTCTCGAGATCGAATCCATCCGGGACCAGTAACTCCCTCGGGGCGACCGCCAGCAAGGTCTCGGTTCCCTCTCCCGGCGAGAGATCCTCGCAATGAAATCTACCGGTCGAGAGATCGACCCAGGAGAGTCCCACCGCCGATGTGGACGAAGGTCGCAACGCTGCCAGGTGTAATGGAATGTGCTCGTCGAGAGAGTCCTCCTCGATGAAGGTGCCAGGCGTGACGACCCTCACCACCTCCCGATCGACGATACCCTTGGTCGTTCGCGGGTCTTGCACCTGCTCACAGATCGCCACTCGATGCCCTGCATCGATCAACTTACGGATGTACCCATCGACGCTCTTGACCGGAACCCCGGCCATCGGAATCCGCTCACCGCTGCGATCCTTCGACCTGGAGGTGAGGGTGATACCGAGTAACTCCGACACCAGCCGGGCATCGTCGAAGAACATCTCGTAGAAATCACCCATGCGGAAAAACAGCACCTCATCGGGATGCTGTGACTTGGCGGCATGGAATTGACGCATCATCGGCGTATCGCGAGGATCTCCAGCAGCCGCAAGGCGCTGGTTGGCAGATGGCATACCATCACTCGGTCGGGTCACTTCCTTCGAAGTCACTGCAATACACCCTTTCCCACGATCTGCCGACTCGGCATCAATGGGGCATTCTAGCCAATCTCGAGGCCACTGCGAGGCCACCGAGATCAGTATCTAGAATGCCCAGATTCCTCGGTGATCGGTTCCCACCGAACGATTCTCCACGGTATCATGGAAGATAGCGAAGAAGTGCTCCCGCCGGATGGGATCCACCCCTTCAAAAGCTCAGTTCAATTCCGCTGACCCATGGCACCAGTCCCGGCTACAATATCGGTCTTCGAAATGGCTGGCCCCTTCCCAGGAAGGCAACAAGTGACCACTACTGAGGATCCAAAACAGACCATGTTGAACCTGAACCGCTACCGAATATGGCCAGGGTTCCTGACCCTGTGCTGGGTGATGGCTGCGACCTCTGTGACGCTGGCGGACATCACTGTCTGTGCCGGGTTGCCGGCAACTCTCCCCATCTCCGAGGATCCTGCCAATCCTACCGAATCAACGGTGACGATTACCATCGATGAAACGGTGGTCGACGTCGATGTCTTCGTCGATATCACTCACGATTACATCGATGATGTCTCTGTGGACATCGTCTCCCCCAATGGCACCACGGTACGAGTTCATGACCAAGGTGGCGGATCCAACGACTTCATCAACATCATCTTCGATGACCAAGGCCCGCCCAACGGTTCCATCCTGTGGGATTCTGGCTGCCGCATGCAGCCCTCAGGTCCAGGCGCTCTCTCGGATCTGGCCGGTAGCGGATCCGCCGGAGAATGGACAATTCGCTGTCTCGACAGTTACGCCGGCGGAGCCACCGGAGGTCTCAACGACTGGTGCCTCAACACCTTTGACAGTGCCGTCTCCTCTGCCGTGCTGGGAGTGGACAACCTGCTGTGCCTGGATATCGGAGGTACCGGCAATAGTGACCTCAGCTGGACCAACCCGATGATCTATGACGAGATTCAGGTCTCCATCGGTGGTGTTCTGATCGACACCCTCGCAGGAGACGCAACCTCCTACACCGCCATCGGAGGGGGCATAGGCACCACACTCGAGATCTGCCTGCTCCCCACCATCGGAGCCGCAGTACCCTGTGCTCCTGAATGCTGCTCCATCACCTCCCAGCCGATGGCTCCCTCGATCGAGATCTGTCGGACCCCGGGTTCAGTGGTGGGAAACACGGTTCCTCAAACCGTCGATGTGATCACCATCGTAGATGACATTTCCATCGGTGATCTGCAGGTGCAGGTCGATTTGAATCATCCGTTTGTCGGTGATCTGACGGTGGATGTGATCCACAGCGGAACCACTGTAAGGTTGCACAATGAAAATGGTGGTGCAGCCACCACCATCGAAGCGACCTTCTGGGATCTAGGTGCTGCGCCAGGAACCATTCCCATCAACTGCGGTTGTCCGATTCAACCGACAGGACCAGGTACTCTCTCCGATTACCTCGGCACTTCGTCCCTCGGAGACTGGAGCATCGTCATCGATGATGTCTTCACCGGAGGTGGCCCCCGCATCGGATCTCTCGACTCCTGGTGCATCCGCGCCTTCGAGCAAGGTAGCGTGACGCAGTTGAATTGTTCCGCCAGTTCTGGCTCGCTCACCGCAGAGGTGACATGGACCAATCCTCAGGGTTATGACTCCTTCGAGATCTATGCCGATGGAAACCTCGAAGCGATCATCGCCGACGGAACAGTGACCAGTTACACCACGGCCCCTCAGACGATTCCATCGACGGTCCTGTACTGCATCTTTCCGCAGTTGGTCGGCGAGGTGATTCCACCCAATTGCTGCACCATCGATTTCCTGGTCCAGCCGATCTCGGATCTGCTCGCTGGTTCGGTTCCAGGAACCGGAGAACTGGAAGTGAGTTGGACCAATGCTTCGGTCTATGACGAGGTCAGGATCTATGTCGATGGAGGCCTGGAGGGTGCCGTCAGTGGTACGGCAAGTAGTTGGGTCAGCGGGCCTCGCCCGGTTCCCGGTACCGCAGTGGTGTGCGTCGAGGCGTTCCAGAACGGAAATGTCTCTGACTTGATCTGCAAGAATACTCCACTGATGGTCTCCCGAGATGTGATGGTCTGCCGGGAGCCTGGCAGCCCCATCAATCAGTCTGTCAGCCCGGTTTCAGATTTCATCCTGATGACCAATAACATGCTCATCGGTGACATCGATGTGCTGGTGGATATTCGACACCCATTCGTCGGAGACGTCATCGTCGACCTCTCCTCCCCCTCCGGCACCTCCGTTACACTTCATGATCTGCTCGGTGGTGCGGACTCCGATATCAGCGTGCTCTACAGCAACGGTGCCCCGGCCAATGCCGCTCCCTACGATTGCGGTTGTGCAATGGACGCAAGCGGGCCCGGAACGATGGCCGATTTCATCAACACCTCGGCTCAGGGTCCCTGGGTGATGACTGTCGAAGATATTTACCCCGGCGCCGTTGCCACCTTCGATCGCTGGTGCCTGCTCATCGACGGGGGTTGCCAGACTCTTCCGCCGCAAGATGTCAGCGCCTCCAGTGATGGTACCAACATCACCCTGAACTGGACCAACCCTGCGGACTACGACGAGATCCAGGTGATCCGAGATGGACTCTTGCTCGCCACCGGACTGCCGGGTACCAACACATCCTTCATCGATACACCGCCTGCAGGTACCCACGAATACCAGCTGGTCGGTTTCGATTTTGCTCTCGGATGTAGTAACACCAGCCTGCCCACCCGAGCCGGGGTCATGATCACGGATGTGATCTGGATCGGCGAAACGGGAGGGGATGTCCTGAGTGGACTGACCATTGCCGACAACCTGGTTCAACTGGGCCGTTCCGTGATGACCATCGATTCCCTCGATTCCAACACCATCGCCAGTACCGGAATTCCAGAGGTGCTCTGGTGCTGCCTTGGCACCTACCCCGAGCGTTATGAATTGACCGCTGCCGATGGAATCCTGCTCTCCGAGATTCACACCGGAGATGATGGACTCAACGGAAGCCAGGAACGTCCCGCAGTGGCCATCTACATCGAAAGCAATGATGCCTGGGCCTACGATGCCCCGACCGTGTTTGCCCAGTTCGATGGTGTCGAGGATCAGAACTTTGGCAATGTCGAGAATGGCGACGATTCGTTGCTCCAGCTGGTCGGAGTCGATTCCACTCATGGCCTCGATCTCACAGCACTCGATGCACCGTATTCTCAGGATTCCGCAGGTAACGACTACACCGACCGACTGGTCCCTTGTGATCAGAACCCTGACCTTGGCGGTAATCAGGCTGGATTGATCTGGCTCGGATCGGACCCCTTCGTCGATTACGGAGTGGGTGTCTTCTACGACAGCACCATCGCACCGGTGATCAGCCAGTCCTGGGAACTGGGCGGCTACGGCTCTGACCTGATGCTACTGATTCCCCTGTACCTTGCTGCCATGGAGGGCGGATTGCCGCCCACAGGTGACGAGTTCATGCGGGGTGATATCAACGGGGATGGCGGTCGCAATGTTGCCGATGCCGTATTCTTGCTGGCTAGCCTGTTTGTACCGGGAAGCCCTCCGGCGCAATGCCTCGATTCGGCAGATTGCAATGACGATGGCGGAATGAACGTTGCAGATGCAGTGTTCCTTTTGTCGAGCCTGTTCATTCCAGGGTCACCACCGCCACCGGCACCGAGTGGCCCGGGGTGTGGAGTCGATCCGACCTCAGACTCTCTCGATTGCCTGGTACAGGGGAGTTGTCCCTAGGCCGGGCCGAGGCGCCTGATCAGTTGAGCCAGGACCAGTGCGAAGAGTGCACCGAGGATTCCACCGAGCATCAGGGTGCGAGTCATCTCCTCTTTCCCCGCAGAACCGGACTCAGCAGAACCGGACTCAGCAGAACCGGACTCAGCAGAACCGGACTCAGCAGAACCGGACTCAGCAGAACCGGACACACTGGATTCATCCAGATCGTCGTTGACCTGGTCCTGCTGCTGATCTCCCCTGCTGGGACTCACCAGAGCATCATCGGCTTCTTTCTCGCCACTAGCCCCCTGCCGTCGAGGGGGATTGCGGGGCTCTTCAGGATCTGATTTCCCGCTGCTGACTGCGGGAATTACTAGACCCTTCGCTGAAGACCCCTGATTCGTATCCGTAGCCGTTCGTGTCATCGAAACTTCGGGCCTGCCGGAGGCGTGTTCTGGTCTTGCGCTGCTGTCAGAGGACTCTGCAGGGGGCGAGGCCAACACGATCGGATCTCCCAGAGCATGAATCCCATCGGAACAAGCACTCAATTGAGCCTCGACGGAATCGAGCTTTTGCTCGATGGACAGCAGTCTTCGACGGATGCGATCGATCACCTCTGCAAGGTCTCGGGACCGTATTTCGCCCGCCTCTACATTGGCCAGCGACCGATTGATTTCCTGGCTACGAGACTGGATTTTCTTGGCCAGAACTTCTTCCTGTTCGATCAGGTGATAGGTTTCCTCCCTCAGTCGGGAGTAGAGCGCTGTTCCTCTGTCACTGGCCCGATTCCACTCGGTCAACTGGATTTCACAGCCAGCACTGGTCACTCTCATCTGATCCGTTCGATGTCCCAGTTCCTCCGTGACCAGCATGAAGTTNTTCAAGATCTGGATCGAGTCCGATGCGCTGACCTTGGACGAGATGGGAGACGCCAGCGATGAGTGGGTGCTCTCTCCGGTCCCATGACTGGAGGTGGACGACCGATTCGTGCTGCCTCTCGTACTGCCACTACTGCTACCGCCCCTATGGCCAGTGGTGAGGTCCTGTTGCTTGCGGCTGCGAGAGCGCCTGAGTTCCCGGCGCTCGACTCGAAGCCGCTCGCGTGCCGCGACGGTCATCTCTCTCTCTCTCAAGATCCGCTCGGTGCGCTCAGCCAGAATCGGCTCACTCGAGATCAACTCTTGGCGGGAAATTCGCACCGAGTAATGACTCGCGAGAGTCTCGTTGAAGAGGGTCAACAGATACTGGTCCTGGTCCAGTTGGACCTCGGCCACCTCATTGCGCTCGTTTCCATAGAGGATGAACCGGACCTGTTCCAGTACCGGATCTGCAGCCAGCGACTTTTCAGTCTCGTTCAGTTCTCGCGGACTGAACTCGGTCGAAATCACCATTTCAACAGGGGGACTGGCCTGAAGTGCAGAAGCGAGGAACAGGCTACAGATCACCCACCCGAGTGGTAGAAGAGATCTGGACCCACTCGATGATCTGGCCAGGGAGCGGGGTAGAGTGAAGCGTAGCCCGCCCGGACAAGGTTTCCCCGCCCCGGTCCAGCCCCGCAATGATGTATCAAACGGCAATGGGACAATTCCTTCCGAGAATCCAGTTTACAGGATCCGGCGAGCCGAATCCCGTCCTAATAGCGGGCCTGGATCTCGGCGATCTGCTCGGCCACCTCCAGCGCCGATGGACGTAAGGGCGGCGACAGCGACAACATCCGCCCGATCAGATCTCCCCAGAGGGCTCTCTCCTGGGTCGATGACATCTCGTCCAACTCCCCCCGCGCCAGCCGCCGGATCGCCTCGGCACCTCTCAAGGGGCCGAGTGGATGCCTTCCTTCCAGCACTTCCCTGGCCAACAGGCCGAGAGAATAGATGTCGCTGGAAGGAGCCAACGGCTCTTTCCTCGCCTGTTCTGGAGACATGTACCGCGGTGTTCCCCATGCCAGCGGCTCGCCGACGGTGCTTTCGCCGGAGATCCGTGCAATGCCGAAATCTGCAATCTTGACAGCCACATCGATGGGCAGTTTTCGAAGTCTCTCGATCGCCACCAGGCCTCGAGGCTCCCCCCCCAGGATATTTTTCTCTGCGGCATCGATCGCGCGTCTATCGCCCGACGCTGCGGCTTCGCGAATCGCCGCTCGAGCCTCGTCCAGAGCCTCGATGAAGATGGATCTCATGTAACGAGATCGGGCGATCAATGCCGCTTGTAGGTGAGCCTCGATCGCGCCCTGTAACCGCCCTGCAATGCGCAGAAGTCGGCCCCTCTTCAACCATTGCAGAGGCTCCTCTTCAGCAGGCGGGGGTAGTTCCACAATCAGATCCGCCGCAGCTGAGATGTATTGTTCCCTCTCCTGGTCCGTCACCTGATCGGCGAGCGCTTTCCCAAGCCCTTCACTGACCAGGTTGAGGCGTCGATCGGAGCCCTTCTCCAGCAGCCCCAGTTCGATCGCTTCCGCCACCAGCGAGTGGAAAATGGCGGCGTCCCCACGCACCAAAGAAGCCACCTGAACTCCCGTCAAGTTTCCAGAAAACAGAGCGATTCGCTCGAGAGTTTGTCGCAACAGGGGGGAGATCGATTCGAGGATCGATCCGATTCTCTTCGCCTCGTCTCGTGCGCTCTCTCGCATCCTCAGTGGGTGCAACTTGGCGCCATCATCGTTCAGCGTCCAGGCTCCCCGCTGGATACTCTCACCAATGCTCTCGAGTAATCGTGCTGGATGGCCATCGGCACCCTCAGCCCCGTTGAGGTGGGACAGAAACAGCGCACCCTCCCCACCTCGGGCATCGACCAGCATTTCGACCCAACGGGCTGCAGGTCCAGGCAACAACGGTTGGAGGTGAATTTCTCGTGACCACCCCTCCCGTTTCGCCCGCTCCAATGTCTTGATCCAGGTCGGCTCATCGGGCCAATCCCGAGGCATCGATGTCATCCAGACGCCATCGAAGTCATCGGGTGGAAGGGTGAACTCAGGTCCGTGGTGAATCCGATCGAGTTGCGAATCGCCGAAACGGTCCACCACTTCCCTGGCCAGGCGGCCACGCCCGACCCCGCGCTCGCCGAAGATGAGAATCCAGCACCGCTCACCCGACTTCAGGGCCTCCTCGATCAGCGCCAGTTCGCCACTCCTCGAGACGAATGGGGGGGCATTCAGCTTCTCCTCAACCTGCCGAAGATACTGATCGATCCGTGCTGATTCTCGTTCGAGATCGACCGGTTCGTGCTGCTCCCCCTCGAAGATATCAGAGCCCAGGCCCAGTTCTATTTGCTGGCCAAGGCCAGGCGACCACGCCCGACCCCACGCTCGCCGAAGATGGGAATCCAGCAACGAACACCCGACTTCAGGGCATCTTCGATCAGCGCCAGTTCGCCACTCCTCGAGACGAATGGGGGATCATTCAGTTTCTCCTCAACCTGCCGAAGGTACTGATCGATCCGTGCTGATTCTCGTTCGAGATCGACCGGTTCGTGCTGCTCCCCCTCGAAGATATCAGAGCCCAGGCCCAGTTCTATTTGCTGGCCAACGATCAAGATGTTCCCCGGTTTCAGATC
>JGI26380J51729_10001638_pt1 | contig 10190 bp, 10 predicted proteins | sample SaaInlV_165m_DNA_FD_51729 | JGI IMG/M metagenome (IMG submission 51729) | reverse complement strand
GTAGGCGTTGCGTTAACCCGATATTTTTTGCCTAATTAGAAACATTTTGATTTAACCTCTCTTCAATGGCATCGAATAAGGTGGCGGCAATATTAAGATNAAATTGAGTNTCCAGCTCACGAATGCAAGTTGGACTNGTGACATTGATTTCAGTAATATAGTCGCCGATCACATCTAAGCCTACAAACATCAAGCCTTTGGCTTTGAGTGTGGGTGCAATTTGCTCGCATAGGTAGCGATCTCTATCACTTAGCGGCTGCCCAACACCGGTGGCACCGGCCGCTAAATTACCTTTAAAACTGCCTTCAGCCGGCATGCGCGCTAGTGCGTAGTTAATTGGTTCGCCATTAATGAGCAAGATGCGCTTATCTCCTTGGGAGATTTCACTTAAGAACTCTTGAGCCATGATCGGTGTGCTGCCTTGATGTGTAAGGTAGCCTAATACTTCAGTAATGTTATCATCGCCCTGTTCAAGCTTAAAGATATCTTTCCCACCCATGCCATCTAAGGGTTTTACGACACTAATACCTCGTTTTTTAATGAATTTTTTTATTTGCTCCTGGTTACTGCTGACCAGTGTTTTAGCAATACAATGTGGAAAATTAAGTGCAAATAACTTTTCATTAGCGTCGCGTAAAGATTGCGGCTTATTAACAACTAATACTCCATCTTTTTCAGCCTGCTCTAAGAAGTAGGTAGCATAAATGTAATTCATATCAAAAGGTGGGTCTTTACGCATGAGAATGACGTCAAAGTCTTGAAGTGAGCACTCAACTTGGTCTTGTTTTTCATACCAATGCTGAGTATCGTCAAATACTTGGGTTTTGCTACAAGTGGCAAATACTTCGCCATTCTGTGCAAATAAATGATGTGCATCAAAGGTATAAATTTCCCAATTTCTCTTGGTAGCCTCAAGCATCATGGCAAAAGAAGAGTCTTTGTAAGATTTAATATTGTTGATGTCATCCATCAACACAGCGATTTTAATTGGCTTCATGGTGCTTATTATAGTTTATCTAAGCCTGGTTTTTCAAAGCTTGATTTAAGCCGTTGATAAATCATAAAAAATGTGTACAATAAGTTTTTGAGGAGAGATAAAAAATTGGCTTACACAACCCTAACACTAGAACACCCAAAAACTAAAGAGACTAAAATTGCCCCCGTTGGCTTTTCTTGGACGTCTTTATGTTTGTTCTTTTGCCCTGCAATTTATCGACGTGATTGGAAGTCTTTTGCGCTGATGTTCCCCTTGTGTATATTGACCTTAGGCCTTGCTAACATCATGTTTTTCTTTACCTATAATCGATTGTATGTCAAGCATTTACTTTCTCAAGGGTACGAAATAACAGTGCACGGCGTGGGNAGTGTTAGCCAATCTCACTTATAGTATTATTCTAGAATAAGTAAAAATAGACTAGACAAACACTTAATAACAGCGTATCATCTCGCCACTTTAGTGCGGGGTGGAGCAGTTCGGTAGCTCGTCGGGCTCATAACCCGAAGGTCATAGGTTCAAATCCTGTCCCCGCTACCAAATCAAGTCTTTTTTGGTTATTTATAATCATTAAAGCAAGCAAAGACCCCCTTTTTAGGGGGTTTTTGTTATGTAATAAAAAGTGATTTAGTAGTAGTTATATTGGCAAACAAGCCAAGACTTTAGTTACCTAGATAAAAATGTTTAACAATAATTAACGGCAAAAGATAAATGGCAAAAATGACCGACAAAATTACTGATTTAATAAACCCTGTGCTTGAAGACATGGGTTATGAGTTGGTGGGTGTTGAATATGTTGCTAGCGGTAAGCACAGTACTTTGCGTGTTTTTATTGATACAGATAACGGCATCGGTATTGAGGACTGTGAAAAAGTATCACACCAGCTTAGTGCTATTTTTGATGTTGAAGATCCAATTACCAATCAATATAATTTAGAGGTGTCATCACCCGGTATTGAGAGGCCGTTGTTTCATATTGGGCATTATCAGCGTTTTTTAGGCAACGATATTACGTTGCGTTTGGTTAGGCCACTTAATGGTCAGCGTAAATTTAAGGGCGCTATTGGCAGCGTTAGTGAATTAAATCACAGTATAGAACTGGTAACAGAATTAGGTCCAGTAACTTTGGACATTGATATGATTGAAAAAGCGAACTTGGTCGCTGACTTTTAGGAGAAAAACATGGACGGTAAAGAATTATTTTTAATAGTTGAGGCAATCTCTAATGAAAAAAACATCTCAAAAGAGGATGTTTTTGAATCATTAGAAGAGGCTTTGGCTGTTGCGACCAAAAAACGTAAAGAGATTGACGCCCACGTTGAAATTGACCGTAAAACCGGAGAGTTTCATACATTCAGACAATGGATGGTTATCGATGATAAAGAAAATTTTGTTGATGATGATGGCACGCCGTTTGATTCAGAACTACATATTTATGAGAAAGATGCTAATGGCGTAGCAGTAGATGATTTTGTGCGTGAGCCGATCGAAACAGAAGAGTTTGGCCGTATTGCAGCACAGATTGTTAAGCAAGTTATTATCCAAAAAGTGCGTGAAGCGGAAAGAGAGGTGATCGTTCATGACTACACTCAACGTGTGGGTGAAGTGATCATGGTTACGGTGAAGCGTGTTGATCGCGGTAATGTTTATGTTGACATGGGTGGCGTTGACGGCATGATCTCTAAGTTTGACCTAATTCCTAACGAATCAGTACGAAAAAATGACCGATTAAGAGCTTATATTAAAGAAGTTAAATCATCTGTACGTGGCGCGCAAATTTTCTTATCGCGCACAGTGCCAGAGATGATGATTCAGTTATTTGAAATGGAGGTGCCAGAAATTTCAGAAGGCGTGATTGAAATTATGGGTGGTGCGAGAGATCCAGGACTACGCTCAAAACTTGCGGTTAAAGCAAAGGACAAGCGCCTAGATCCAATTGGATCTTGTATTGGTATGCGTGGCGCACGTGTTCAGGCGGTTTCAAATGAGCTGAACGGTGAGCGTGTTGACATTATCTTATGGGATGAAGATCCTGCGCAATTTGTCATTAATGCAATGGCACCAGCAGAGGTAAGTTCGATTGTTGTTGATGAAGATCGAAATGCAATGGATATTGCAGTTGAAGAAGATCAACTGGCTTTAGCGATTGGTCGTGGTGGTCAGAATATCAAACTAGCAGCGCGTTTAACGGGCTGGAAATTGAATGTTATGTCAACGACAGATGCAGATGAAAAGCAAGCTGAAGAGACTCAAAAAGCAAGCGGTAAACTCGCTGATAAGCTTGGTGTTGATAGTGAAGTAGCTAGTGTACTATTAGAAGAAGGCTTTGCCAGTGTTAGCGACATCGCAGATGCAGATGGTGCAGTGTTGGAAAGTATCGAAGAATTTGATGCCACAATGGTTGAGGAATTACAAGAGCGTGCTGCAGATGCACAGTTAGTGCAAGCGTTAGGTGATGCTGATGCATCTGAGGCATTAATGAGTGTTGAAGGCGTTGATGCCGATCTAGCTGATGCTTTAATTGAAGCAGAGATAGCAACCGTTGACGATTTGGCAGAATTATCTATTGATGAGCTGCTAGAGATTCAAGTTATGGACAAAGAAAAAGCCTCAGGTGTTATCATGACAGCAAGAGAAAACGAAGGATGGTTTGATTAAGAACGATAGTTAGTAAGAAGCGTTCATTTAATCATTATAAAAACAGGCAAGCATTATGGCACATACAGTTGAAACATTATCCAAACTACTGAAAAAAACACCCGATGAAGTAATCACTATTCTTACCAATGCCGGTATTAAAGGCAAGCAGGCAGATTCTAGCATTTCTGCTGAGGAAAGAAAGATTCTAATGGGTAGCTTGTCGCAGCGATCTTCGAGCAAATCAAGCATGTCGGTTTCACGTAAACCTAGTAGCAAAACCACGAGCAATACAGGCGGTGGAGTTAAGGTACAAGTTAAGAAAAAACGGGTTAAGGCAGTGGCTGCTGTTGAAGCAGAAACTGGTGTTAATGAAGCGGCATTAGCAGCACAAGCGGCACTTGATGCAGGACGTGATGCGGATGAAAAGTTATTAGCACAAGATGCAAAACGTTTAGAAATGATTCGCTTACAACAAGAGCAAGTCGAAGCATTAAAAACACAAAAAGAGGCGGCTAACAAGCAGCAGGAAGTTGTTAAAACAGAAGAAANGCCAGTCCAGAAAGCCAAAGAAGAGAAGCCGGTAGAAAAGACAACAGAAGAGAAAAAGCCTCAGCGTTTGCGTAATACAGCAAATAATAAAGCGCCTGGACGCAAGCAATTGCACGTTGCTAGACACAATCCGAACCGAAAACTGAAGAAGAAAGATAGAACTCGATTAAGCCAAAAAACTCAGGAAGAGCAAGCACAGCACGGTTTTCAAAAGCCAGTTGAAAAGGTTATGCACGACATTGCCGTTCCAGAAACTATTAAAGTGAGTGATCTGGCTCAAAAAATGACCACCAAGGCTGGTGAAGTACTGAAAGTGTTAATGGGCATGGGTGTGATGGCCACTTTGAATGATGTTATTGATCAAGACACCGCTTTGCTGGTTGTTGAAGAAATGGGTCACAAAGGTGTTGCGAGTGTTGAAGAGACAATTGAAGACACACTGATTGAAAAGTCAAAGCCAACAGGCAATGAAAGCCTTAGACCACCAGTGGTTGCTATTATGGGCCACGTTGATCATGGTAAGACATCATTACTTGACTATATTCGTAAAGCCAAAGTAGCCGATGGTGAAGCGGGCGGTATTACTCAGCATATTGGCTCGTACCAAGTTGATACGGACAATGGCAAGATTACTTTTATTGATACTCCGGGACACGCGGCATTTTCAAAAATGCGTTTACGCGGTGCTAATGCGACTGATATTATTATTTTGGTTGTGGCTGCGGACGACGGCGTTATGCCACAAACTATCGAATCAATTAAGCACTCTAAAAAGGCCGGTGTTCCGGTTATTGTTGCGATCAATAAGATCGACAAAGAGGGTGCAGATCTAGATAAGATTAANCAGGTGTTATCAACACATGACGTGATTTCAGAAGATTGGGGTGGCGATGTGATGATGGTGCCAGTATCTGCTCATACCGGTGAAGGTATTGATGCACTACTTGAGGCAATTACATTAACGGCTGAAGTGTTAGAATTTTCAGCAGTTGTTAAAGGCCCTGCAAACGGTATTGTATTGGAAGCTCGTTTAGAAAAAGGTCGTGGTAAAGTAACCACCATCTTAGTACAATCAGGCACTTTAAAGAAAGGCGACATTATGATTGCCGGCCTAGAGTATGGCAAGGTTAAGCAAATTGTTAACGACCAAGGCAAGGTGCTTAAAGAAGCTGGCCCATCATCCCCAGTTGAGGTGCTAGGCTTGTCTGGCGTACCAAATTCTGGTGATGAAGTGTTGGTGGTAGAAACTGAGCGTAAGGCGCGCGAAGTAGCTGACTTTAGAAAAGCTAAAGAACGCGAAGCAGAATTACAAAAACAACAAGCATCTAAAATGCAAGACTTCTTACAGAAAATGGAAGAAGGTGATGTGTCAACAGTTAACGTTTTACTTAAGTCTGATGTTCGTGGTTCGGCTCAAGCATTGGTTGAAGCGTTAGAAGAATTATCAACTGATGAGGTTAGAGTGAAGGTGGTCTCAAGTGGTGTGGGCGGTATTAATAATACTGACATTACCTTGGCAGCTACTTCAGGTGCGCTAGTACTTGGTTTTAACGTTCGTGCTGATGCAGTGGCACGCAAAACGGCTGATAGTGAAGGTGTACGTATTGAATACTACTCAATTATCTACAATTTAATTGACGATGTTAAAGCCATCATGAGTGGCTTATTAAGCCCAGCATTGAGTGAAAATATTATCGGTATCGCCAATGTGAAAGATGTCTTTAGATCACAAAAGCTTGGTGATATTGCCGGTTGTATGGTGCAAGAAGGCGTGGTTAGAAAAGACTCGCCAATTCGTGTATTGCGTGATAGCGTGGTTATTTTTGAAGGTGAGCTAGAATCTTTAAGACGCTTCAAAGACGATGTTAAAGAAGTTAAATCAGGTACTGAATGTGGTATCGGTGTTGCGGGCTATAACGATGTCCAGCCAGGTGACCAGATTGAAGTCTTTGAACGTGTTGAAACTGCACGTACTCTATAGCACCAATGGCACAACAGGACTCTTTTAGAATTCAAAGAATTAATGAGTTAGTTCGCCGAGAGTTGGTGACGTTGTTAAAAAATGAAACCAAGGATCCCAGACTGTCTAGCGTTGTAATTACTGATGTGCTAACCAGCCGTGATCTGAGTGCTGCCAAGGTGTACTATACCGCTTCAGAAGAGCATAAGGCCGAGGTAGATCCTTTGCTAAATAAAGCGGCAGGGTTTTTCCGTTCTCGCCTTTCAAAAACGGTTGATTTACGTCATACACCGGCACTAAGATTTATTTTTGATCCTGCACCTAATACTGGTGCAAGAATTGACGACCTACTCTCTAAACTATAACTCTAGCCATGTCACGGCGCAACCCTAAAGGCAGAGATATTAATGGCATTGTCTTATTAGATAAAGACACTGGCTTGAGTTCTAATGCCGCCTTACAAAAAGTTAAACGACTTTTTTTTGCCAAAAAAGCAGGCCATACAGGTAGTTTAGATCCACTAGCCAGCGGCATTTTGCCGATTTGTTTAGGTCAGGCAACCAAAGTAGCTCAGTTTTTGCTTGATGATGATAAGCGTTATTTTGTGCGTGGAAAATTAGGCGAAATAACAGATACGGGCGACTGCGAAGGAGTAGTTACAAAAACTCAAGAATATACTCATTTGGATGAGGCAATTATTAAGCAGGTAGCCATGAGCTTTGTTGGTGATATTTTGCAAGTGCCACCGATGTATTCAGCCCTTAAAAAAGATGGCCAGCCTTTGTATAAACTGGCCAGACAAGGAATAGAAATTGAACGCCCTGCGCGCCCAGTAACCATTCATGCAATTGAGTTTATCAGCTATGAAAAAGGCGTGGTTACGTTAGATGTTAGCTGTTCAAAGGGTACCTATATTCGTAGTTTGATTCAAGATATTGGTGATACATTAGGTTGTGGCGCACATGTTATTGAGCTTAGGCGCACAGGGTTTGCACATATCGATATCAGCAAAACGCTTAAATTTAGCGAGCTAGAAGCGCTTTCTAGCGATGATTATCAATCTCTAGATGCGCATATTTTTCCCAGTGAGGACATGCTGCCAAGTATTCAAAGCGTTACGCTAGTGGCACAGCAATCTATTGACATCAAATATGGACGAACCATTCAGTCAGACTTTAAAGGTGAGCAGCACACGGTTAAGCTATTTGATCTCGATCAACAGTTTTTAGGAATTGGGGAATTAACGCAAGACGGTGTCATTGCACCCAAACGCCTTTTTGTTTAATCTATAATTTAACGTATGAATACGGGAGATAACAAAAAAGACGCACTGGTCGGCTATGGATTCGATGAAGACCTGATGCGTAGCGTAAAAGGTGATGAAGGTCTCAAAGACAGCGTTTACAACCGAGAGAGAACTCAAAGTATTGTTGATGATAATATCGATGAACTAATGGACGTTGTGTTATTTTTGCTTTTATCAACAGGCATTTATCGAATTGTTATCGGCCTGAATAATGGCGAAATCAAAACTTCTTCTGTATTTGATCCATTTAATGTAGAGATTCATCTTGCGGAAGATTTATTGGTTTCAGATTATGTGTTTAATCACTTTGGCATGATTTCCTTAGATGAGAAAGAGGCCTTAATTAAGCGCTATTATCAAATGCTTGAGCATGATCATGCATTTGAGTATTTGTCTGAAGATTGGCAAGCGGCTTTTCATCAGCGCAATGAAAGCATGAAGCAATTGACGGATGAGAAAGAACTTAGATATATTGTTGAGAACATCCCAGAGTTGCGTAATTTGGACGGCTACTATTTGCGTTCAGCTGTAATTAATTTATTTAACTCCACCATTTCTATGTCGTTTAATTGCGACGGTACGCAGATTATGTCGCACAAGAAATTTAGAGAGTTTATCGAAGAATACGTATAGGAAAAAATATGAAAGTTTTAGTAATTGGCGCTGGTGGGCGTGAACACGCACTGGCTTGGCAATGTGCCAAATTTGACACTGTTGAAAAAGTTTTTGTTGCACCGGGTAATGCGGGTACTGAGTTAGAGACTAAGCTAACCAATGTTGATATCGGCGTTGAGGATATCGATGGACTTATTAAATTTGCCCAGGATAATCAAATTGATATCACCATTGTTGGTCCAGAGGCGCCACTCGTCATTGGTGTAGTTGATCAATTTCAAGCGCAAGGATTGGCTATTTTTGGCCCAACACAAAATGCATCACAACTAGAAGGTTCAAAAGCTTTTTGTAAAGATTTCCTAGAGCGCAACAACATTCCAACCGCTTATTACGATGTCTTTACCGAGGTTGAGCCTGCCATTGCTTACGTACAAGAAAAAGGCACGCCAATTGTTATTAAAGCTGATGGATTGGCTGCAGGAAAAGGCGTTATTATTGCCAATACTGAGCTTGAAGCGGTTGATGCTATTAATGACATGCTAGAGGGTAATCGCTTTGGTGAAGCGGGTTCTCGCGTGGTTATTGAAGAATTTTTAGTGGGCGAAGAGGCTAGCTTTATTGTGATGGTGGATGGTGAAAACATCTTGCCAATGGTCACTTCTCAAGATCATAAGGCGCGCGATAATGGCGACAAGGGTCCAAATACCGGTGGCATGGGCGCGTATTCACCTGCACCTATTGTAACGGATCAGATTTTTAAAGAGGTTATGCAGGGTGTTATTCGTCCAACGGTTGATGGCATGGCAGCAGAAGGTAATCCTTACACGGGATTTTTGTATGCAGGCTTAATGATTGACGACCAGGGAAACTCTAAAGTTTTGGAATACAACTGTCGCTTTGGTGATCCAGAAACTCAGCCAATTATGATGCGTTTGCAATCTAACTTGGCAGAGTTATGCTTACTAGCTACTCAAGAAAAACTGAATGAGGCTGACATTAAGTGGGATGCGCGTTCAGCCATGGGCGTGGTATTAGCAGCTAACGGCTACCCTGATGCTTATCCATCTGGAGAGGTTATTGGCTTGCCTGAAGACAGTGCCGAGGCGAAGGTTTTTCATGCAGGAACGAAAATGGATGGCAATAATGTTGTGAGCAGCGGTGGTCGTGTACTTTGTGCAACAGCACTTGGCAATGACACACTTGATGCACAAACAAATGCTTATGACTTATTGTCTAAGATTGATTGGAAAAATTCTTACTACCGAACAGATATCGGCTTTAAAGCCATCAAGTGATCGTTGTTGGGGTTGATGAAGCAGGCCGTGGCCCTTTAGTGGGTTCGGTTGTTGCCGGTGCGGTTGTATTGCCACCTAGCTTTGATCTACCCGAATTAACAGATTCTAAAAAACTTAGTGAGAAAAAACGCGAATCTTTATACGCTCTGATTACCCAGCAGTGCCAATGGGCAGTGGGACAATCTAGTGCCCAAGAAATAGATGAGATCAATATTTTGCAGGCCACTATGCTGGCCATGAAGCGTGCAGTGGAAAACCTAGGGCTTAAATATGATCAAGTTTTGGTCGATGGTAATCGCTGCCCTGATCTACATCATTGCACTGCAATTATTAAGGGAGATTTGACTGAGCCGGTTATTTCAGCAGCGTCTATTATTGCAAAGGTCACACGAGATCGACAAATGCAAGCCCTAGATCGACAGCATCCTCAGTACGGGTTTGCTAAGCACAAAGGCTACGGCACCAAAATACACTTAGCAGCGCTTAAACAACACGGTGCTATTAAAGCTGAGCACCGATTTTCATTCGCACCGATCAAAAGGCTGTCTTAGCTAAAAGGGCGTGCCTTCTGCATTATTACCACCCAAGGCTCTAAGCTCTTGTTTGAGTTTGGCCTTTTTTGCATCTAATGCGGCTTGCTGTTTTTTCAATTCTGCTTTTTTCTGTGCAGCCAACTCTCTTTGGTGGTCACGTTCAATTTCAGCAGCTGGGCGCGTTTTTAAGTAATCAAAACGCTTAACAATTTTGGTTGCCCATTTGGCTTTTTTAGCAGATTTAACTGCCTTATCTGCTTCACGTTGTGTGACTGCACCCATGAGATAAACTGTTTGA
>JGI26380J51729_10001620_pt1 | contig 10251 bp, 6 predicted proteins | sample SaaInlV_165m_DNA_FD_51729 | JGI IMG/M metagenome (IMG submission 51729) | reverse complement strand
GTGCTTACTTTAGATTGGGAGAGAGAAGAGCAATTTATATCAAATGAAACAACAGATAAGGTGAGCAATTTTCTTGCAGACATAAGCATGCCTATCGATCGGGCAAAAAAATTCCACCAACAGATATCATTTTCACGGCACCTAGATGTTGCTCGCAAAAAGGAAGCCGCATGGATGATCGTTCGGTCAGCTGTTAAATTAATAGACAAGGTTGCTTTAGCATCAGTGTTTATTCCAGCGTCTTCACAGTTTCCGAAGTTAAACCCCGTCGACCCTACTGATCTAGTCGAAATAATAGCTGTATATTCGAAAAACAAAGAAGATGTTCCTTTATATTTAGATAAGGAAATATTGAGTGTCTTAAATGATGAAAACCTAATCAACCGTATAGTTAAATACAGTAAAAAAAGTGGCTTAGTAATGAGGAAAGAAAACCAAGCACCTATATATATAAAAAATATTTGGGAAGAAAATTTTGTACGCAAAGAAGCGATTAAAAATATAGATATGGTGTCCCTCTACCAAGTTCCAAGATACAACCACCAAAGTGGTAAGTTTATTTGCTCTGTAAACTATTATACTAATGAGATTCATCAATTCTCTCCGATAGAAATACGACTTTTAGATGAACATGCCGTGATGGTTGAGAAAAGCATTTTAAGGGATAGTTCTGAGCATATAGAAATTGAGGTTTTAGGAGAAATTGAAGGGTTGCTTGCAAGCCAGCACGAATCACCATCTTCCTTTCTACATAATATTCTAAACAAAACATCAGAGTTAATTGGCGCAGATAGTGGGAGCATATCCATATTAAAAATTATAGATGGAAAGCCCTGGCTAGTGGTTGAAAGCAAGGATGGTAGTCTCATGGGTGCTAAATCACGGGGATGGACAAAAAACAAAATTCCCCCTTTATCAGTTGGAGGAGATGAACTGCCAGACACCCTAAAATCCCTCAACGGATACTGCGCTCACACAGCCCAACCTATTATATATTCCAATGTGCAAGACAAGGCCATAACAAATGGCTTTTATAAAAATCTTTCTCCTGCCATTTCTTCTGAAATGGCTGTTCCTATAATATTCGGGAACAGGGTTATTGGAATTATCAATCAAGATCACTTTCGAAAAAACTATTTTACTGTTGAACACAAGAGAATTGTCCAAATTATCGCTAGTCTCATTAGCCAGAAAGTCAATAATCTAATTCACATACAAGAACTTCAACAGGAAATAACACAACTCCGGCACGAAGTGGAGTATCGAGACCCCAAAGTTTCTTCATATTATTTTGGAAATGTTATTGGGCGAAGCAAAACTATTCATAAGTTAGTAAGCAGAATTAACACCGTCGTAGAATCCGTATGCAACCGCATGTTAAAATGGGATACTGCACAATCCACAGAAACCAACATGGGACTTCCTTCACTCCTAATACATGGAGAGACTGGCACCGGGAAGGAATTTTTTTTTAACAATATATATTCACGNATTACGGAAATTTTCAAACAAATAAATGGTGATGATTGTAAGCTTATTTTGAGAAAAACTAATATTGCTGCATATAGTGGNGAACTCACTTACAGTGANTTATTTGGACACAAAAAAGGTGCTTACACCGGTGCAGAGTTTAATCGCCAAGGTATTCTGGAAGAAGCCAACGGAGGAGTAGTATTTCTTGACGAAATTGGCGACGCCGACCCAAAAACTCAAGTTCAACTACTTCGATTCCTAGATACTGGAGTATTTATGCGTCTAGGTGAAAACCAACCTAGATATTCGCGTATTTTCCTTATAGCAGCGACTAATAAAAATTTACGTAAAGAAATTAATGAAGGACGTTTTCGTGAAGACCTTTACCAGCGATTAAACGCATTAAACTTTCGCATCCCTACCCTTAACGAGAGGCAAGAGGACATATCAGACCTAGCAACACATTTTTTAGGAATACTTTTTCAAGCCTATAAGAAAGGAAATGCAAACGAAGCCTTCCCAAAAATAGAAACACAGGCTATAGAATACCTAACCAACCATAATTATCGGGGTAACGTACGAGAATTAAAAAATATTCTTATGAGAGCAATGATGTTTCGTCAAGGTTCATTAATCAGCCTAAAAAATGTCATTGAAGCGTGCCGATCTGAATCACCTGAGGGTTCCGATGCCCTAAAACAAACAGTTAGTCACATCGATTCAATATTAAAAATACTGGAAGCTGGTGAAGGGGATTTTTGGTCTCAAGTACATAAGCCCTTCAAAGAAAATATCATCACAAAGGGCACCGTGAAAAATTTAATACAAACTGCCCGAAATCGCTACCAAGCAAACCTTCCAGGACTAGCAATAAAATTAGGCGTATGTACCAGAGACTATCAAAGCAACTCCGAAGAATTAAAAAAATTCACTAGCTTTAAAAATTTTCTCTATAAAACTATAAAGATTAGCGATTCTAATTAAACTATTACAACTAAAAAGTAGACGGCAAAAGGAATAATTGATAAAATTTAANAATAATATNGTCCCCTTTTATGCCTCTCTAACTGGTTTTCAGTCCACAGGCAATTACCCAAATTAATATTTAATCCAAATAATATTTTTATAATTCATACAAACAAGAATGACTCATTCAAAACAAGGAGCACATTAGATGACCACAGCACTCGTTGCCGAAAAATATAAAATTAAAGACATATCACTTGCGGATTGGGGTCGACAAGAAATAATACTTGCTGAGAATGAAATGCCGGGCCTTATGGCACTACGAAAAAAATATGGTAAATCTAAGCCCCTTAAAGGCGCTCGAATAGCGGGTTCACTGCACATGACAATTCAAACTGCCGTCCTCATCGAAACCCTCATTGAATTAGGGGCAGAAATTCGCTGGGCATCATGTAATATTTTTTCTACTCAAGATCATGCAGCTGCAGCAATAGCTAAAAATGGCATCCCTGTTTTTGCCTGGAAAGGTGAAACTGAAGATGAGTATTGGTGGTGTACGGGCCAGACTTTATTGTTTAAAGATGGCCCTAATATGATCCTCGATGACGGCGGCGATCTCACTGCTTACGTGCATGAAAAACACCCAGAGTTACTCTCAAACATTCAAGGTATTTCTGAAGAAACCACCACTGGCGTTCATCACTTGTATAAAATGATAGAAGAAAAAACTCTAAAAGTACCAGCTATGAATGTAAATGACTCTGTTACAAAATCTAAATTTGATAACTTGTATGGTTGCCGTGAATCTCTCGCTGATGGAATTAAACGCGCTACCGATATTATGATAGCAGGAAAAGTTGTAGTCGTTGCCGGATACGGTGATGTTGGCAAAGGGTGTGCAAAGTCAATGAAGGATCTGGGTGCACGTGTAATCATTACGGAAATTGATCCTATCTGTGCTTTGCAAGCTGCTATGGAAGGCTACGAGATTACAACAATGGAAGAAGCAGTCAAAGAGGGAAATATTTTTGTTACAACTACGGGGTGTAGTGACATTATTCGCATCGAGCATATGGAAGCGATGAAAAATGACGCTATTATCTGTAATATAGGTCACTTTGATGTCGAAATTCAGGTGGAAACGCTAAATAATTATCCAGATATTACAAAAATAGAAATCAAACCACAGGTAGATAAATACACCTTTGCAGACGGGCGTAGTATTATTCTGTTAGCGGAAGGTAGGTTGGTCAATCTCGGTTGTGCGACAGGACACCCATCTTTTGTGATGTCTAATTCATTCACAAATCAAGTACTAGCACAAATAGAATTATTTAATGAAAAGTATGAAGTTGGCGTTTATACTCTACCCAAAGAACTTGATGAAGAAGTTGCACGGTTACACTTGGATAAACTTGGTGTTAAACTTACTCGCCTGACGCCTGAGCAAGCCAACTACTTAAATTTACCAGCCGACGGGCCATACAAACCAGATCATTATCGCTATTAAAATATAAAAAAATGGTGTTCCCCTTAAACGAAGGAACACCATTTTTAAGACCCAATGAGTATATAAGTCCAACTTAAGATTGTTACTTCTTTCTTCCGTTCTGGTGATTTTTATATAAACGTCAAAAAATATTACTTTTCCTTAAAAACTCTTCTATCAATGGAATTATTTCATCGCTTGCATCCTCTACAATCAAATGTCCAGCGTTGCAAACCTCGTGAACTTCAGCCCTCGGAAAAATTTCACGCCACTTATTTAAAAATTTATCATTAAAGCAAAAGTCTTCGCTACCCCATATGATTAAAATCGGATACCCGTCAAACTGTTTTAGGTTTCTTTCGATGTACTGAATTACAGAATAGCTTGGTACCGTTTGCTCCATTGGAATATCTTGAACGAATTTTAAGTTTGCAATACGATTTTCAAACGTATCATAAGGAGCTAAGTACCCTGCCACTATATTTTGCGTCAAACGATTTTGGCGTTTTAACCCAAACCTTAATACTCCTCTAACAAAAAAGTTTAAGTATCGAATTAAAATAGTGCCCAATAATGGCATTCGACACAAACCAATTCGAAGTGGAATATCTCTTAGCAAAAATGCTGCCGTATTAAACAGAACCAGTCTTTTAATTAGCTCTGGTTTACGAACAGCTAATCCCATGCCAATGGCCCCACCCCAGTCGTGCAACACCAATGTAATATTTTTTAAACCGAGAAAATCCACGAGCTTTTCAAGGTTATCTATATGTGTAGTGAGCGTATAGTTATAATCCTGCGGCTTGTCAGAAAAACCACACCCAATATGGTCTGGCACAACACATCGATAGCGTCCTTGAAAATTTTGTATTAGACTACGATAATAAAAGGACCAAGTGGGGTTTCCATGCAGAAAAAGTAACACCTCACCTTCTCCCTCATCAAGATAGTGAAGCTTATACGGGCTAAGATCAAAGTAAAGCGAAGTAAAGGGATACAAATCCTTAAAAGAATTAAAGTTATTTACCACTCTGCACCCAGCATAAGACAATTAAGCCCGCTCCCTATCCCGAGTAAAGCTACCCGGTCACCACTTTTCAAAAAGCCACTTTCTGCTCCTAACGCAAATGTTGAAGGAAGTGAAGCAGCCCCTGTATTTCCCAAGTATTCTAGCGTTGAGAAATCTTTTTCTAATTCAAGAGATAATGTTTCATAGAGAAGCTTACGATGTGCATGCCCTACCTGATGGCAAAAAACACGGTTCACATCATTATTACCCCACCCAAGAATTTCTTTTGCATAATCCCATGTCTGCCCAGCAAGCCTACAACCTTCTCGCATCATAATTTCGGCATCCGTTTTCATAAGAGGTGACCAATTAGTAACGCCTGTTTTCGACTCATCGTTACCACGACACAATTTATTAAATTGGCTTGCTGCATGACTGTAACCACCCAGTAAACGATGTTTATGATTTGACAAGTCTTTATGAACAAGGAGAACTCCAACAGCAGCAGATGCGATGGTAAGAGAAGCAAAGGACGACTTGATTTCATTTCGTGTAAGTTCAGGCTTGTTAAGCAAGGATTTAATCGTGGCATCAACCAATGGACCTCCATTTTCGCCAGCGACTACTAATCCTGCTCGAATCTGTCCAAGTTCAATCATATTAGCGACATGGACCATGCCATTAAGAACACCTAAACAGGCATTAGATATATCAAAAACCAGAGTGTTTGTGCGTAGACCAAGGTTATAGTGGACAAGCGAGGCAGTTGCAGGTTCTAAAAAATCACGACATACGGACGCATTTATTAAACAACCGATTTCCACTCTATCAATTCCAGAGTTCAAAATCGCTAGTTCCCCTGCTTTTGAGGCAACCTGACTAGGGCAAACACCCTTGTCCCAAAATCGGCGCTCTTTAATCCCGGTCATCATTTCAAGTCTACCAAACGGTAGCTTTAAACGATCGTAAACTGGAGCTAAACGTTTTTCAAGATCATCAGAGGAAACAATATTCTTAGGAAGGTGATAAGCTAATCCTTCAATATATACATTTTTGAATCGCACAATTTAAACATCCTTAAATATATTAAAGTACGAGAACCTATCTCATTTGCATTTCGTAGTATTTCTTATACAACCCTGAACTGGAAATAAGTTTTTCATGGGTACCAACCTCAACAATCTCACCCTTATCTAGAACAATGATCGAATGAGCATGCGAAATAGTTGATAGACGGTGAGCAATCATAAAGGTAGTTCGATGCTTCATTAAATTATGTAAAGCATTCTGCACAGATTTTTCAGACTCGGAATCTAATGCAGAAGTAGCTTCATCAAGCACAAGAATAGGAGCATTTCGAAGAATTGCTCTGGCAATAGAAATTCGTTGCCGCTGGCCGCCAGAAAGCTTAACCCCACGTTCCCCAATAACAGTGCTGTAGCCATCCTCAAAATCTCTCACAAAAGAATCTACATGGGCCGCCTTAGACGCACGAAGAATGTCATCTTCGGATGCATTGGGTCTTCCATAGGCAATATTTTTCCTAACGGTATCATTAAAAAGAAATGTTTCCTGTGACACAAGCGCCAAGTTACTCCTTAAAGATTTTAGTGTGTAGTCTTTAATATTAATTCCATCAATTAAAATATTACCCGCAGAAGGATCATGAAAACGAAATAAAAGATCTACCAATGTCGTTTTACCAGCACCACTCATACCAACGATGGCAAGAATTTTTGTTTTATCCAACCTTACATTAATTTCATTTAAAACAGCGGTACTTCTAGAAGGGTACTTAAATGAAACGTTTTCAAATGAAATAGAGTGACTAAAATTAGCTAGCTCTTTAACTCCTTCTTTGATTTTTTCCTCTTTCAAATCAAGGATCGAGAAGACTCTTTCAGCGCAAGCAAGAGAAATCTGAAAAGTTGCGTACAATTTAAAAAGCAGCCGTAAAGGTGCGTACATCATAAAAAGACCAACAATAAAAGCAATAAACGTACCCTGGCTTACTTTATCCATTAAAACCTGATGACCGCCATACCAAAGAATAAACGATGCACCCATTACACCCAAAAGCTCAAGGAATGGTGAGGTGATTTCAATATATTTGACATTTTTTTTCATAACTCGAAGAAAATTCTCACTATAACTATTAAATTTTTGCTCTTCCATAGCTTCCATGGCAAAGGCACGTACGACTTTTACACCAGAAAATGATTCGAGAATAGTGCCGCTAAGATCTGCGAGAATTTCTTGCCCCTTATGACTCAACTTCTTCAACTTCCGCGCTATATTTCCTATGGGTAAAATCATAATCGGAAATATTAAAATTGAAATAATTGCCCAATCCCATTTAAGATAAAAAATCCACCCCAATAAGGCGATCAGAGTAATCGAGTTCTGGATTAGCTCTTTTATTGAACGAGTAATTGTTGACTGCATAGTATTGACATCATTCATGATTCTTGACATCAATTGACCAGTTTCATTGTCTTCAAAGAAGATAAATGGAAGTTTATGAATATGAGAAAATAGTTGTTCTCTAACACGGACAACTAACTCCCAAGAGATCCCCAAGATGATAATGTTCTGTGCGTACACCAAGCCTGCTTTAATAGAGTAAAGAATAACAAGTGCAATCGGTATTGCCTTGAGCATAAAAAAATCTTTCTGCACAAAAATATCATCAAATGTTTTTTGAATAAGAGGAACGGGGGAGCTTGCAATCACGCCAACAACCACTGAAAACAGAATCGCTAAAGAAAGTTTTTTCCTATAAGGCTTTAAAAAACCGAATAATCTTTTATAGAGTTTAATATTCATTCGACAGGACGTATGTTGGGAAATGATTTGTAATAGAAAAAGCCCCCAGACATTGAAAGCTAATCAACACCGTAGGGGCTATTATAGTATGTTAATGGTGAGCAATTATTTCTAACAGAGTAAGAAAAATAACCTCTCTAATATTCATTCTCTATAGACCAAAGTTCTTACTCTAAGCATCAACCTTTTTCGGCAAAAAATCTTCTAAGGTTGCTCCATTGGAAATTGCTTCTTCCATCATTTTTACGGAATCTCGAATACCGGCTTCGCATACATCTAAAGTAATCTCCTTAATATCTTTGGAACGTGCATGTAACATTACCCTATTTCTAGTGTTATCGCGCATGAAACCTTTAGGAATAAGTTCTAAACGTTCATTTGCCTTATCACTCCAAATAAAATCAGAAACTTCCGGTTCCCGTTCCATGTAATTCTCGAGAGGTGCGTTATCTACTGTTTTCTTAACAATTTTCTCATTTAATATCTGATCTAAAAATGCGGCCGAAACAGTTTCAATGCTTTGGACTCGTGCATTTTTCTCAACCCTCGCCTGAGCTCTTCTGCGAACATGGCCAACTGGATACCCTTCGAGTTTCTGAAGTGCCTCCTCGGTCCATTGGACTTTTTTATCATCAAAAGTGGTCATTTGCTTAACACCTGTCATTTCATTTTCATTGGGCTTAAACCCTACTTTATTTACAGGGACCAAACTATCACCTACCGCCCCACAAACGAAACACTTAATCACATCTTGTCCCATGAAAGTATTACAATGTTTGCACTGAAAGGTAATATCTGTAACCTGAGCTCCATTAGAGTTTCTACCATCAGCAGTAACCGCTACATGCTCAGCACTTATCTCAACCTTACCAGCATCTCCCTTGGCTGTATCCTCCTTAGAAGACATATTCTTATCAGCATCTTCACCTGCATGTGCATCAAGCATTTCTTGTTTATAGTCCTTTAGAACATTCTCAGACTCAGGATCGACGCCATCTTCTTTTATTTTTTCGCCAATTTGCCGCATCGCCTGCATCGCACCAGCAGGAAGAATATTTTCCACCGCCTCAGTTATAATACTGGAAGTGATCATGCTGTGACCCCTCTCTATGGCATATCGAAGTATAGCAGAGGTAGCCATGGGCCGAACAAATCCCGGGATTTTCTGTAAGCGTTCCCTTCCTTCAGTTGTCCACTCAATACTTTCTTCAGCCTGCAAATCAATATCAGGTTTAAATGTGCGGCTAGAGAGTAAAACGTTACACGGAACCATACGCATAAGATTCTCTGCATTCCCTCCGATATCCATCTCTGGACCACTATGAATACCAATACGGCCTAAAATAAGAAGAAAAGGATTTTCTTCACGAGCATATTGAAGAACTTTTTCAAAAACCTTACCATCGAGCAACCGAATGGTACATTCCATTCCCTCGTCCTCGACAATTTTTTTAGAAATCTCGAGGTGAGCCTGATAAATTTTTGCTAAACCTTTATCGATTATATCTTCGTGAAGTTTTTCTTGCTGTTCAAACTTAAATACCTTACCAGCCTCCTTTGAAAGAACCCCTGTAAGACTATTAAACATCGCATAGTGAAAATAAGGATCGAATGTAGAAATAATTTCCAAAGGTTTTTTTCAATGCCTTAGCTAGTTCCATACCTGTTTTTAAGCCACCAAAAGACTGCTGACTACCATCAACAGCCACAACAATTTTATCACTCGAAGACCGTTCACCATGAATTTCAGGTATATATTTCACAAGTAATGTATCCGTCTGAATACGCCTAACTACTCTTTCAGCCACGGTACCTATCAGGCTATCTTTGATAGCACCCAACCCTAAAGCACCCATGATAACTAAGTCATAATTAGATTCTTTTATATCACGAACCAATTCTGTGTAATTTCTTCCTTCAAGCGACTTACCTTCAAAGGGAATATTTAATTTTGCGGATCTATCTTTTGGAACATCCAGGTATGAATCAGTAATCACTTCCATCCCTTTTGTAATTAATTGATCGTGGATATTTCGCTGTTTTTCAAGTTCATCTTCTTCCTGATATTCCTCAGGTAGACCGCTTTCCATTTGACGGAAACGAACATCGTGCATTTTAGCGGCATAGACATGACTAGCCACGACAGTCGACCCAAACTTCTGAGCTAGTTCCAATCCTATATCAATACAAGTATTGGAGTAGTCAGAATTATCGACAGGCAAATAAATAGAATCAAACATGAATTAGACCTCGTTCAAATAATGCCGGGAGGCAAGAAATAATATTTTAGTTTATCTCCATACTGGAATATATTTTCAAAGGGAGCACTGGCTACCGTAGAATACTATGCTCACCAAAAGGAAAAGAACTAGATAACTACCTATGAATCAAAGGAAATTTTAACAAATTCTCTAGCACTGTCAATATAAAAGCAAAAAGCAAAGAAGGGACCGGATACATAGATGCTTTCACATCAAATTTCTAAAAA
>JGI26380J51729_10001597_pt1 | contig 10325 bp, 9 predicted proteins | sample SaaInlV_165m_DNA_FD_51729 | JGI IMG/M metagenome (IMG submission 51729) | reverse complement strand
CCACCTTTGTCTGTAGCAATGGCTAACTTTTGAAGTACATAAAATTTTTCAGTTTTGTGGGATGTTTGAGAAGTTGGAAAGAGCGTCATGACTAATGCAAAGCTGACAAATGACAATACAAAAGCAACCGTTACGCCAATACTCATCATTAAGCCAAAATCTATTACAGGCTGAACATGGCTTGTGGTGAGTGAAGCAAATGCAGCTATCGTTGTGACCACAGTATAGAGGCATGGCCTCAACATTTCATTTAGAGTTCTTCGAGTGATTTCATCATTACTCATTCCTGTCTGTTGATTTAAGATTTCTCTATACCGAACAACTAAATGAATGATAACTGAAAGAGTCATGACCAAAAGAAGTGAAAAGAAATTAGCAGAAATCACTGTCACCTTCCAGCCTATAGCGCTAATCAATCCAGTCATAAATAAAGCACCAATGATACTTATCGCAATTGGCATTAATACCCATCTCACTTTATGAAAAAAGAGTGAAAGCATTAATGACATAGCTAGGACTACTGCAAGACTAAATATAATTAAATCACTTTTAATGAAATCAATGACATCATTTCTAATCATCGGGACCCCACCCAAGTATAGTTTAGCGTTATTTTGATATTGACTCATTGTGGTGCGAATCTCTCCTATTAATTGCTTTAATGAATCGTCATTTATTATTTCACGTGGATCATCAGTTGCAAGAGGGATTAATAAGGCCGTGGTTTTTAAATCAGCACTGATAATATTATTAGCGTAAAGGGGGCTGGTTTTAAACTCTTTAGCAACTAAATTTTGGTCTGCTTTTCCGTTGTCAATTGTGTAAACATCACTTGCTAGTTCAACTAATGAGAGTGGCGGTGATTGAAAAAGTGAAACATCTAAAATTGATATGACTGAACTAACTCCATTGATATCTAATAAGTCACCCCTTAGTGAGCCTAGGTAAGTCAGTTGATCTTTTGAGAGAACTGTTCCTTTTTTAGCTGTATAGCTGATGACTAATGACTCATCTGAGCCAAAGGTTTCCTGAGTATCAAAGTAAAGTTCTAGATTATTATCTCCATCTAAAGATAATGATTCTGATGAAGCATCAAGAGAAAAGTGTTGTATCTGAAAAAATGATGAACCGATGATCACTAAAAAAGCCAATAATGACCAAAGAGGCTTCTTAGTCAAAAAATTTAAAATTGAATTAAGCATGCCTGCCTATTCCAAATCAAAAAAAGAATTTTTTAGGTGGTTCATGACCTTTCATGAATTCTAGATGAGTCTCAAAAAGAGATTTAGAGTTCCAAATAAGTTCAGTTTCTCTTAAAATAAGAGTGGCGTGCATTTGATTTTTAGAACCTAAGACAACAAATAATTTTCCACCTACTTTTAACAGTTTTTTTAAATCATCTTCAATATTGGGAAGAGCAGATCCAATAATAATTGCATCAAACTGCCCCTCTTTAAAGTTTGAGCTATTAAAAGTGTCATTAATTAGGTTGGTATTGATTATCTTGAGTTTATCTATATTTTCTTTTGCTTTGACATGTAAGTCATGTTCTATTTCTATGCTTGTCACAGAGTTTGATAGTTTTGCTAGAACCGATGTTAAGTAGCCACTTCCAGTCCCAACCTCTAAAATGTCTTCATTGCCTTGAAGGTTTAGACTATCTAAAATTCTTCCTTCTATTTTTGGAGAGAACATCTTATCTAACTCATTAAGAGGTATTTCAATATCTGCAAAAACGAGTTTTTGATATTCCTCTGGCACAAAGTTCTCCCGTGGAGTATCTGAAAGCGCTTGATTTGCTCTCACATTTAACCCACCCCAAGGTCTTATTTGTTGCTCAATTACATTTTTTCTTGCTTCTTTAATATCCATAATTAACCTACTTTCTTTTCCTTGGCGGCATTAAGTCAGTAATTGTTCCTTCAGCCATTTCTGCTGCAAAAGCAGTCGTTTCTGATAATGTTGGGTGAGCATGAATCGTTAACGCAATATCACTCATATCGCAGCCCATTTCAATTGCTAGACTCGCCTCAGCAATTAAGTCACCTGCATTTGTTCCACATATTCCCATGCCGAGAATCTTACCTGATTTAGAATCAAAAAGGCTTTTTGATACTCCTTCAGTTCTTCCAATGCTCAGACTTCTTCCTGAAGCAGCCCATGGGAAAACTCCTTTTTCAAATTCTATTCCAGCTTCTTTGAGCTCCTTTTCAGTTTTACCAGTCCATGCAACTTCTGGGTCTGTATAGGCAACAGAAGGAATAGTCAGTGCATCAAAACCAGACTTTTCACCACAGATAACTTCAGCAGCAACTTTAGCTTCATGAACTGCCTTATGGGCAAGCATTGGTTGGCCGACAACATCTCCAATTGCGTAGATGTTGTCAACATTAGTTTTCATTTGCTTGTTTGTTCCAATGAAGCCATTGTCATTAATATTGACTCCAGCTTTCTCAGCGTCAATTAACATTCCATTTGGTGTTCTTCCAACGGCAACTAAAACCTTATCAAAAGTATCTGACTCAGGTGCATCTTTACCTTCAAATAAAACTTTAATGCCTTTCTTTAGGGGCTCCATTGAAGTAACTTTAGTGTTTAAAAAGATATTTGCATAATTTTTCTTAGCTTTCTTAAAGAGTGGATTAACAATATCTTTATCAGCAGCAGGAATGATTTGACCTCCAAGTTCAACAATCGTAATTTCAGTGCCAAGAGCATCATAAATTGTGGCCATCTCAAGGCCAATAATCCCACCACCAACGATTAGCATTCGTTTCGGTACGTCATCCAAAAGAAGTGCATCAGTCGAATCCATAACTCTCTTATCATCAAAAGGGAACATCGGAAACTTAGTAACCCTGGATCCTACAGAGATAATGCACTGTTCAAACTCTATAACTTCATCACTTCCATCCAGACTAACTTGATTTTTAGATAAAAATTTGGCATATCCATTAATCACTTTAACTTTTCTTGCTTTGGCAAGTGCATGGATTCCGCCTGTTAGTTTATTCACTATGCCGTCTTTATTTTTCTTAACACCTTCAAGATCAATTTTAGGTTTTGAAAAAGTGATCCCAAGTTCACTTGCATGCTTACTTTCGTTAATTACTTCAGCCGTATGAAGAAGAGTTTTGGATGGAATGCAGCCNACATTGAGACAAACTCCGCCTAATGATTCATAGCGCTCAATTAGGGTCACTTCTTTTCCTAAGTCTGCAGCTCTAAACGCTGCAGTATATCCGCCAGGACCAGATCCAATAACTAAAACTTGAGTTTTAATCATAATAACATCTCCATAATATTACTTAAGACTTGATTTAGTTCAGCCATAAACCTTGCTCCCTCAGCACCATCAATNACCCTATGGTCATAAGAGAGTGCCAATGGAATCATGGCTGTTGGTTCAAAAGTGCTACCATTCCAAATTGGTTTAATTTGAGTTCTTGATACACCTAAAATTGCAACCTCTGGGGAGTTGATGATCGGCGTGAATTGTGTGCCACCAATCCCACCTAAACTGGATATCGTGAAACCAGCCCCCTTCATTTCACTTGAATCTAGTTTGCCTTCCCTAGCTCTCAAAGAAATATCTGCAAGCTCCTCTGAAAGCTCAATCAGTGATTTTTTATTAACATCCTTAACAACTGGAACTAGAAGTCCATTAGGGGTGTCTACCGCTATTCCTAGATTGAAGTACTTTTTAAGTATGAGGTTTTCACCACCTTCATCCAAAGAGGCATTGAAGTTAGGGTGGCGCTTTAATACTTGAACAATTGCCTTCATGATAAAAACTAGAGGACTTAATTTGATATTTTTTTCTTTTTGATGCTTACGAAATTTTTCTAATTGATCAATATTTACTTCATCAAATTGAGTGACATGTGGAATTGTGTTCCAGCAATTAGAAAGATGTTTGCCAGATAATTTCTTAATCCTGGATAAAGGAATGGTTTCAACTTCTTCATTTGAAGTCCCATGAGTGACAAGATCTTTTACAAAGGATTTTAGATCTTCCTCAAGAATCCTACCTTTTTTTCCTGTTCCATTAATTCTGGATAAACTAACTCCAAGCTCTCTAGCTAGTTTTCTGATTGAGGGCGACGCATGCGAATTTGAATCAGTTTTCAGTGAAACTTCCTCAGTTTGTTTTGTATGATCTTGTGATACGGTCTTTGTGATAGTTGGCTCATTATCATCATTGATTTTATTATCAGGTTTCTTAGGTTCTTCCACTGAATCATCAGCTTGATCTGCAGAAGCTGAGTCAGTTTCTAGGATAAGTATGAGATCACCTTTAGCTACCTTATCTCCAACCTTTATTTCAAGGCTAGTCACCTTTCCAGAAAAGGGTGCCGGAATTTCCATTGTAGCTTTATGTCATTTTCATTTACAACATCTCCAACCTTTACCAGTACTTCGATAATATCTACGGCATCAAAATCACCAATATCAGGTAACTCTACATTTTTTTGAGACAAAGCTAAATTAAGGTTTTGATCACTATCTAATTTCGATGTTTTTGATTCTTCCACTGAATCATCAGCTTGATCTGCAGAAGCTGAGTCAGTTTCTAGGATAGTATGAGATCACCTTTAGCTACCTTATCTCCAACCTTTATTTCAAGGCTAGTCACCTTTCCAGAAAAGGGTGCCGGAATTTCCATTGTAGCTTTATCAGTCTCAAGGGTGACGATGCTGTCATTTTCATTTACAACATCTCCAACCTTTACCAGTACTTCGATAATATCTACGGCATCAAAATCACCAATATCAGGTAACTCTACATTTTTTTGGGTAGGCATATGTACTATTAAATAGCTTTATATTTGAACAACGCAATTATCCCAAATTTACTCTATGAAAGGCGATTAATGTTAAAATTAATTTAAACTATAAAACGATAAATAATCCACATTTCCTCTTCATTTTTTAACTCTAGTTATTAATTTATGTCTCTTGCTCTTTCTACTGATAACCTAGCTAAAACATATTCCAATAAACTTGAAGCTTTGAAAGGTATCAATCTAAAGGTAGAGAAGGGTGACTTTTTTGCATTATTAGGCTCCAATGGTGCTGGCAAAACAACAGCAATCGGAATCATTTCAGGACTATTGAAGAGCACTTCAGGAGAAGTGATCATCGATGGCTTGAATCAAAAAAAGCATGTGAATGAAATTAAGCAAATGATTGGGCTAATGCCTCAAGAGTTTAATTTTAATCCTCATGAGCCAAATATCGAGATCCTAATTAACCAGGGTGGTTACTTTGGAATTCCTAGGAAAGAAGCTAAAATTCAGGCTGAAATTCTTTTAAAAAAAATGGAACTATGGGATAGGCGTTTTGATGTTGCTCAATCCCTATCGGGAGGAATGAAAAGGCGTTTAATGCTTGCAAGAGCATTAATGCATAAACCTAAAATTTTAATTTTAGATGAGCCAACAGCTGGAGTTGATGTCGAGATTCGACAATCGATGTGGCATTATCTTACGCAGCTCAATAAAGAGGGCATGACAATCATATTGACTACTCATTATTTGGAGGAGGCCGAGTCATTATGCCGAAATATTGCAATTCTTAATAATGGCGTATTAGTTGAGCAGTCTAATATGAAAAAACTCCTCTCAAAAGCTAAGAGGCAAGTCATTATCATTGATACAATTGAAAAATTACCTGAGAGTATTCAAATAAAAAACTGCGATTGTGAAGTCATAGATGAAAATACATTGCAAGTTTCTCAAGGTGAAGGCACAACAATATCTGATGTCATTTCAGCACTATTAGCTCAAAATATAAATGTTTTACATTTAAGAAGCTCTCAAAATCGCTTAGAGTCACTCTTTTTATCACTTACTAGTTAAATATTTATGTGGATCGCATTTAAAACTATTGTTATCAAAGAGATACTGAGGTTTTCTAGAATCTGGGTTCAAACAATAGTGCCACCAGTTATAACAACCTCACTATACCTTCTAATTTTTGGTGGACTGATGGGATCCAGAATTGGTCAGATGCGAGGGATTGATTATCTTGACTTCATCGTTCCTGGAATCATCCTGATGACAGTAATCATGCAGTCATATGCAAATACAGTGTCCTCATTCTTTATGACAAAATACAATAATAGCTTTGAAGAATTGCTTGTATCAACCACACCAAATTGGGTAATATTATTAGGCTTTGTGAGTGGGGGTATCGCTAGAGGACTTTGTGTTGGCGCAGCTGTAACATTCACAATTTCTTTTTTTGTTGAAATTCAAATTCATAGCTTTTTAATAATTGCAGTCACTTTCTTTTTAACATCAATAATGTTTGCATTGGCCGGCTTTATCAATGCAGTTTATGCGAAGACCTTTGACGATATTTCTATCATTCCAAACTTTGTTTTACTGCCACTGACTTATCTCAGTGGGATGTTCTATAGTATCGATATTTTGCCTAGTTTCTGGCAGAGCTTGTCAGCATTTAATCCCATCTTCTATATGATGGATTCTTTCAGATTAGGTTTTTTAGGTGTAAGTTCTGTAGAGCTATGGAAGGCNTTTTTGATCCCTGGAGTTATGATAATTGTNTTAGCTTTCGCTGCAAATTTAATGCTTAATCGTGGTGTAAGTATTAAAACAGAGTAATATAGCACCTCGCAAACCCATTCCTCATAAGATATCCACAAAAGTTCGTAATGCGTTTGTAATAAAAGCAATAATCTAACTATTATCTTATATGTTTAAAAATTCTTTAAAAATTTCAAAAATAAGTTATTTTTTATTCTTAATAGTTATGTTTACTATTAACTCAAAAGCGATTGCTGTTGAAGACCTCTCATATCCATTTAATTCAGATAGTGGAAAGTACTGGCAATACATTAGTGATCAAGTGATGGGCGGTGTTTCTGTTGGTAAAGTTACTCTTGAGCAAGATGGAGAAATGTTTTATGCAAGACTTACAGGCAATGTAAGTACAAGGAATTATGGCGGTGTTATTCAATTACGCACAGGAATTTCATTTGCAAATTCTGAAAAAGATGGCAAAAATCTTCAGGGAGTTCGTCTCAATGTAAGAGGCAATGGTGAAACTTACGATATCCATATATTAACAAATGATATGGCTTATTATGGAGACTTTTATTCTGCAACCTTCCAAGCTGATCCTAATTGGAAAATGATTGACTTGCCTTTTAATAAATTTGAACGCAAGCGTTACAATTCTTCAAAGTTAGATGCTAAAAATATAAGAAGCTTTGCTATTGCTGCTTATGGCCGTAATTTCACATCTGATGTTTCAGTCTCAACAATAGAGTTTTACTATTAGAGAATATTCTACAGAGCCTTCTGAGGATTAGCAGGCTGATCATTTGTATGGCAGTGAACTCCGCCGCCAGCTGCCCAAGAACTTAACATTTCAATTAAATACACGTCACGATTTGGAAAGTAATTCTCGATACGAGATTTAGCTGAAATATCTGTTTCAAGATTCCCAAAGCCAGGCACAATTACAAATCCGTTACCAACTAACCAGTTCATGTAATTTGTATCAAATTTCTGATTTTTATATTCTACAAAGCCCTCAATGGGCTCTCTAATTACAATAAGTCCTGCTTTCTCTATTATTTTTGCTGCATTATTATAAATCTCAGCATCTTTACTATCTGGTTGACATAAAGATCGAGATGTACATTGAACTACAACAACAGTTCCTACTCCAATAAACCGAGCAATACCATCAATGTGTCCTTTGGTAAGGTCTCCATCTGGAATGCCTTCAATGAAGATNACATTTGATACACCAAAGTGTTTCTTCAGATCAATTTCAGCCTGTTGTTTGCTATAGTTCAAATTTCTACTTGGATCACCCATAGTGCTCCAATTTAAAATAACTGTATCTAATCCGTTAAACTCTAGGTTGCCACGCTCATGAACTATATTTATGTAATCAACAGGCATATCAAGTATTGCTCCAACTTTGTCTGGGACCATGTTATCTAAGCTAAAAGGGATATCTGAGCCAAATGCTCCACCCCATGCATTAAAATCCCAATTTTGAATTCTTAATTCATTATCTTCTAAAATATAAATAGGCCCATTATCTCTCATCCATGCATTGTCATTTGGCACTGCATGCCATTGGATATTATTATTTTGAGGGTTTGCTCCTATCCTATTTATCGCATTATGCGCCTCTGTATAAATTTTTTTAGAATTATATAAAATGTGTAGTTTTTCATATCGAGAAATAATCGCAGATATCTTCGCAAAGGTTGGTTCATATTCTTTTTCCCAATAACCAGGCCATTGCATCCAAATTGCCTCTTGATTCTCCCACTCAGCTGGAACACGTTTTGTTGAATTGTTTACTTCATTTGCAGAAGTATTAATGCCTATCACTGAAAGTAAAANTGCTATAGAGAAAAACCAAATTTTACTTTTTACTATTGTGTTAATTCTTTTGTCCATCTTCCCCATTTTAAATAAAGAAAGAATGATACTTTGCATATATCAAACTAGATTTGGACTTTGGTCTAAGTTGGCATATAATCCTATTTTTTCTAGGAATTTCTTTGATGCGATTTGCTAAATATGAACAACAGTTGAAGTGGTTCGCACTATTCCTCGGCATCCTAAGTACAATTGCCATTATCAATGACTTGTATCCTTACACAATGTTTATTGGACTTCCATTTTGTTTAATCTGGGTTTACTGTGCCTGGCTTCATACTGAAAAACAATTGAAATGGATTAATATAATTTTTACTGGGTTATATACATATGGAATAGTGAATTACTATATTTAAAACTAAGTAATAAAGTATTATTCATCTTCGATGAATTCAAGCAGTAATCAAACTAAGGCGTACGATTTTAAAACTAGAGATATAAAGGTTTTAAAAAAGCTATTGCCGTATTTACTTAAAATGCGAGCCCGTGTTATTTGGGCTGTTAGTTTTTTAATGTTGGCGAAATTGGCTAATGTCGCAGTTCCACTTGCACTAAAAGAAATCGTTGATAGCCTAGATCAGACGAATATAATATTGGTATTGCCACTTGGCATGTTGCTAGCTTATGGCCTTTTAAGACTAGCAAGTTCACTATTTAATGAGCTTCGTGATGCCATTTTTGCCAAAGTTCGTTATCACGCAATGAATTTAATTGCACTTGGTGTCTTTAGGCATTTACATACTTTGGATTTATCCTTTCATTTGGATCGACGCATTGGCGGTATAACCCGTGATATTGATCGGGGAACTCTAAGTGTCTCAACCTTACTCTCCATTTTTGTCTTTAACATTCTGCCTTCTTTGTTTGAGATATGCCTAGTAATTGGNATTATGTGGCTAAATTACGACCTNCTTTTTGCTGGTGTCTCTTTATTGACAGTATTGTTTTATGTTGCGTTAACAATGGCTATTACNACTTGGCGAATGAAGTATCGCTATCAAATGAATGATATGCAATCCGAAGCCAATACCAATGCTGTTGATAGTTTGATTAATTACGAAACTGTCAAATACTTCAATCAAGAAAAATTTGAAGTCGATCGTTATGGCGAGACGATGCAGCGATGGGAAGATCTTGCCACCAAAAGCTTTACCTCGATGACAGCGCTTAATTTTGTTCAAGGCGCGGTGATTGCTATCGGTGTGACCATTGTTTTGATTATGGCAGCTCAAGGTGTAGTTGATAAAAACCTTAGCTTGGGCGACCTTATTATGATTCAAGCACTCCTTTTACAGCTCTTTATTCCGCTTGGTGGTTTGGGTATTATTTATCGTCAAATTAAACATAATTTCATTGATATGAATAATATGTTTGACCTATTGGATCGCTCCTCAAAAGTCACTGATATTGCTAATGCATCAGAGCTTAATGTCACTCAGGGTGAGGTTAAATTTGATAATGTCTCTTTTGCTTACGCAGGTAAGAAAGAGGTCTTGAGTAATATTAATTTTGTTCTTAAACCAGGCCAAAAAGTAGCAATTGTTGGCCCTTCTGGTGCTGGCAAGTCAACACTTGCTAAGCTTCTCTTTCGTTTTTATGATATTTCTAGCGGTGAGATACATATTGACCAGCAGGACATTAAACAATGCACCCAAGATTCAGTCCGCGCATCAATAGGTGTCGTACCTCAAGACCCTGTAATGTTTAATGAAAGCATTTATTACAATATTGCTTATGGTCGTGCAGGTGCAACTGAAGCTGAAGTTAAGGAGGCAGCAAAGCTCAGTTTTATTGATAACTTTATTGACTCCTTGCCGCAAGGTTATGACACTCTGGTTGGTGAGAGAGGTTTAAAGCTCTCAGGTGGTGAAAAGCAGCGTCTAGCAATTGCTCG
>JGI26380J51729_10001596_pt1 | contig 10328 bp, 8 predicted proteins | sample SaaInlV_165m_DNA_FD_51729 | JGI IMG/M metagenome (IMG submission 51729) | reverse complement strand
AAAAATTTATATCTTGCAGGACAAATAAACGGTACTACAGGTTATGAAGAAGCAGCTGCGCAAGGTTTGATGGCAGGAATAAACGCAGTTTTAAAAGTGCGCAAAAAGGAACCCTTTATCTTGCAGAGAAATGAAGCCTATATTGGTGTGATGATAGATGATTTGATCACACGCGGCGTAATAGAACCATATCGGATGTTCACCTCAAGAGCAGAGTACAGGCTGCATTTACGCGAAGACAATGCCGATTCACGCTTGAGTAAAAAAGGCTGGGAACTTGGAGTACTGCCGGAAAAATGCTATCAGCAGTATCAGCAAAAACAACTGCAAATTAATAAACTGTCCGGACTGCTAAAAGCAAAAAAGATTACTCCTATTCCAGCAGTTCAGCAAGAATTGCTGCAGCTTGGTGAATCACCGCTGAAAACTGCGGCAAAGCTGGCAGATTTATTGAAACGTCCAAAACTAAATATTGAACGTATACGTGACTGTGATACCATTGGCGGTGAAATAGACTGGAACGAGTATGCTGTTGTGGTGCGTGAACAGGTTGAAATAGAAATAAAGTATGCAGGTTATTTGACAAGACAGGATCAGGAATTAAAACACATTAACCAACTCGACAGAATTGCTCTTCCGGAAGAACTTCAATTATCAAAAATTCCAGGACTTTCACGTGAGGTGCTTGAAATATTAGCTAAAACAAAACCTGACACACTTGGGCAAGCCAGCCGTATTATTGGTATGACACCTGCGGCAATTACTATTTTGCGTGTCCATTTACGTTCCAGAAAAGCAGCTTAAACCTCTGATCGATGTCAAATTTAATCAGCGCTTCCGCGTCACACCGCAACGGAGTTATCAGCATTTTGGTAGCTATGCCGTTTGTTAGCTTGACCGGCCTGTTTGGCAAATTTTTAACTCTTACGCCATTATTGATTGTACAGGGAAGGACTATATTTGCCTTTGGAACACTGCTGATTGTATTGTTCGTTATGCGTAAAAAAATCTTTTTCCGGGATTATCGTGAATGGCTCTGGCTGATGGTTAGTGGAACTATCCTTGGAGTACACTGGATTGCGTTTTTTGAGGCAATTCAAGTTTCAACTGTAGCAATCGGCTTACTCTCTTTTGCGAGTTACCCTTTATTCACTACTCTGCTGGAACCGCTTTTTTTCAAAGAAGTATTGCGCCGCAAAAATGTGATTGCGGCATTGATCGTAATTTGCGGATTAGTGATGATGGCCACTTCAACAGAGGATCCGAATGCGATTATTTCCGGCTCAGTAATAAAAGGATTGTTGTGGGGACTTGGAGCAGGATTTGGTTTTGCTGTTCTGACTCTGCTGAATCGCGGTCATGTGCGTAATCATTCACCATTGTTGCTAACCTGTTGGCAAAACGGCTTTGCCGCGTTGGTGCTCCTTCCATGGTCTTTGTCTGAATCATGGATAATTAGTGGAAGAGACTGGGGATTACTGTTCATTCTTGGTGTGATTTGTACAGTTGGAGGGCACACCTTGCTGATCAACGGTTTGCGCCATGTTCAGGCTCAGGTTGCAAGTTTACTTATCGCCGGTTTGGAACCGATCTTTGCCATCGTCTTTGCGCTATTTCTGCTGGGGGAAGTTCCTTCATTGCAAACTATGCTCGGTGGTTTATTGATTGTCGGCACCACGTTTTTAGTAACCAGCAGGGCTACCTAAATAATAAATCCATTGACAGATTTTATAAAAACACAACTAGAATAAAATGAAAACAGAAGCTGAAAAAAAGAACGAGAGAGATGCTGCTAAGCCAAACTCCGTAAAATTCATTCCTGCTGCTGATTTGTCTAAAAAGCCAATTGGCGTAAGAAGAAAATCAACAAAAACACCAGAAACGGAAGCAGAGGATTTGAAGTACAAAGGCGGAAGAGATGCTAAGTTTTCGGATTCAGGATCTTCAAATTACAAAGGCGGAAGAGATTCTAAGTTTTCGGATTCAGGTGATTCAAAGTACAAAGGCGGTAGAGATGCTAAGTTTTCGGATTCAGGTGATTCTAAGTACAAAGGCGGAAGAGATTCTAAGTATACGGATTCAGGTGATTCAAAGTACAAAGCTGGAAGAGATTCTAAATTCTCTGAGGAAAATACATCAACAGAAAAAAAGTTTACTCAACTTCCCTGGAAAAAACAGAGCAATGTTTGGAACAAAACTGAAGATGAATATACTTTTGGCCCGCCTCCTAAAACCAATAAATTTTTAAAACAGCGGAGATCTGCATCCCAAAAAGCTATGAGCAGTGAATCTTTTGGTGAACAGGGAAAACTGATGCTTGACGCACTGCGGATCCCGGAAAACAGTCGAAATTTATACGATGTCACCCATGGCTTCCATCCTTACCCAGGACGTTTTCATCCGGATTTACCGAAAATATTACTTAAGCAATTTCCAGCCGGAAGTAAAGTTTTTGATCCTTTTATGGGCGGTGGTACTGTTTTACTGGAAGGTTTATTATGGCAGCATCAAGTACTGGGGAATGATCTTAGTCCGGTCGCTAATATGGTGGCAAAGGAGCGTTGCCGCTGGATTTCAGAAAAAAATGCCGGTCGTGTCTGGCAGGCATTTGAGGAGGTCAGTGAACGTGTCAAAACCAGAAGTTTTGAAAAACGGAGTGTAGAGCGTCGTCATATAAACTGGCTAAATAAATTTCACCCACCGTATCTGTTTGTTGAACTATTACACTGGATTGATGGTATTGAAAATTTACGCAGCGTAAATGAACGTGATACTTTACGTGCAGTATTTTCAAGTTTGATTGTTAAATTTTCCAACAAAATATCAGAAACTTCTGATTTCACTAAACCGCCAACTTTTCCAAAAGGTGCAGTTGGGAAATGGATGGAGCGTAAAACTCAGGAATTGCTCAAAAATCAACTTGAACTGGCCAAAAAAATTCCTAAAACTTCTCCTGCAACAATCTGGAACGAGAATATTTCAACACTGGAAGGTCCTGAAGAAAATTCGATCGACTGCACAATCACAAGTCCACCTTTTCCTGGCACATATGATTATCTTGATCTGCATGAACTCCGGATGAAGTGGCTTGATTTTCCCACAGATCAAATGTCATCGGGAGAAATAACGAACCGTAATTATACACCAAGACAGTGGAAACAGGTTTTTCGTGAATTTATGCTCAAATTAAGACGCTGGACTGCAGAAGAAGGAGTTTGTTATCTGCACTTAGGTGATTGGTTGGAGAGTGGTGAACGTGTCAGTGGCTTGGAATTTACACAAAAATACTCTGACAGTGTAGGCTGGCAAGTAGTGGGAAGTGCCTCAGTTCAGCGTGAAATATTTGATGCAAATTTGCGTCAAGCTTTTGGAGAATCCGGAAAGTGGGAACACCTTATTATGTTACGTCAGTGAGGAAAATATCAGTCTTCTTTTTTGCTCACTCCTTTGTCCGGATCAATGAGGAGTGTGCGGTTCCTGCCTAAATTGAGAATTTTCAATACTAAATGACCTTCAGTCACATCATCAAAACCTTCACCATCCATGAAGGCACGTATGGTGATAAGCCCTTTAAATTCCGTATCGGTTAAACTCGGCGGATCAAGACCAATTAAGACACGCGCAAATCCCCGCTCATTCAACAAGAAACGTTTAGGCAGGCGAATGTTTTTGTAATCACTTTCAAAGATCACTTGTCCGCTGCGTGTTAAGGATTTTCCGCTGATGCTGTTCTGCAGTTGAACACTGAAATCCAATTGTTTCGATTTACCGTTCCGAAAATCCAACTCATATTCTGCTGTTTTAAGAGAGAGATAATTTGGGATTTGAGCCACATTTTGAGTTAAATCTGTATTACGATCAAAATCTGTCAACCACTGACCAGGATTCAAGATTGTGCTGGAAGACAGATTACTGACCTCTACCTGACCTTCAGTCAACGAAACAGTAGTTTTATTATTATTTTCGGAGATGCGTACGGAAGTACCTTTGATACCGATAATAGCAGTAGGTGTACGGATTTTTGTACGTTGAAGCCCTTTCACAAAACGTCCTCGTAGCGAACCGCTTTTAAGTGTCAGCTGAAATTTGAAAGTACGCTTGTTCGTTGTTTGTTCTTCAGATAAGTTCAAAACGAGTGTTGAGTTTTGAAACAAACGAACTCTTGATCCGTCTCTATATTCTACTGTTGTTTTGGATTTAGCAGAAGTAAGGATTTTATTTCCGGCGAACAACAGCATTCCATGACTGCCGTACCGGCCTTTTGGTGATTTATCGTTGAAAACCTTTACTGCACCATCCACGTCGAGCAGAGTGGCAATGGCTGGATTCTCACTTAGAGCAGAAACTTGAGCTGCGGATATGCTCAAGAGAAGAATTATAAACAGGTATTTGAAGGGAAAGAATATCCGCATATAATTTCTTTCATCTGCCAGTTTAAAATCTACAGTAGAAGTAGAATGGTTTTAAGTCAGTTAGTCCTAATAAATTAACCTGCTTCAAGAACTTCCGCAATTTGCAGAGAGTTAAGGGCTGCGCCTTTATAAAGCTGATCTGCAACCACCCAGAATGTAAGTCCTTTAGGATGAGATAAGTCTTCCCGGATCCGGCCTACATATGTCTCAGTAGTTTCATCCGCATCCCACGGCATTGGATAACCTCCGGCAACCGGTTCATCCTTTACAATTATACCAGGTGAATTTTCGAGTATTTCACGTGCCTCCTGTGCAGTTAACTTATCTTCAGTCTCAATCCATACTGCTTCTGAATGTGCACGTAAAACAGGAACTCTCACACAGGTTGCAGAAATTTTCATTTCAGGTGCATCCATGATTTTTTGCGTTTCAAGAACCATTTTCATTTCCTCCCTTGTATAACCGTTTTCTAGAAATACATCAACATGAGGAAAGAGATTGAATGCGATCTGCGCGGGAAAGGCGGAAACTTCCAGAGGTTCATTGTTAGCAAAGGCACGTGTCTGGTTGAGCAATTCACTCATACCTTTTGCTCCTGCTCCGGAAGTTGACTGGTAAGTGGAAACAATTACCCTGTTGATTGTGGCAGCTTTGTGCAGTGGATTAAGCGCAACTACCATCTGAATTGTTGAACAGTTTGGATTTGCTATTATTCCCTTGTGCTTGAATGCCATGTGAGGATTGATTTCAGGAACAACCAAAGGAACTTCAGGATCCATTCTGAAAGCGCTGCTGTTATCAATCACCACTGTACCTGCATCTACTGCATGATGTATAAATTCCTTGCTGCGACCTTTTCCTGCAGAAAAAAAAGCTAAATCAACTCCTTTAAATGAATTTGGTGTCAGTTCTTCTACCGTGATTTTCTCACCGCAGAACTCAAGAGTTTTTCCAACTGAACGTTCAGAAGCAAGCAGTTTTAAATTACTAATCGGAAAATTACGGGCCTCCATCAATTTTAGGAATTCCCCACCCACAGCACCGGTTGCACCGGCTATCGCAACATTTTTCAATTTTTTCTTTAGTTAAATGGATTATAATGTTTGTTGAGCAGGACTTTTTCAGTGTGTCCTCACTTTAGCCTGTCCTCTTCAACAACGTAGCAGATGCTCAGTTATAATGCTGACTGATTCGTGCTCTCTGCAGACTTAAAATGTTTTCGGCAAACAGAAACGTAGCTGTCGTTTCCACCGATTTGAATTTGCTCGCCTGACTTTAGCGGTGAGCCATTTTCATCAAGACGCAAAACCATATTTGCTTTTTTACCACAATGACAGACCGTCTTTATTTCTAATAATTCGTCTGCCCATGCTAATAAATGTAAACTTCCTTCAAATAGTTCACCTTTAAAATCAGTACGCAAACCATAGGCCAATACTGGGATTCCCAACTTGTCCACTACCTCACCCAATGCAAATACCTGACTTTTTGTCAAAAATTGTGCTTCATCCAACAGGAGACAGCTCAAGGGTGTTTTTTTATGCCTTTCTTCAGTTAACTCAAACAAATCATCTTCTGACTTAAAACAGACAGCATCCGCTTCCAGTCCAATCCGTGAACGGACAACTGTAGCATTATGACGATCATCAATTGTTGGCTTGAGAACCAGCGTGTTCATTCCACGCTCACGGTAATTATAGGCTGACTGGAGGAGAGTCGTTGTTTTTCCCGCATTCATTGCAGAATAATAAAAGTACAACTTTGCCATCTTTTCAGTTAATAATTGCTGCTCTTTATAAATTTTTTCCTAGCAGTTCAGCAGAGAAATGGCAGAAATAGTTTCAGAATTTTGTGAAATTTCTACGAAGAAGAGCTAAAACCTTATAAATATAGCAGTTCAGCAGAAAATAATAAAGGCAGGAATTACTCGAAATATTTATACAAGTGCCAAGGCACGCTTGTTGCTCTTATTAAATATAGACCCCGGAGAGTGGCTCCGCCACTTGAATCCGTAAACGAATTCATGAATTAAAATCCTGAGCCTAGCATGACCTGGGATATGTTCCATATTCGCTCCGGGGCGTGACCTCAAAAGATACAGACTTCCCTGACAGATTTCAAGCAGGAATTTTAAAATAGTAGTAATATTTTAAAATAATTTCCTTGCCCTCTCAATCACTATTTCTGCTCCGGATTCCACTCCGCTGATTTTTTTATTTTTATTGCTGTTTTGATCTTATTTGCTAAAAAGTCAACCAGCAACAAAAAATATATTTCCTGATGTTCTTCTGCAAATAAATAGAAATTATCCTGAAAACAATTACACTTGCAAAATTGTTAGCACTCTAGTATAGTGAGTGCTAAAGTTGTTTTAATTGCAAACACAAAGGTTTTATGGATACTCAAAAATTTACTGAAAAATCTCTCTCCGCCTTGGAAAATGCGCATAGCGATGCGGTACGCCGTAAAAACTCAGAGTTATCCACACTTCATCTTTTGCATGCCCTTGCCTTTCAGGAAAAAGGTCTTGTACCAAGAATATTCGAAAAATTGGAACTTGATTCGTCAATCTTCACTAAGTCAATAGAAAAAGCTTTGCAAGCTTTACCGACGCTAAGCGGCAGTTCAGTGGGCAGAGTAAGCACCAGCGGAGAAATGAATCAGGCGCTGGTTGGAGCAGAAGACGAAGCCAAAAAAATGGAGGATGAATACATCAGTGTTGAGCATCTTTTACTGGCTTTAAGTGCGGAAGGAAAAAAGGGGCCAGCCGGCAAAATTTTACATGAGATGGGAGTAAGCCGTGATCGTTTAATGGACACTATAAAAGCTGTCCGCGGAGGTCAACGGGTAACTAGTCAAAATCCGGAAGAAACGTATGAAGCACTGGAAAAATATGGCACAGATCTGAGTCAATTGGCACGTGACGGAAAACTGGATCCGGTGATCGGTCGGGATGACGAAATCCGTAGAGTAATTCAAGTCCTTTCACGGCGAACCAAAAACAATCCGGTTTTGATCGGTGAACCAGGTGTCGGAAAAACGGCGATTGCGGAAGGTTTAGCCCAGCGTATTGCGCGTAATGATGTGCCGGACAGTCTCAAAGATAAAAAGCTGGTTTCACTTGATATGGGTGCCTTGATTGCCGGTGCAAAATATCGTGGTGAATTTGAAGAACGTTTAAAAGCAGTTCTCAAAGAGGTTGTTGATGCAGATGGTCACATAGTCTTGTTTATTGATGAATTACACACAGTAGTAGGAGCAGGCAAAACTGAAGGCTCTATGGATGCCGGAAATTTACTGAAGCCTATGCTTGCACGCGGTGAACTCCACTGTATTGGAGCAACGACACTGGATGAATACCGCAAATACATTGAGAAAGATCCTGCCTTAGAAAGACGTTTTCAACAGGTTATGGTTGATCAGCCGAATGTTGAAGACACAATTTCAATTTTACGAGGATTAAAGGAGCGCTATGAAATTCATCATGGTGTACGTATCAAAGACGGTGCATTGATTGCCGCAGCCACCCTTTCCCAACGTTATATATCCGACCGCTTTCTTCCAGATAAAGCCATTGATTTGATGGACGAAGCAGCCTCAAAATTACGGGTTGAAATTAATTCAATGCCTGCAGAAATGGATGAGATGTCACGGAGAATTCTGCAACTTCAAATTGAAAAAGAAGCGTTGAAAAAGGAAAAAGATTCTGCATCCAAAAATAGACTTAAAAAACTTTCTAAAGAATTAGCAGAACTGCAGCACAATTTTGATATTTTGACTTTGCAGTGGGAACAGGAAAAGTCAGCTATTCAGAGTTTGAGTGAATTAAAACAGAAAATTGAAGAAGTGCGTCTGCAGATTGAACGGGCACGTCAGGATTATAATCTGGAAGAAGCTGCACGTCTGGAATATGGAGTACTTCCGGAACTGGAAAAAGAACAGGAAAGCGCACTAGATGTAGATGAAAATCAGAATAATCAACTGCTTAAGGAAGAAGTTGATGCCGAGGACATTGCGGAAATAGTAGCACACTGGACCGGAATTCCGGTACAAAAACTGATTGAAGGCGAAGGCGAAAAACTGCTGCGTCTTCCTGAACATCTGCATCAGCGTGTGGTGGGACAGGACGAAGCTATTAATCTTGTCTCCGATGCAGTTATCAGGGCACGTTCCGGAATTAATGATCCAAACCGACCACTCGGAAGTTTTATATTTTTGGGTCCAACCGGAGTTGGAAAGACAGAACTGGCTCGGGCTTTGGCAGAATATTTGTTTGATGATGAACAAAATATGATCCGGATTGACATGAGTGAGTACATGGAAAAACATTCAGTTTCCAGATTGATTGGCGCTCCTCCAGGTTATGTTGGTTTTGATGAAGGAGGACAACTCACTGAGGCAGTGCGGAGACGACCTTACAGTGTTTTGCTTTTCGATGAAATTGAAAAAGCGCATTATGATGTTTTCAATGTTTTGTTGCAAATTCTTGATGACGGCAGGTTGACTGATTCACACGGACGCACCGTGGATTTTAAAAATACTTTGATCATCATGACTTCAAATATCGGCAGTCAAAATTTGATTAATCAAAAGAATGCTGAAATTGCCGCTTCCTCAGTTCAGGCAGAACAAAAGAAAATGGTTATGCAGGAACTGCGTCAGCATTTTCGTCCAGAGTTTTTAAACCGTGTTGATGACAGTGTGGTTTTTCATCCGCTGTTGCAGGAACACATGAGCGGTATTATAAAAATCCAACTGGAACGCTTGAAAAAACGTTTACATGAACGAAATATTTCGCTGCGTTTGACCGAAACAGCCATTGAATTCCTAGCTGAAGTTGGTTATGACCCGGTTTATGGAGCGCGTCCGCTAAAACGGGCGATACAAAAAGAACTGGAAACTGAACTAGCAAGAGCAATTTTGTCCGGTGAAATACAAGAAGGACAGGAAGTCACTGCTAATGTTTCCGCAGGAAAAATATTTTTTGAAAAGATAACTACTGTTTCCAAAGACGAATAAACCTTTGATTGTTTTACAGGCAGCAGCAGTAAAATATATTTAGCTGAATTAAGCAATTTTTGAAATTCGGTTCTCTCTCTTTGTCTTAAAGTTTGAGAAACCGTGTCTGGGGTTGACCATTATGGTAACCCCTGTAAACCACCTCCAAGTTCAGTGCTATGGATTGGAGGTTAATTTGTAAACACCTTGCTTTTAGAAGGAGGTACTATGTTACATTTAGCACGTTACTCATCAATCACCCCATCAGATTTTGAAAGAGCTCTCGGAATTACCGTAGGCTTTGATTCAATGTTTGACCGTTTTTTCGGAGATGTTGAAAGATCGGAATCCGCAACCGGATATCCACCTTATAATATCCGCAAAGACGAAGAAAACATTTATACCATCGAAATGGCTGTTGCCGGATTTTCAAAAGAAGATTTGGAAGCAGAACTCAAAGAAGGTATTCTGACTGTGCGTTCAAAGCAGGATCAGGAAGACGGGGAGTATTTACATCGTGGAATTGCCAAGCGTGCGTTCACACGAAGTTTTACTCTCTGATGATGTTATCATCAAAGGAGCAGATCTGATTAATGGTATGTTGACTATTAGTCTTGAAAGGATCATTCCTGAAGAAAAAAAATCTCGCATGATTGAGATTGGTCAGCCAGTTGATCCGAAACTTAAGAATATAAACTAATCTTAAGCAAGTTTTGATCATTTAATTAATCCCGCCCGAGTTTGCTTTGTCAATCTTTGGTGGGATTTTTTGTTTTTAGTGCAAGAATCACTTAAATTGTGTTTTAATCAATGCTGGCAGCTTCCTCTCGCAAAGTAACTTGATTGATGTGTTTCTTCTTAAACAGGCTTGTGATTTGTAAAAATAAAAGCATAATTTATTGTGACGAAACAATGAAT
>JGI26380J51729_10001584_pt1 | contig 10366 bp, 10 predicted proteins | sample SaaInlV_165m_DNA_FD_51729 | JGI IMG/M metagenome (IMG submission 51729) | reverse complement strand
AGAGGCATTACGATTAAGTCTCAGAGCGTCTCTTTGAACTACAAAGCGAAGGATGGAGAGACTTACCAGCTCAACTTTATTGATACCCCGGGGCACGTTGATTTCTCGTATGAGGTTTCAAGATCACTCTCGGCCTGTGAGGGCGCTTTATTGATCGTCGATGCATCTCAGGGCGTAGAAGCGCAGACCGTTGCAAATTGTTACACCGCGATGGATCAAGGCTTAGAAGTACTGGCCGTTCTCAATAAGATTGATCTTCCTGCTGCAGAGCCCGAAAGAGTGGTTGATGAGATTGAGGATGTTGTCGGCGTTGAGGCGCATGATGCGGTTCAAGCGAGCGCTAAATCCGGAATCGGTATCGAAGAGATACTGGAGCAGATCGTGGAGAAAATTCCATCACCTGAGGGTGATCTGGACGCTTCAATTAAGGCGCTTATTATTGACTCTTGGTTCGATAATTATCTTGGGGTAGTTTCATTAATTAGAGTCATCGATGGTGAGATAAAACCCAAAACAAAAATTAAAATCTTCTCAAACAAGAACGAGCATCTCGTGGATGAGGTGGGAATTTTTACTCCGAAAAGAACGAAGACTGACAGTTTGAAGGCTGGCGAGGTGGGTTACCTTATTGCCAGTATTAAGAATATTGATGGGGCGCCAGTGGGCGACACCATTACGGGAAGTAAGAACCCTGTTGAAACGCCACTAGAAGGCTTTAAGCCGGTTCAGCCACGCGTATTTGCAGGCCTATTTCCGACTTCGGGTGAGGACTATGAAAAATTCAGGGATGCGCTTGCAAAGCTTCGATTAAATGATGCCGCTTTACAATATGAGCCAGAAAATTCAGATGCTCTCGGGTTTGGTTTTCGAATTGGCTTCTTGGGACTTCTTCATATGGAGATTGTACAAGAGAGGCTTGAGCGTGAATATGACCTCGATTTAATTACAACNGCGCCGACCGTAATTTATGAAATTTTAGATACTAAAGGTAACGTTTCACTGATTGATAGCCCTTCAAAGCTACCTCCAGTTCAAACCATTACTGAGTTCAGAGAGCCCATCATTACAGCAAACATATTGGTGACCAGTGAGTATGTTGGTCCTGTGATCAGTCTCTGCGTTGAAAAAAGAGGGGTACAAAAGAGTATTAACTATATGGGAAGGCAAGTATCGATCGTCTACGAACTGCCTCTCAATGAGGTCGTTCTTGATTTCTTTGATAAACTTAAATCAGTTTCACGAGGCTTTGCATCAATGGATTACCACTTTGAGCGTTATCAAGCTTCTGATTTAATCCGCCTCGATATTCTGATTAATAATGAGAGTGTCGATGCGCTTGCACTCATTATTCATAGAGACAACTCTGTCTACAAAGGGCGCGAGATTGCTGAAAAGATGAAAGAGCTGATTCCGAGGCAAATGTTTGATGTCGCGATTCAGGCTTGTATTGGCGTTAAAATCATTTCCAGAACCAACGTCAAGGCGCTCAGAAAGAATGTGACCGCTAAATGTTACGGCGGTGACATTACCAGAAAAAGAAAGCTACTTGAGAAGCAGAAGAAAGGAAAAAAGAGGATGCGCTCGATCGGAAGGGTGGATATACCGCAGGAAGCCTTTCTTGCCGTTCTTCATATCGACTAGATCATCTCTTCGAGCTTTTTAAACCAGTCGGTGTGATCTTTAGCGCAGACCAGTGTTGGCTCAATTTCCGGCGTTTGCATAGTGCTCCCGAGAGGCGCCATCATCCAGCCCCTTGCACTCGAAAACCTTGGCGCTCTAGAGCCGCAATTTTTACAAAAAGCATTCCCAAAGGTATTGGGCGGCTCCATCACATACTCACCCACCCTGTCTTTACCAGTAAGCCATTTAAATTGATCTGCTTTCACAAATAGATTAGTCGCAAATGCAGCGCCCGTTGCCTTTCTGCAGCGAGAGCACTGACACAAGCCAAAAAACTCATAGGGTCCAGATAGCTCCCAAGAAACCTGACCACATAGACACTCACCCTTTAATGTTTTATACGTTTTCATTATCTCGATTTTATATTGCTAAAACCTCTAAAAAGAACTTCGTTCCAAAATAAGATAGGACGAGGACAGCGAAAGCAACCTGTGTGGATAAAACAATGAGCTTACCTCTCCATCCAAAGACCATATGGCCAAATAAAATAACAGCAAAACCAATCCAAGCCATCACAGACAAAATCGTTTTATAGGTCAGCTGCTGGGTGAAGAAATCAGAAATATATAAGTATCCCGATATTAGAGAGAGCGTCAGCAGTAAGAAACCCATTTTTAGCGTCTGGTAGAGAAAGTCTTCCATGGTTTGTAGGGCAGGAAGTTTGTCTACAAAAGTGTTGAAGTTGTGCTCGTGCAAGAATCGCTCCTGAATACTGAGAAGGATCGATTGGCCCACCGCAAGAGCGAGAAGGGCGTACGCTCCAATTGANAAAAAAACATGCGCTGCAATCGAGATTGAGAGGAGTTTNCCNTCATTACCAGGAAACATAAAAGAGACGATGACNGCTAGTGCGCTGAGCGGATAAACCAGCATCCCTAAGGANTGAATCGGCTTGGTAAAGGAGGTTAAAAATAATAAGGTTGCGACAACCCATGCCACAAAAGAGATACTAACCGTNAGTCCAAAAAAAACGCCGTCATGTTGCCACATCTCAAACAATATGTATCCGTGCGAAGAGACGGCTACCAAGAGCATCAAATTAACAAGTAATCGATGTTGGCTTGAAACGGTGTCTAAGACAAAATAACGGGTCAAAAGAAGCCCAGCGAGCAGATAAGCAATAAATGGCAGAGTGTGGAGTATAGGCATCTCTAGCTTTGTCTTTGCAAAAGATTATATAATACGATATTTCAATGAACTAGAACGCAATGTTTGATAATTTAACACAACGTCTATCCAATAGTTTTAAGGCCCTTCAAGGTAAAAATAAATTATCTGAAGAAAACATTAAAGAGGCAATTCGTGAGGTTAGACGATCGCTTCTTGAGGCCGATGTAGCGCTTGATGTTATTAAATATTTTATTGAGCGCGTTCAAACCAAAGCGATTGGTCTTAAGGTGGGTGAAGGTTTAAGCCCGTCTCAAGCCTTTGTCAAGCTAGTCGAGTCAGAGCTCACAGAGGTTATTGGCGGCCAAAACGAATCCTTAAATCTCTCGACGCAGCCACCAGCGGTTGTGATGGTTGCCGGCCTTCAAGGTTCGGGTAAGACAACCTCCGTTGCAAAACTCGCCAGGTTCCTTAAAGAAGAGCAAAAAAAGAAAGTTCTTGTTGTCAGTGCTGATGTCTATAGACCTGCAGCGATAGAGCAGCTCAAGGTTCTTGCAGAACAAGTCGATGTGGATTTTTTCCCGTCAACGATTGATGACAAGCCTGAAAAAATAGTTAGCGACGCTAAAAAGCAAGCGCAATCTCAGTTTCATGATGTGCTCTTAGTTGATACAGCAGGAAGACTGGCCATCGATGAGCAGATGATGTCTGAGATTCAAATACTTCAAAAGAAGGTCAACCCAATTGAGACGCTATTCGTTGTCGATTCTATGACCGGTCAAGACGCTGCTCATACTGCAAAAGCGTTCTCGGATAAACTCCCGTTGACAGGCGTTATCCTGACCAAGACAGATGGTGATGCGAGAGGCGGCGCAGCGCTTTCAGTTAGGCATATTACAGGTAAGCCAATCAAATTTATGGGTGTTGGTGAAAAAACTGACGCTTTGGAGGCGTTTCACCCAGACAGACTTGTTTCTCGGATTCTTGGAATGGGCGATGTCCTCTCTCTTGTTGATGAAATTTCTAAAAAGGTTGACCACAAGAAGGCGCAAAAAAATGTCCAAAAAATGGCGAAAGGCCGATTTGATCTTGATGACATGAGGGACCAGTTGATGCAAATGCAGGAGATGGGCGGAATGGGCGCTTTGATGGATAAACTTCCAGGCATGGGTCAAATTCCCCAAAGCGTTAAAAATCAAGTCATTGGCGATTCTGAGAGCTCTAGAATGATTGCCATTATCAACTCTATGACACCTAAAGAAAGAAACCACATTAACTTAATTAAGGGTTCTCGTAAAAAGAGAATTGCTGCGGGCTCTGGTACCGATGTTCAGCATGTCAATAAATTGTTGAAGCAGTTTGAAAAAATGCAAAAAACAATGAAAAAGATGAAGGGCGGCAAGATGAAAAAGATGATGCAGCAGATGGGCGATATGCAGGGGCAGGGCGGAATGCCTGATATGTCTAAGATGCCTGGCCTTGGAAATAAAAAGTTTCCGTTTTAGCTCACCAAATTTTTTTCACTGAAGCCCCTTGAAGTTTATGGTTTTTGATATAAAATTCGACCCATTGATTAGCCATGTGAGTCGATGAAGTTAAATCTTAAAATCTTGACACTGCTTTTGATAGGTTTGTTTTCAATGCACTCGTCACTATCTTATGCAGATGAGACGACTGAGACCGTTCAGCTATCATTGGTTATTACGGCTGCTGATCAGATTAATTTAACAGCTGTCAAGCAGGTTGAAAAGGGTTTAAACTCCTATGAGGCAATCAAGCAGCTTGTTGTTGTCGGAGTGAAAGAGACAAGCTATGGCCCTCAAATCATGTCTTTAGGCGGAATTGAGGCGGTTGGAGATGCTTATTGGGCTTTATATGTGAATGGCTCAATGTCAATGGTTGGGGCGCACGATGTGATTCTTTTAGAGGACACATTGATTCGCTTGAACATGGAAGACTTTTAAGATATTATTGATGGAAATTTAACGGAGAGAAATGATGGACAATCAGGATTATAAGCTTAACTCAAGTTTTAGTTATTTAGTTATTTTGGCAGTCNTAATTGCCCTAGGCGTTGCTGGAAGACTTCTTCCGCACCCACCAAACTTTACGCCGATGGCAGCCATTGCACTTTTTGCTGGCTTTATCTTTGTTAAGAGATATATGGCTATTATCGCTGTTATCGTGACAATGCTTCTTTGTGATTACTTTGCTTTCGGGTCGCTCTCTGCAAGTTGGTTCGCCTCAAAGTCGATGTTTGTTGTTTACTTAGCATTACTATTTCCAATCATTTTCAAAAACTTTCTACAGAAAAAACTTGGCGTTTTAAGAGTAACGGGTGCTGCACTTGCAAGCTCTAGTGTGTTTTTCATCGCGACGAATTTTGCAGTTTGGGCTTTCTCACCGATGTACGCTAAAACTTTTGAGGGCCTCGTTCTTTGTTACACGATGGCCATTCCTTTCTTCCAAAACACGATTGCTGGTGATCTCATCTGGTCAGGCGCAATTTTTGGAGCATACTTGGCTTTGCGNAACTACTCAAATTTGCAAATCTTCAATCAGAAAGATTCTTTAATTTTTAATTAAAGCTTCGGTTTGATCGATTGCTTTTCTTGTAAATCGATCATATTTACGCCATGAGCAATCATTTAAAAGGACTCTTGATGACTATCTTTGCGGTAGTCATCCTAAGTCCTGACTCAGTTTTAATTAGGTTAGTGGAGGATGCATCTCCCGAAGTTGATAGCTGGACTGTATTATTCTGGAGAGGAACTTTATATGCAGTGGGAGTGTCGACACTGGTATTTTTAAAGTATCGATCTAAGACAATATCAGAATTCAAAAATATTGGAAAGGGCGGCTTATTAATTGGCTTCTTTTCAGGCATCAGTACTGGCACATTTGTCTTTGCTATTGTCTACACATCGATTGCAAATGCGCTTGTTATTATTAGCACGGGGCCAATCATGATTGCGATTGTAGCCTGGGTCTTNCTTCGAGAGAAGTCTAGCCTGGTGACCTGGATTTCAATGATTATTGTTTTTATTGGAATTTACATTGTGATGAGCGGTAGTATTGGTGGCAAGAGTCTTGTAGGTGACTTTTTTGCACTTATCACAGCTATCATGATGGGCTTTACCTTTACCCTTACTAGAAAATATAAAGACATTAATATGGTCCCTGTCAATGCNATTGGTGGCCTAATTGCAGCATTAATAGCCATCTTTATGGCTAATACAATAGCGGTTCCCAAAGAAGTAGTGACTTACATTATTGCAATGGGCGTCATACTCTCGATCTCCTTTAGTTTGATTACCATAGCGCCAAGATATATGCCTGCTGCTGAAGTCGGAATGATTATGCCTTTAGAGACTGTTCTCGGCTCTTTGATTGCCTGGTACGTCATAAAGGAGGAGCCAACAATGAACGCTCTCATTGGTGGTTCAATAGTTATCGTTACGTTATTTTTGCATTCTTGGTACAGCACCAATCAAGCTCATAAAATTGAAAATATCTAGGAACTATTAGATGTCGAATCATTTAAAGGGGCTATTAATTGCATTTTTTGGTGTCTTGATTTTAACGCCTGAAGGCATTCTGGTTAAGTTAGCCAACTCAGACAGCTTCACAATTCTATTCTGGAGAGGTTTGTTTTTAACACTCAGCATTCTCATCATTTTGCTGATTAGTTATCGGTCTAATGCTTTGAATCAGATAAAAGGTATTGGCAAAGAGGGATTATTAATTGGGTGTTTGACAGGCTTTGGCGGCACCACATTTATTTTGGCTATTCACTATACTACCCTAGCCAAAACACTTGTGATTATCAGTGCATCTCCGCTCATGGTTGCTCTCGTTTCTTTTATTCTTTTAGGGGAGAGGCCAAGGCTGTTTACATGGCTCGCAATGCTCATTGTGTTTTCTGGTATCTATATCGTGATGTCAGGAGATACCAGTGGGCTAAATTTAAAAGGGAGTTTATTTGCATTAGCCTCCGTCACCAGTGGCGGCTTTTCGTTTACGCTTTTAAGAAAATATAAAGAAGTGAATATGGTTCCTGCAATGGCAATAAACGGCTTATTTATTACTTTCGTTGGGCTATTCTTTGCTGACAGCTTAAGCTTGTCTTCGCAAGCCATGACCTACATTGTTATTAGCAGTGTCTTAGTTGCAATTTCGTTTTCATTGATTACAATAGCGCCTAGATATATACCAGCTCCAGAAGTGGCGATATTCTTTCCAATGGGAACCGTTATTGGAACGGTACTGGCATGGCTTATACTCAAGGAAGAGTTATCGAATAACGCTGTTTTTGGAGGAGTAGTTGTGATCTTAACGTTATTTATTCACTCGATTTATAGTGCGAGACAATCAAACAATTAATTATGATGAAATCACAAGCAATTAGAGCCGACTTACTGATGCTTCTTGCGGCAGCGATATGGGGTTTTGCCTTTGTTGCTCAGCGAGAAGGGATGGAAACGATGGGCCCATTCTTATTCAATACGGCTCGGTTTTTTATCGGTACAGTCTTTTTATTGCCAATAGTTTGGTATTTATCAAAGAAAAAAAAGATCTCAACTGGCAAGGACATCCACTAAAAAATTATGGGTTGCTGGGACGGTTGCCGGTCTATTTCTGTTTACAGCTTCAAGTTTTCAGCAGGTTGGTATCCAGTACACGACCGCTGGAAAAGCCGGCTTTATTACCGGTCTTTATATCTTTTTTGTGCCGCTTATCGGCATCTTTTTTGGTCAGAGAACGGGCTCTGGAACCTGGCTAGGAGCTTTCATTGCGGTCATTGGATTATATCTTCTGAGTATCAATGAAGACTTCAGCATTGCTCGCGGTGACCTGCTTCAACTCATATGTGCGGTTTTCTTTGCTGCACATGTTTTAGTGATCGGCTATGTTGCCAAGAGAATGGACCCTTTAAAGCTCTCCCTGATTCAGTACCTTGTCTCAGGCGTTTTAAGTTTCTTTATCGCTATTGCTATTGAAGTGATCACGTGGCAGATGATAGTAGACACTGCGATTCCGCTTCTGTATGCTGGAATTATGTCGATTGGAGTCGGGTATACCCTTCAGGTTGTTGCTCAGCAGCACGCTAAATCCTCTCATGCTGCTATTATATTAGGGTTGGAGGGGGCATTTGCAGTTCTTGGTGGCTGGCTTATATTGGATGAAAACTTATCTACTAGAGGCCTGATTGGTTGCGGATTGATGCTGTCTGGAATGTTCTTGTCCCAGTTATTGCCTCGTTTAAGGTTCAATAAAAGCTAACCCAAGAAAATCTTATTTCTCATGGTATGATTATCCTGCTTCTTTGTGTTCAATGTAATAGTGGAAATTGATGAATATTATCGATCTTCAAAACATAACAGTATTTCAAGGAAGAAACAAGATCCTTGATGATTTCACTTTAACTATTGACGAAAGTCAAAGTACAGTCATTTTAGGTCCAAATGGCTCCGGAAAAACGACCCTACTTAAGCTCTTAAACCGAGAACTTTATATCGTAGAAGACCCAAAAAGCAGCCTTAAAATTTTTGAAAAAGACAGGTGGAATGTTGATGATCTGAGGTCTAACCTTGGCGTTGTCTCTCAGCATCTTCAGTACGGCTATTCAAACAGTGCCATTGGTTTGTATGTTGTACTCTCTGGTTTTTATTCGAGTGACGGCATATGGCAGCACCAAACATTTGAAGAAGAGAAGTTAAATCGTGCTAAAGAGGTGATGGATCTATTGTCCATATCTGAGCTTCAAGATAGGGCGTTCTCTTCGATGTCTACAGGCGAGCAAAGAAAATTTTTACTGGCAAGGTCTTTAGTGAATGACCCAGCTGTTTTGGTATTTGATGAGCCAACGAGTGGCCTGGATATGAGCACCTGTTTTCAGTATCTTGAAATTATAAGAGAACTCATTGGTATGGGAAAAAAGGTTGTTTTGGTGACGCATCACGTTCATGAAATTCCGCCTGAGGTAACCAGAGTTATTCTTTTAAAAGAGGGTAAGGTCATTGAGGATGGTAACAAGGATGAAATTTTAACAGACACTAACCTTACAAACCTATTTGACTGGCCGATAAAGTTAGTTAAAGAAAACGGTTATTACCAAGCAATGCCTGGCTAGTTAGTCAGAATCTGTACGATAGAGTGCCGATAATGCATGCGCCTGAAGCCCTTCACCAAAAGCTAATGTTGAGGCAGTTCCACCTAATTTATTAGCCCCTTCTTTTGAGGCCATAATGATGCTTGATCTCTTTGTAAAGTCATAGACTCCGAGCGGTGATGAAAATCGAGCAGTGCTCGATGTAGGTAGGACATGGTTGGTTCCAGCACAGTAATCTCCAAGAGCTTCAGATGAGTACTTACCCATAAAGATTGCCCCGGCATGCCTAATCTCATCCAGAATACTCTCAGGATCCTCAACCGAAAGCTCGAGATGTTCTGGAGCTATTCTGTTAGAGATTTGAATCGCCTCAGCAATATCTTTAGTCAAAATCAGAGCGCCTCTATTCTCTAAAGAAGCTTTTATGATTTCTTTTCTGTCCATGGAAGGAAGCAGCTGATTAATGCTCTCTTCAACCTGACTTATAAAGGCTTTATCTGGGCACAGCAGGATCGCCTGAGCGTCCTCATCGTGCTCAGCCTGTGAGAACAGATCCATCGCTATCCAGTCTGGATTCGTTTGNCCATCACAAATAATCAGTATTTCAGAAGGGCCAGCAATCATATCAATACCGACTTGCCCAAAAACTTGTTTTTTTGCAGTAGCCACATAGATATTCCCAGGGCCAACAATCTTGTCGACTTTAGGAATCGTTTCAGTGCCATAAGCAAGCGCAGCGATAGCTTGAGCGCCTCCAATTGTAATGACTAGGTCAACCTCAGCAATATAAGCGGCAGCTAAAACGAGCTCATTGACCACGCCATTAGGCGTTGGAACAACCATGACCAGCTCTTCAACGCCGGCTACTTTTGCCGGAATGCCGTTCATTAGAACAGATGAAGGGTAGGCAGCTTTACCACCAGGTACATAGAGTCCAGCACGCTCTAAAGGGATTATTTTTTGACCTAAAACGGTTCCATCCCCTTCTGTGTAAGTCCACGACTCCTGAGTTTGTTTTTGGTGATAAGACCTGATGCGATCTGCCGCTACTGATAGAGCTTTCTTTTGCTCCTCATCAAGATTATCGAAAGACTGCTTAAGTCTCTCTTGTGAGATGATAAGCTCTGAAATAGACTCAGCACCAAGAGCGTCAAATTCCTGAGTGTAATCTAAAACAGATTGGTCACCATTTTCGATGACATCATCAATAATTTTTTTAACTGATTCGTTTATCGCTTCATTGGAAGAGTTTTCCCAAGTAGTTAATGAAGAGAGTAAAGCGTCAAAACTTTGATCCTCAGACGATAACTTATTAATCATAAGTTTTGCTCTATCTTTTGAATCCATCCGTTAATTTCTCTGTGTTTCGTATTGAAGGCGGCAGAGTTAACAATGAGCCTTGAGCTTATCTCTTGAATTAACTCTAGTGAAACTAAATTGTTTGCCTTTAAAGTGTTTCCAGTATCT
>JGI26380J51729_10001579_pt1 | contig 10380 bp, 9 predicted proteins | sample SaaInlV_165m_DNA_FD_51729 | JGI IMG/M metagenome (IMG submission 51729) | reverse complement strand
CTCTAAATCAAGCGATAATATCCGTACTGAAAATGTTGAAAAAATACAAGTTGGTTGTCCTGAATGTGCTCGACAATTACGTGTGCCTTCGAATTATGGAGGCCAAGTTCGATGCCCAGATTGTTCAACAAGTTTTGAAGTCCAACCACGGGTAGATACTTCGAACGAGGATGACGCATCAGAAGAAATTCAAGACATCGAGGAAGATGGGAAAATTGAACTACATTGCCCATCATGTGAACAATCACTCCGAATACCGGAGCATTATCGAGGGTCAGTTCGTTGTCCTTCATGTGAGGAAGTATTTTCTGCTGAACAAAACAATATAGAATGAAAAGTGAGGGTACATCATGAATGGTCATTTCCGAGAATTCGAGGATGAATATCTTGAAACGATGTATGAGTTTTTTGAAAAGCAACCCTTGGAACCTGTTCGCAATGGAGATTTAGCCAAGGCTTTGGGCGTTTCACCAGCATCTGCAACAGAAATGGTTCAAAGGTTGGCTGGAAAAGGTATGGTGGACTATACTCCCTACAAAGGAGCATCTTTGACCGACAAGGGTATGGCTCATGGCAGGAAAATGAAACGCCGCCACAGGTTGGCAGAAGTATTTCTTGCGGCTCTTTCTTTTAATGGGGATACTCATGCGACGGCTTGCCGATTAGAACACGCAATTGACGATGATTTGGAAGTTGCTTTATCGCTACTTCTTGGGCAACCTAAACTTGACCCTAGTGGTCGGGACATACCAACAGCCTCGTCTGAAATATCGAAACGCATCTCCTCATCCAAAACACAACTTATTTCTCTTGAATCTATGGACATTGGCGCAACTGGCCGCCTAGAAGCAGTTTTTCTAAATTCTGATGACAGTGATGTTCTCGAACAATTTGGCGTTTCTATTGGAGTCGATGTGACACGAACGGCCACAGGTTGTGTTATTGCAGAAAACCTTCCTGCAAATATTTCCTCCGACTTAGCATCGAAACTCCTTGTTCGCATCTCTCGAGGTTCAGATTGATGCAAGGCTTTAGTGTGAGTAATTATTGGGGATTACATGGTCGATGCTGATTCTCCCGATTCAGTGGATGCAGAATCCGCTGAAAATACAGAAGAAGGTATCCTAGGTTCTGAAAGGTTCTGGTATGCCATAGACCGACAATTGCTAGGGTTTGGTCTTAGACTCGTTCTCATTCTACCGGCATTTTCTATTCTAACATCATTTGGGGCCCTAGCATTTTCTTCAAGTTCACCACAATGGTGGGGGAAGATTGAACCAACGCTTGGAATGAGTTTTGCAATGGCTCTCACGACCCTAACCCTCATTATCCTTCTTGGGTACATTTTCGCTCAGATTTTCCATCGCCACCGAGTGGAATTGTCCATTACAAATTTTGAGAAAGAAGTTGAGCGTTTGAATAAAGAACACCTTTCAGTACAGTCGTTGCATGGTTATGAGGGGCTTGCAGACCTCTTGAACAGTTCTAGAGCCAAACATTCGTGGGCGCTTTCATTTGGCCTCATGTCAGTATTTCTCTTGAGTGGGATATTTGTGTTTGATATCGCCTCCATAAATGGGCGTATCCTTTTGCTCCTCTCCTTTTCTACACTCGCCCTTTCACTTGGACAACATATTCCAACACGTTCACGCCCATTCAATATGGATGAGAGAACAGGTCTATTGAATGCGTACACTCCACCAATTCACCCTTCAACCTTAGAAATGGTGTTTGATGATTTGGTAAAAACACACATGGACCCCCTACTTCGTTCCGAATACGAAGTGTATTCAAAAGAAATTGAAAAGCGTTTCCAGAAAGGTATCGACCCTCGTTTTGCTCGTGAAAAAATACTGATGACACTCTATCGTCATTCTAAAGGGCTCGATTTCAAAACAATGGAATCAGAATTATCTGAAGTCCTTACTGAAAAAGGAATGGACCTCGTACAAAACCATCCCGTGTTTACGATGGAAGAATGGCTTTCAATCATCCATCATATTGAACAATCTTGCCCTGCATTTTTCAGAATGATTGGGCGTATCGAGGAGGATCTCGGAGCTGGTCGTTCAAGCACTTCTGCGGGAATTGTTTTCGAAGTCGATATGGAAAACGTTGTTCACGAACGAGCAAATCTATTTACCTTGATTCATAACCTTTCAGAAAAACCCCGAAATGTAGTTCTTCGTGTTCAATCCCCAGACTTCCGTCCACACGATTTGGCTATGACCTATCGCTTAAACCCCGGAGAACGAAGATGGTGGTCATCAAAGGCCCTACCACTCGCAGCAGAAGGTGATGAAGACGTACTTGGATTGATGTCGGGTTTACTTCGCGATGGGACCGTCGCTTGGCAATCACTGCTCCCAGAACGCTTTGGTGAAGCAACAGTATCTGTCCGTCTTGAAGAGCAAAGTGGAGATTTAATCATTGGTCGTCAAATCAATGTCAGGGTGAGGACAAAATATCTTGAGCGAATTCGCAACTTCAGTTCAGTCAGTGCAAGCCTCATTGGAATTCTCGGCATCTCACTTGGAATCTTCATAAAAATCAGTGAAATATTCGGCAATATCGGTGCTTAATTCACCTTATTTCCCATGGGTAGACTTGAAATGGGTAACTCTGTGCACGATGTATGCGCGGAAGACCTGATGATGCGACCCCAAGTCCAGATTCTGAACTTCGAGATGAACTTCAGGGCATGGAAGCGCGAGTTCGAAAGATGAGAAATACACGTAATTCGTTCAGTGAACAGGCTCGAACAGTTGCTGATAAACGCAATGCTGTTCAAGGCCAATACAAAGAACATCGTGAGAAAATTGACCTTGTTTTAACCGAAATGAAGGCAATTCGTGCGGAAATAAAAATGTTTAAAGAAAAGCGAAATGCTCTCCAACAACAACTCCGTGAAATTATCAATCAGGCCAAGGGCCGACGTGATGAGAAAGGTGAAAAGAAGTCTGCTACTGCGGAATATGCAAAACTTCAACATGAAGTTAGATCACTTGAAAACACCTTTGAAACCTCATCAGTAGGTCAAAAGAAGGAAAAGGAAATGATCAAGAGTATTAAGGAAATGAAAATTCGTATTGAAGAGCTCGCTCCTGAAGTCACTCATTTTGAAATGATAAAAGTTGACCTAAGTGATTTGGATTCAGCCATCAAAACGCTACGTTCTGAGGCTGATGCTGCACACCAGGAAATGCTTGGAGCCGTTGCCCGTGCTGATGTTTTATCACCTGATGTTGACGAAGCATTTGCCCATCGAGATTTCTTGAAGGCAGAAGGCGACCGACTTCACACAGAATTCCTTGAACTTCGTCAAAAGTCCGATGAGATGCATAACAAAATCACTGAACTCATGGTTGATGTCAACAAGGTTCGAGACAAATTGAATATGGCTCGGGATGAACGTAAATCATGGATGACTGACCACAATGCTTCGGTGAAGGCCGAAATGAAAACAGGTGCAGAATCCTCAGAAGTTGCTGATGATTTGGTTTCGACCCTCATGAATTCGGGTGGAGTTACATTTGGTGGAATTGGTGAAGGAGATAACGCATCTTCAGGAAAAAGAAAAGCCAAATCTGGCAAAAAGAAGTCGATGCGTAAAATCGACATTAATGCAACCCGTCGACGCTGAGGTATTGTTGTGTTTGGCGTTATAATGGCAGGGGGCCAAGGCTCCCGACTTCGTCCATTGACATTGACTCGTCCAAAACCGATGGTTGAAGTTCTTGGCCGGCCAGTAATTGATTTTGTTAAAGACGCAATGCAGGACGCATCAATCAAAACCATTGTTGTGACCACCGGATACCGTGGAGAGCAATTGGAACAACATGTAGAATCATGGAACACACAAGCAACTCCTGTCGAGGCTTGGGTTAATCAAGAATCGACTCCAATGGGGACTGCAGGTAGTGTTCGGCTTTTGGCAGAACACTTAACTGAAACTTTTGTTGTAGGCTCTGGAGATTCGGTTGCTTCTTTTGATATTAGTGCACTATTGGATGCCCACCGAGAAAGTGGTGCAAAAGTAACTATGGCACTGTGGGAAGTTGAGGACCCAACGGAATTTGGAATCGTTGGCCTTGCTCCATCTCACAATGGTGAGTTGGACGGTCTACTTCGAGAAGGCTACATTTGTCGGTTCAAGGAAAAACCAACTGCTGAGGAAGCCTTTAGCAATGTCATTAATGCTGGACTATACATCATTGAACCAGAAGTCTTAGCACTCGTCCCTGAAGGTGAAAAATTTGATTTCAGCAAGCAACTCTTCCCCATGGTTTTGGAAAAGGGTTGGCCAATGTATGCAAAAACCATCGATGGAGTTTGGTTTGATGTTGGTCATCCTTCTGAATTAATTCGTGCTCAACACACACTCATTGAACAACGAGAGAACTTGCCCTTTCCCCTCCCTAAAGGCGTTTTTCAAGATAACAGTTTTGTGGCGGAAGACGCACAAGTAATGGGTTCATTGGAAGGGACAGTTGTATCATCTCGCAGTGTGATTGGCAGTGGTTCTCAACTCACTGATGTTTTGGTAATGCCAGATTGTACAATTGAAACCGAATGTGTGTTGGAAAATACAGTGCTTGGCAAAGGTGTCTCAGTTGGCTCAGGTTCCAATTTGAAAAATGTCATTATTGGTGATGGAATGATTCTGGAGAAAAACAGTATATTTGAAAATTGCCGAATTCCAGCAAATCAATAATCAAGCCGGCATGTTACTTTAATACCTTGCCAATACCCCATGTAACTAATGTCAGCCGACACGACTCCTAACCGTAGTTACGACCGTTCTTGGGAAGAAATCGAAGAAATGCTCAATCGAGCAGAAATCAAGCGTAAGGAGTGGAAAGCTTGGTTTGAAGAATGTCGGAAGAATGAGGATAGAGATGGAATGAAAGAGGCTGCTCGTAATCATAAGGCTCTCGACGGAGTTGTAAAAACACTCAGGTGGACACTTGGAGAAGAAGGCGTTCCAAATCCTTTGGATTGATTACCAACCACGTTGATCGTATCGAACATCGAGTGTTTCGAGTTCATCGCCTTTCATCGGTTTTCCGAGCATCATGGCCATGGCTTCTGTTACTTTTTCGGCATTATCATAGTGTGCAGTTGCCAGAACAATTGCATCAGCCATGGTTTTTGGGTCAGATGATTTGAAGATTCCAGAGCCGACAAAGATTCCATCCATGCCAAGGCGCATCATGTGTGAAGCATCAGCAGGTGTAGCAATTCCACCAGCCGAGAATGTCACGACCGGAAGTCGCCCCATATCCTTTATTTCGAGAAGAATTGATTGAATATTGTCGCGCATATCATCATCTATGGCGCCAAACGGTGTCATTGGGTAAAGCCCAGGCATTTCTGAGGCATCGGCAAGAACATTGTATCGTTGAACAATCATATGGGTGACTTTAGAAATCCCCTCTTCCTCAAGCGATTGAATTTGTTTTATTTCTTGGTCAATACGACGTGCATGGGTCACTGCTGCAACAAGATTTCCAGTCCCAGCCTCTCCCTTTGTACGAATCATTGAGGCACCTTCGTAAATTCGCCGAACAGCCTCTCCCAATCCAGTTGCACCACAGACAAATGGAATCGAATAGTCGTTTTTGTTGATATGAAAGTATGGGTCAGCAGGAGTGAGAACTTCGGACTCATCAACCATGTCAACGCCCATGGATTCGAGAACTCGTGCTTCACCTTCATGGCCAATACGTGCTTTTGCCATGACTGGAATTGAGGTACAATCGAGGATGCCTTGAATCATCTCAGGATGACTCATTCGGGCGACTCCACCATCGCGGCGAATATCTGCTGGAACTCTTTCTAATGCCATGACCGCGACAGCTCCAGCCTCTTCAGCAATAGCCGCTTGGTCNGGATTGACAACATCCATAATGACGCCACCTTGTTGCATACGGGCAAAGCCACGCTTGAGCAAATCACTGCCATTTCGTAGTTGGGAAAAGTCGGTATGAACCATGCCAATCATTCACTCCAAGGACACGCCCTTCAAGAACATTGGTTCGCAACAGCGCGAAAGGAAAAAAGAGATTTACTTGGGTAAATCAATCATCGGCAAGGACAGGAGAATCTCCCTCTGCGATTTCAGCATCGACCGATTCATCGGCATTGCGGTCAATCCATGCTTCTTCGCCATCTGGGACATCAGTATCAGCAAAAATAGCATCAACAGGACATTCAGGAATACATGCGCCACAATCTATGCATTCATCGGGGTCGATGACCAAATATGTGTCTGCTTCTCTAAATGCTTCAACAGGACAGACTGCTACGCATTCTTGGTACTTGTGATCTACGCAGGCTGTGGTTACGACGTGGGTCATGATTATTCCTCAAACAATCCCATACAGTTGTTCTACATGAAGTCTTTGAAATAATTAGATGACTAATTATGTGCATCAATCCACTGTTGGCCATAATATTTCCATTGTTCCATTGTCCACCCATCAGGCAGGCCTTCAGCAGGTACAGGTGGAGAAATGCTTTGACTCAATGGAGACACTACCGGCACAGGAGCAGAAGTCTGTGAGATGGGCAAATCAATCATTGAACTAACTTCGGAAAATTGATTTGTAGAATCTTGGATTCCCGACTCTAAAAAGACTATATTTTTCTTCAAATCATCTTCTTCTACCTTATTTGAAAAAAGTTGTTGACTTAGGAGGTACAGCATTAACCAAGCGCCAGAAAACATCAGGGCAAACGAGAATAGTAATCTTAGAGTTATTTTTGAGTTGCCATCATCTGATTGAATTTGAGATGATGATTGAGAGCCATCATCACCAGTAGTGTCTAAGTCCGAACTATTGCCTGAGTTATCAGATACATTATTCTGGTTGGTAGTAGCATTATCTTGGCCTGAATCACTTGTATTAACAGTTTCATTAGAACCATCTGGTGTTGTATCACATCCATCTGGTGTTCCATCATTGTCACGGTCTGCAGAGTCATTGAAACCCTCACATTCATCGAGATTATTGGCAATCCCATCTTGGTCAGAGTCGATTAAGACATCACAATCATCTGGAATCGAATCATTATCCACGTCTATACTGTCATCGAATCCTGGACATTGGTCGAGCAAATCTGAAACCATGTCAAAATCGCTATCAATCAAAGAATCGCAACCATCTGGAATCGAATCATTATCTACATCAATGGTATCATTAAAACCCGGACAAGAATCTATAGCATCGCTGACTCCATCGCCATCAGTGTCAATGTTGGGGTCACAACCATCTGGTATTGAATCATTATCATTATCGGTATAATCATCAAATCCAATGCATAGATCATAGGGGTCATTGACACTGTCTCCATCAGAATCATCAATGCAACCGTCGCCATCAATATCCCATGGAATTGAGTCTTCGGTTGGGCAAAGGTCAGTCCAAGTTTCGAGATAGGTTCCAGGAGTCAAATCCTTACCATTGAACCCGACAAAATCTTCAGCATATCGCCGAGATTTGAAGACTGGATTGGCCAAGGTTCCCGCACTGTTTCCAGCGGGAATTTCTTCACCTTGGGTAAGTGCACCACTATTGATTATAGGATTGATATAATGCCATACGATTTCACCGTTCAAATCAACTTCATAGAGAGTGCCTTGAGTTCCGAAAGTGACCAAAGTGTTTCCATTCGGTAATCGCTCAGCACCTGAAATCGATTGTGCATACATGTCTGGACCAAGGTCCCAAGACCAACTTGGAGCATTTGGCCCCCAAGTTCCGTTAGCTTGAAGGGGGTAATTGCCATTCACTAATTGAGATTGAATAACATCAACTGATGAGTAACTTGGTGAACGTCCTCCACCGTTATTGAATACCAAAATGTCACCTGCACCTTCGCGCCCTTGTTCAATCCACTGCGTATCGTGTTGGCCAAACAATTGCTGGTCGCTTGAGAGACCTGAATCATAGGCTTGTGGGTTTCCCCATCGATAGAGAAAGTCTCCTCCTTTACCAGAATTACCACCAGTGTGTCCTGCGGCTTCAGCAGTTGTTGTACTGTGGTCGATGATGTACAATTCGTTGGTGTTTTTACAGGACAATAGGATTTGGTCAAGAACAGCATTGTAATCTATGCCATTACAATGCATCCAATCAGCTCTGCCAGCCTGATTTCCGGTCGCACCGATGAAATTGATGTCGAGCAATTCTGGATGGTCTGCAACTACACCATAATTGTCAACAGTTACATCATAGTCCTGAATCAAATGGTCCCAAGCATGCCATTCCCAAACAATGTTTGCTTGATTATTTGACAGTGGTTCAATCTCAATGATGTGGTCTGGCCATACATTACTGCTGCCACCTGGTGCATCGCTTGCAATGGCGGGGTCTCGGCCAGCTTGTTCGGCTTCCTCTTCCATTTTATCTTCCCAAGCAATGGCTAGGATGTTTCCATTTGGCATTGGTTCAATATCGTGATGGGTGATGTAATCCATNGAGGAATATTCCCAAGACCACTCAGCAGTCCCATCCCAGCCTATTCGTTCTATTTTTCCTGCAGTGCCGCCTCCACTAAAATCGCCAACTGCTTGTTGGGCGATGTTTGCGGTTCGAAGTAGGTCTCCATCATCGAGTAGATATGCGGCAAGTCCAGGGCGATGACCGCCTGGAGATTCCCAAGTGTGAACTTCTCGTCCATGAGTATCAATCAAGTAACTGGTAGTTGATGGCATAGGTGAAAATAGAGTATATCCAAGACTTGTGGCATTTGAACACGATATTAAGCCCATTGTCCATGAATCATTGCGCTCTGCATGACAAGTTGGCGGCTCATTGATTTGTATTCCCTCAGAAGAAGAGCCCGATGGAAGGGCGACCAAGCACAACATCATCATCATAGCGAGTATGATGGCGCGTAGCCTGACATCCATGCCGAATGCTCTTTGCAACAGGCTTTCAACTTAATGCTGTGGCGTCGTTTTCGAAAATCAATCATCCTGATTTGCTTTTTCCTTTGCCTTTTCCAGAATATTTTTGCATTCTTCAATCGCAACCTGTCCCGGATAAACTTCGATTTTGGTGTGACATTTGATGGTTTCAACTTGGCCAGGCGTTGCTAGAAGAACTTCTCCATCGATGAAGGCATTGAAATCTAGGCGAAAGTGCAGAGTATTGTTTTCATCAAACCGAGTTTCAGTTTCATCGAGTAAAAATTGAAGGTTTTCGACACCGATTCTAGATAGTGATTTGAGTGAGTCTGCTTTCTTTTTACACACTCCGGAGACCATATGCAATTCAGAACCGTGATAGGAGGTTGTACGCTCGATATCAATCAATTCTGGATTGCCAACCAGCCATGCAATAGCATCAGCTACTACAGTTTCATCAGCGACGCCGCTCGCCGTCGCTCGCCAAGTGATATGATGGAGGCCCACGCCCATGGGGTTGACTTCATGCTCATGAGTTTACCGAATCGATGCGCTGGAATGCATGGAAATGTAGGATAAACATGAATTGAACGAAGAGGCTTCTTCAAATAGGGGAGGTGAGTGGCCGAGTTGCAAGTGGGGTAGCCCCCGCAAGACATACACCCCGAGATGATACAATGGCAAAAAAAATCAGTGTGAAGGCACGTGCAGCAGCACGTAAGCAGCGAGACAAGTGGAAGAACAAGATTTGGTACACTATTCGTGCGCCTCGAACACCATGGGATTTTAAGAAAATTGGAGAAACTCTGGGAGAGTCTGATGAACATATCCTCGGCCGTGTCTATGAAATGACACAACAAGAATTCAATGGCGATTTTACGAAGATGCACGTTATTCTTCGTTTCCGTGTCCACGAGTGCGTTGGTCAAGACGCACTGACGACCTTTATCGGTCATCATCACCAAACCGACCACATCCGACGTCAAATTCGCCGCTACCGTGGCAAGGTTGACGATGTTGTTGATGTCGTTTCTACCGACGGATATCTTGTCCGTCTCAAGCCGCTCATCATAACACAAAAGCGTGTTCAAACTTCGGTCAAGCAGGCTATGCGCTCCAAGGCTCGTGATTTGATTATCGCTTTTGCTTCCAAGGCAACCTATTCCAAGATTCAAACACAAATTCTTGATGGAACACTTGAAGAAGAAATCCGTAAGGTAGTGAAGCAAATTTATCCGGTAAAGTCGGTCGCTATTCGTAAGAGCCAACTGCTCCAAGCCGGTGTTGTTGCTGAAAACGGTAAAACCCTTGACGAAATTCACGCAGAAGAAGCACGTTCTGATGCAGAACTCAAAGCAAAGAAAGCAGCAGCNCTTGCNGCAGCAATGGATGATGANGATGAAGAAGAGGGTGATTCCACTCCTTCAATTATCGATGCTGCTGAAGCAATGGAACCTGCTTCAGAA
>JGI26380J51729_10001566_pt1 | contig 10424 bp, 18 predicted proteins | sample SaaInlV_165m_DNA_FD_51729 | JGI IMG/M metagenome (IMG submission 51729) | reverse complement strand
GATTATCTTTTGCTTTCTTAAAAGTTCTTTCGCCGGCTTATAAATCTTTCTTTATGATTTTTTTGTCGTAGAATCCTCGTCAGGTTTTTTATCTTTTTTAACGCTCTTTTCTTTTTTATCTACCATTTTTTTCTTAGTCTGTGCTACCTTCTTTTTCTCGCCATCAGATTTTTTACCTATTGTTTTGGCTATAGATTCCTTGGCATCTTTTTTCGGTTTTTTTTCTTTTTCCTCGACTGCTGCCTTTTTAGCAGTCACCCCCACCTTTTTCTTCCCCTTGTCCGGCTGTTTTACAGGCGATTCACCCTCCCGGTCTACCAACTCAATAAATGCCATAGGAGCATCGTCCCCCAGCCGGTGACCCAACTTAATAACCCGAGTATACCCACCTGGGCGGTTTGCATACCTCTCAGCGAGAGGGCCAAATATTTTTTTCAATGAATCTTTATCGGCAACCAGCTTTAAAGCATGGCGACGGGCATGTAGTGTCCCTTTTTTCCCAAGTGTAATGGTTTTTTCTACTTTCCCACGCAACTCCTTGGCTTTAGCTAAAGTGGTACGAATCCGTTCTCTACCAATTAGAGCAGTCACCATATTCCTAAATAGTGCTTTTCGGTGTGCTGATGTGCGCCCAAATTTTCTACCCGTTTTTAAATGCCGCATTATCGTGGGGTGTCCTTAGTTAGGATTCTCTTAAAATAAGAAATCATAAGTCGATATTAGCTTCAACCTCTACTTCTTTTTTCTTTTTGACCTGCGTGATATGTTTCAGGTCTTCTTCGTCAAGCTTTACTCCTAAATGCAACTCCATACCATCTAGGATTTCTTTAATCTCATTAAGAGACTTACGGCCAAAGTTTCTTGTTCTCAGCATTTCCGAGTCTGTTTTTTGAACTAACTCAGCAATAGTTTCAATATTGGCATTTTTTAAACAATTATATGAACGCACTGAGAGCTCTAGCTCTTCTACACTCTTGGCTAAATTAATCCACATTTTCTGTTTTTCTTGGTTAGCTACTGGTTTCTCTGGCTCGGGCTCCTCATCAAAGTTAATAAACACCTGCATATGATCTTTAGCAATTTTAGCGCTATGAGCTACAGCGTCTTCCGGAGTAATGCCTCCATTTGTCCATATTTCCATGACTAACAAATCATAATCAGTAGATTGACCTACTCGTGTGCTCTCAATGTTATAAGAAACTTTTTCAATTGGAGAAAAAACTGAATCGACTGCTATCATTTGCACAGACTCCCCTTCCAATTCTTGTTTTTCTGCAGGGACATAGCCTCTACCTTTACGTACGATCATTTCAATGTTCAGGCTACTATTTTTATCCAGCGTTGCAATCAGATGGTCAGGGTTTAGAATGGTGACCTGCGAGTCGGCAACGATGTCATTAGCACTTAGCTTGCCTTGTCTATCTTTCTTAAGATATATTCTTTTTTCATCAACGTCTTCAGCTAAAGTTAAATTTACCTGTTTGAGGTTGAGGATAATTTCTGTAACATCTTCAAGAACTCCNGGAATTGACGAAAACTCATGGAAAACCCCTTCAATTTGTACAGCAACAATGGCAGCTCCCTCTATAGAGGAAAGGAGCATCCTTCTAAGTGAGTTACCAGTAGTAACTCCATAACCTCTTTCAAAAGGACCTACTGAAAACTTTCCATAGTTTTCGTTTTTTACTCCTTTTTCAAATTCTAAGCGTTTGGGTTTAACGATTCCTTGCGCGTTGAACATATTTCCTCCAATTTTTCTGGTGGATTAGCACCAAATCTATGTTTTATGAATTTAAGTTCTCAATAAGAGCTATCGAGAAAAAAGCTCAACTATTAATTGTTCCTCAATTGGAATTGTAATATCTTCTCTTGTAGGCAAATCCTGAACAATTCCTTTCTTCGTCTCCACATCAAACACCAGCCAATGAGGTTGATTCTTATCTTTTATATTTTGCAACGCGGTCTTGATAGGAAATTTCTCAATTTTTTTCTGAGCAGGTGCTACCTCATCACCTTTACTTAAAATGTAAGAAGGAATGTTAACTTTTCTTCCATTAACAGTAAAGTGGTTATGGCGAACCAATTGTCGAGCAGCATTTCTTGATGGAGCCAAACCCATTCTATAAATTATATTATCGAAACGTAATTCAAGGGTTTGTAGAAGGTTCTCGCCCGCAACCCCCTTTTTCCTCTCAGCACGAGCGAAGTAGGCGCGGAAAGGCTTTTCCAGCACCCCATAAATTCTTTTAACTTTTTGCTTTTCTCGCAACTGAAGACCATATTCAGAAAACTTTTTGCGCCCTTGACCGTGCTGACCAGGAGGGTACCCCCGCTTCTCGATAGCACACTTCGCGGTCTCACATCTATATCCTTTTAAATATAATTTCATGCCCTCGCGACGACATAAACGACAAACAGAACCTGTGTATCTTGCCAACTTATTGATCCCCCATATTAAGGATTGACATTAAACTCGCCTCCGCTTTCGTGGCCGGCAACCGTTATGAGGCATTGGGGTCTTGTCCCGAATGACCGTAACCTCCATCCCTATATTAGAGAGTGAACGTATGGCTGATTCACGACCGGGACCTGGTCCCCTAACGCAAACCTCGAGTTTTTTCATCCCCATATCCCGTGCCTTAATTCCCGCCTTTTCTGCAGCAACCTGGGCAGCAAAAGGGGTGCTTTTTCTAGATCCTTTAAATCCTTGAGCTCCCGCACTAGACCAGGAAATAACATTACCAGACAGGTCGGTGATCGACACAATTGTATTATTGAATGTTGCCTGAATATGAGCAACCCCAAGTTCCGGAGCATTTTTGATTCTTTTTTTTACACTTTTTTTATCCTTTTCCACCGCCATAAATAATTTTCCTCTATTTATTTTTTAGTTCGAGCGCCCACTGTTTTTTTTGGCCCCTTCCGACCCCTNGCATTGGTATGCGTTCGCTGACCACGCACCGGAAGCCCTTTACGATGCCGTATACCACGATATGCGCCTATATCCATCAACCGCTTCACATTCATATTAATCGAACGGCGAAGATCACCTTCTACCTCATATTCTTTTTCGATGACCGCTCTGATACGAGAAACTTCGTCCTCAGTAAGATCTTTTATGCGAGTATTTTCATCGATCTTAGCTTGTCCCAGAATCTTAATAGAGGCAGGCTTNCCGATTCCATAAACATACGTAAGGGCAATAACAGCTCTTTTATCTTTAGGAATATCTACACCCGAAATACGTCCCACAATTTCTCCTTTTNAAAACTACAGGGGAAAACCTATCCCTGTCTTTGTTTATGCTTGGGATTCTCACAAATTACACGAACGACTCCCTGTCGACGAATAACCTTACACTTTTTACAAATCGGCTTTACTGATGACCTTACTTTCATAATTTCTTTCTACTTATGTCTATAAGTGATGCGCCCTCGGGTCAAATCATATGGTGAAAGTTGAACTTTGACCTTGTCGCCCACAAGTATTCTAATAAAATGCATTCTCATTTTNCCCGAAACATGGGCTAAAATTTTATGCCCATTATCAAGCTCTACCCTAAACATTGCATTTGGTAAGGGTTCTAGCACCGTTCCTTCGACTTCTATCGATTCTTCCTTCGACATACTAGGACACCACAGCGCAAACTCTGGAAAAAATATCCTCTACGCTTCCAGAACCCTGAACTGTTTTCAAGTTACCTTGTTTCCTATAATACTCCTTGAGGGGAGCGGTTTCTTGTTCGTAAACCTCTAACCGTTTCTTGATAGTGTCCTCCTTATCATCTTCGCGTTGACAGAGTTCTCCTTCACAACTATCACAGACACTCGCCTTTAAGGGAGGACGTGACATTTCATGAAACATAGCCCCACAGTCAATACAAGTACTCCGCCCCGTAAGCCGGCCTAACAACTCTTCGCCTTCAACCTCAATGTCCACCACCGCATCTATCGACAAATCCATCTCATCCAAAGTCTCTGTTAGCCTTTCAGCNTGNACTATGGTTCTAGGAAAACCGTCAAGAATGAACCCTGCCCGACAATCNTCCTCTACAATTCGCTCTTTGATCAATCCGATAACAACATCATCTGGAACCAGTTTTCCCGCGTCCATAAATATTTTTGCTCGGNTACCAATCTCGGTACCATTCTGAATCGATTTTCTCAGAATATTTCCCGTAGAAACTTGCGGNCTCCTAAATTTTTCATCCAACATTTTAGCTTGGGTCCCTTTGCCCGCACCCGGCGGACCGAGTAGGATAAGTCTCACAAATCAACCCCGCCGACCTTTGATCCGGCCTTTTTTCATAAACCCGTCATAGTTTCTCATCACCATGTGCGATTCTAACTGCTGCATTGTATCCAACGATACACCTACGACAATTAAGAGACTGGTTCCACCAAAGTAAAATGGGATATTGATATATTTTATTAAATAATCTGGCAAAATGCAGACCAATGACAGATATATCGCACCATAAAAAGTAATCTTCGATAAAATTTCGTCAATATACTCCGAGGTCTTTGCGCCTGGCCGTATTCCCGGAACAAAACCTCCATGCTTCTTCATATTGTCTGCAACATCAACCGGGTTAAAAATAACTGCCGTATAAAAATAACAGAAGAAAAAGATAGCCCCAATAAAGATCAAACTATAAACAATCGTACCTGGTGTCAGCATCGCTGAAACATTTTGCATCCATGGGTGGGTAGTGAATTGGGCTATAGTCGCCGGAAACATGATGATAGAAGACGCAAATATAGGCGGTATAACACCCGAAGTATTTACTTTAAGTGGCAAGTGAGTACTTTGCCCCCCATACATTTTTCGCCCTACCACACGTTTGGCGTACTGAATAGAGATCCGCCTTTGACCACCTTCAGTAAACACAATCATACCAATTACAGCAGCCATAAAAACCAACAAGAATAACATTAGCAATACAGATAATTCTCCTGTTCCCATTAAATCCATAGACTGAAAAATNGCAGCTGGTGTCCCCGCCACGATACCAGAAAAAATAATCAACGAAATCCCATTACCAATACCCCGTTCAGTAATCTGNTCACCNAGCCACATAAGAAATGCGGTTCCAGCGGTCAAAGTCAAAACAGTCATCACCCGAAATGACCAACCCGGCATAGGAACAATCGAACCTCCTGACGGGCTTTTCATTGCCTCTAATCCCACAGCAATACCTGAACTTTGAATCATACTCAAAACAATCGTTCCATAACGCGTGTACTGCGTGATTTTTTTTTGTCCTTGCTCCCCTTCTTTTTTAAGCCTCGCCAAATAAGGAGAAACCATTGTCATCAATTGGAGAATNATTGAAGCACTGATATACGGCATGATCCCCAGGGCAAAAATTGTCAACCTACTGAGCGCGCCCCCCGAGAACATATCGAAAAACCCCATGATGGTGCCTGTCATGCGAGCCATAATTTCAGCTAGCGCAACTGAATTAATTCCTGGTATAGGAATATGAGCACCTATTCGATACACCACCAATATCCCCAAGGTAAAAAAAACTTTCCTTTTGAGCTCGGGAATCCTAAAAACATTTCCAAATGCAGCAGCACCACTCATTATAAAATNACTACCTTTCCGCCAGACTTTTCGATCTTTTCTACCGCTGACCGACTAAATTTCTGNGCATGTACTGTAACCGCTTCGGATAATTCNCCATTACCTAAAATCTTCACAAGATTGANTCTACGAATTACTCCCTTGTCCCTCAAAAATTCAGGGGTAATCGGATCTTTGGTCTCTAAACCTGCTANTTGAGCCAAATTAACAATCTCGTACTCTTTTTTAAAAATATTAGTAAAACCTCTCTTCGGCAGCCTTCTATACAAAGGCATCTGCCCACCCTCAAACCAGGGATGAGGATTACCACCGGATCTGGATTTCTGACCTTTGTGCCCCCGACCTGAAGTTTTTCCAGTCCCAGAACCAATACCCCGGCCAACTCGTTTTCTATCTTTGCGGCTACCAGGAACCGCCTTTAATTCCGATAATTTCATGATTTTTTATTCTACTCAGGATGTACTCGTTTTTATTTTTTGCCCTCTTACTTCCGCATAGTACTTCACACCCCTTAGACTGANCAATCCCTGGATTGTAGCCTTAACCACGTTATGGGGGTTATTTGTCCGCAAACTCTTCGTCAAAATATCCCTAATTCCTACCGCTTCCAATACGGCACGCACAGCACCTCCCGCGATTAACCCGGTCCCTTTAGATGCGGGACGCATGAGAACGCGACCTGCTCCATAAGCCCCTATTACTTCATGCGGAATAGTACTACCATCAAGAGAAACCTGCACCATGTCCCGNTTAGCTCTTTCGACACCTTTACGAATTGCTTCTGGCACTTCGTTCGCCTTACCTAAACCCCAACCGATAGAACCTTCTTTATTGCCGACTACAACAAGGGCACTAAAGCTGAACCTTCGGCCGCCTTTTACAACTTTTGCCACACGGCGAATCTTAACTACCTTGTCAACAAAATCTTGCTTAACTTCCCTTTGCTCTCGCAATGAACTCCTAGCCTCCACGATGCCGCTGGGTTGAACTTTACAATCAAATCCAGAACCCTACAGTTAATTTAAAACTTAACGCCCTTTTCCCTAACTCCATCAGCTAGCGCCTTAATACGACCAGCATAAGTAAAACCATTCCGATCATAATAAACTTCCTTAATTCCCTGCTGAACCGCTTTTTCACCAATCATATTTCCAACTAAAGCGGCCGCCTTAGAATTTCCGCCACTTTTCATCTGCTCGCGAAATGCTGGCGACATAGTGGACTCAGCCACTAAAGTTTTCCCCGCTTTATCATCGACAATCTGCGCGTAAACATGCTTAGCGCTTCGAAATACTGTAAGACGAAGTTTTTCCTTGTTCCTTTGAACATGGTTTTTTACACGTCTCTTACGATTTACTCTAAGTCGTTCTCTAGTTGAAGTTTTCATCCTTATCTAAACTTATCCTTTGCTAGCCGCAGTCTTACCTGCTTTCCTGCGGATTTTTTCGTTTGCATACATAACCCCTTTACCTTTGTATGGTTCTGGCGGCCTTAGCATTCTAATTTCTGCCGCAACCTGCCCAACCATCTGCTTATTAACTCCCTTAACAACAATCACATTTTTTTTACTATCGACATCGAACTCTATACCTTCTGGTGGAGGGTAGTTGACTGGATGCGAAAAACCAAGATTTAAATTCAAAACCTTCCCCTTCAGGTCTACCTTGTAACCCACACCCACAATATTTAGGGTTTTAGAAAATCCTTCGCTCACCCCAATCACCATGTTGCTGATCAGGGTCCTCGTCAATCCATGCAGGGAGCGATCGACCCGACCGTCAGTAGGACGCGTCACGGTTATCAAGTCGTTATCAATCGCGATCGTCATATTCTGGTGAAATTTCCCTTGAAGTTGCCCCTTGGGACCCTTTACCCTCAAAGTCGTTCCATCTAACTTGCACTCGACTCCCGCGGAAATCAAAATTGGCTTTTTACCTATTCTTGACATAATTCTCTTTCACAGTTACCAAACATAACCAAGAACCTCACCCCCAACACCTTTTTCTCGACAGAGCTGGTCTGTCATAACACCAGAGGAAGTGGTTATAATTGCAATCCCAAGCCCATTAAGAACCCTAGGAATATCCCTTGATGACACATAAGTTCTTCGGCCTGGCTTACTTATCCTCTTAATACCCCTAATAGCAGCATCGCCATTATGGTACTTCAAATACAACTTCAAAACCCCCTGCCTGCCATCTTCGCCAACACGAAAATTTTTTATAAAACCTTCTTCTTTTAAAACTTCCGCGATTCGTGCCTTCATCTTAGAATTTGGCATTTCGACCGCACCATGCTGAACCATGAGGCCATTTCGAACACGCGTAAATAAATCAGCTATAGGATCTGTCATCATAACAAAACTAAACTCCTAATCTTAAACCAACTGTCTACCAGCTGGACTTAGTAACTCCCGGAATTTCACCCAGTAAAGCTTTATCCCGAAAACATATTCGACACATGCCAAACTTCCGCAAAAAAGCCCGCGGACGACCGCACAATCCACATCGACTGTACTCCCTAACTTGAAACTTTTGCTTTCTTTGCGCCTTAGCAATTAGCGATTTTTTCGCCATAATTCCTTCCCACTTAGAAGCCCATTAAGAGCCTCCCTTTGTAAATAAGTTACTTACGCAATGGCAGTCCCATATGTGTAAGCAGACACCTACCCTCTTCATCTGTTCGCGCAGTTGTACATATAGTAATGTTCATCCCCTGAATCTTCTCGACCTTATCATAGTCGATCTCAGGAAAAATCAACTGCTCCTTCAAGCCAATGGTATAGTTTCCCCGACCATCAAATGATTTTTTTGGCAATCCCTTAAAGTCGCGTTCTCGCGGGAGAGCAAAACTGACCAAACGCTCAAAAAATTGGTACATTCGATTGCCTCGCAACGTAACCATCACCCCAATCGGCACACCCTCACGCAATTTAAAATTCGCAATTGATTTTTTAGCTTTTGTCACAACTGGCATCTGCCCTGAAATCATCTTCAATTGCTCAACACTAGATTCAATTAATTTTCCATTCTGCAATGCCTCACCCAACCCCACATTGAGAACAACCTTATCCAGGCGTGGAACCTGCATTACATTCTTAAACCCAAGTTCCTTCTGGATTTGACTTTTGATTTTTTCGTTGTACAACTGTTTAAAGTTAGCCATATTAAGTCCTGTCGATAACCTCTTCGCATTTCCTACAAACACGCACGCGCTTACCATCTTCTAGTTTTTTTCGTTTTACGCGAACACCCTTTCCACACTTATCGCAAACAATAAGGACGTTTGACACGTGAATAGGACCTTCTTTTTCCACAATACCCGCCTGTCGCGATTTACCATCCGACTTCATATGCCTCTTAAGCATATTGAGTTTCTCAATTGTCACCGTTTCGGATTCTGAAAAAAAAGCCAGCACCTTACCCTTCTTCCCCTTCTCCTTACCAGTAACAACCTGAACGATATCGTCTTTTTTTAAAGTATTTTTCTTTGACACAGGCAACATCACAAAACCTCTGGGGCAAGGGAAAGAATTCCTCATAAACTTCTTGGCACGTAACTCCCGGGCTACCGGACCAAAAATACGAGTCCCTAACGGCTCCCGGTTATCATTTATCAGAACAGCTGAGTTCACATCAAACTTAATATAAGTACCATTAGGGCGGCGAATCTCTTTTCTTGTTCGTACAACCACAGCCTTTTTGACCTCCCCTTTCTTCACGGTACTTCGAGGATCAGTTTCTCTAACAGCAACCACAATAACGTCCCCAATACGGGCATATCTTCTTCTCGAACCACCCAGCACTTTTATACACTGGACTTTTTTAGCGCCCGAATTATCAGCAACATCTAATACTGTTCTCAACTGGATCATTTCTACTCAGCCTTTTCAATTACCAATGACTTCTGTTTAACAACAACACCTAGCAAACGCCAACGCTTTTCCTTACTAAGCGGTCGACTCTCTTGGATGCGTATAAAATCTCCCTCCACGCATTCATTTTTTTCATCATGCACCTTATACTTTTTAGTTGTCTTAACCACCTTTTTAAAAACAGGGTGAGCAAACTTACGCTCCACCTTTACAACCACTGTTTTATCCATTTTACTACTGACCACAACTCCCGTCATAGTCTTCTTATTCGCCTGATCACCCATAAAACTCCTTAATTCACCAAAATGCCTTATGCACTTGGCATACTGTTATGCTTTGTCAACGCTCTCCTTAGCAGGTCCAACCAAGTCGGACTCTCTAATGATAGTCTTTAATCTAGCAATATCCCTTCGAATCGACTTAAGCCGTCCGGGGGCCTCTATTTTCCCAGTCGCTAATTGGAACTTTAGATTAAATTTTTCTCGGTCGAGATCATCCATCTTTTCCAACCGCTCTTTCCCAGTAAGGTCCCGAACTTCCTTTGCATTCATATCTTTCCTTCCATCACAAACTCACACTCAATCATTTTTAACGACAAACCGAGTCGCAATAGGTAACTTGTGCTGAGCCAACCGAAACGCTTCTTTTGCAATTTCTTCAGAAACTCCCTCCATTTCATAAAGCATTCTCCCCTGCCTGACAACAGCAACCCAATATTCTGGACCGCCCTTACCTTTACCCATTCGAGTCTCCGCTGGTTTTTTAGAAACAGGCTTATCAGGGAAAATTCGCAACCATATCTTTCCACCCCGCTTAACATAGCGAGTCATAGCAATACGCGCTGCCTCAATTTGCCGATTCGTAATCCTCCCACACTCAAGGGCCTGCAACCCAAAAGAACCAAAATCCAAATTCCCTCCGCGAAAGGCTGTGCCCCCCATTCGACCTTTGTGGCGCTTAC
>JGI26380J51729_10001561_pt1 | contig 10434 bp, 10 predicted proteins | sample SaaInlV_165m_DNA_FD_51729 | JGI IMG/M metagenome (IMG submission 51729) | reverse complement strand
TCAAATGAGGCCATTTTTTTTGACACACTTTGTAAAAAAAAGACACATTATGTGTAGTCGTTTATACTAGCATCATTATGGGAAATAATAAGTGTGAGTTTTTAATCAAATGACGAAATTAGCAATTATTGATGATGATCTAGAGATTCTTAAGTTGTTAGATGAATATCTGACAAAAAATGGTTTCGAAGTTGAGGCCTTTACTAATGGAGAGTCATTTCTAAAAGAAGATGAAGCTAGATTTAGCTTGGTTGTTTTAGATATTGGTTTGCCTGGGATGGATGGTCTTGAGGTCTGTAAAAAGTTGCGTCAAAAGTCAAACATACCCATTATTATGCTTACCGCTGCCAGTGATGACCTGGATCGTATATTAGGCTTAGAGCTAGGCTCTGATGACTATATGGGTAAGCCATTTAATCCAAGAGAGCTTCTGGCTAGAATCAAGGCTCTTCTTAGACGTTCAGAAGTAAAAGAAGAAGATGTAGATAATAACATAGCCATGAATTATGCAGCCAGGAGTGCATTTGTTAATGGAGAAGAATTGGATTTAACTGGTACTGAGTTTGATCTACTTTGTGTTTTTCATAAGCAGATAGGTACCGTTCTAAGTAGAGATGAAATTGGTGAGTTGCTGCATGGTAGAAAGGTAGATCCATTAGATCGCTCAATTGACACTATTGTAAGTCGGTTGCGTCACAAACTTAGTAATCATTTTAAGGGTGAAATTATTCAAAGCGTAAGGGGCAAGGGATACGTTCTCCTGTTAAAAAATTGAGTAGTAAAGACTCCTTTCTTGCCTCGATAACACCAAAAACTGTTGTTGCCAGAATGACCTCTGTGCTTTTTGTTGGAATTCTTATGGCACAGGTTTTAGGAACATGGCTGTGGGTAGAGCAGCTTCAGTCGTCTGAAAGAGATAGAATGGTTGAGGTGTCGGAATCAATGGGCGCCCGTATAGGTCAAACTATTGCGTTTTTTGAAGAATTGCCAAAGCAGTATCGTCATATGGTTCTTGATCAGTTGCGAGATATGGGTGGCACTCGTTTCTTTGTCTCAGTAAACAAACAACATATTGATTTAGTTGCGATTGAAGAATCCGAATTTTCTGTACTGGTTCGAGAAAACTTGCAAACAAGTATGGTTGCCCAACTTGGACAGATTGAAGATTTAGAAATTACATTCGTCAGCTTTGACAACTTAAAGATATTAACAGGTAACAACTTGATGGTGGCATTATCACCAGAATGGAAAAGATTTGCACTTCTAGAGCCTGGTGACGAAAGTCCAGTTGCCGTCATTCAATTTCCAATTGATGAAGACGAATGGATGTATTTAGCTGCGGTCGTTCCTAAAGGAGAATTGTTATTGGGTATTGATTGGATTAATGGTGAGCGAATCTTTAATCTTTCGGCAGTATCACTTACAGTACTCTTGTTAACTTTTTTGTTTGTTCGTTGGCTTGTTCTTCCACTAAAAGTATTGGCTCATCAGGCAGACCTTCTAGGAAAAGGACGTAACCCACGTCAGTTAGAAGAGAAGGGCTCTAAAGAGATTATGGCCACGATAGGAGCCTTTAATTCAATGGCTAAGCGCATTCAAAAATTTATTGCCGATAGAGAACGTTCATTTGCAGCGATTTCGCATGACCTTAAGACGCCACTAACTAGGGCTCGAATTAGAGTAGAAGGAATTGAAGATGGGCCTATTAAAGAAGATCTAATTGGTGATTTGGATTACCTTGAAACTATGGTTAAGGGAAGTCTTCAAATCATGACAGATGGTGTAGAACATGAAAATACTAGCGTAATTGAATTATCAGCATTGTTAACGTCAATCTTAAAAAAAGAAGAGGTTCTTAACCTACCTATCAAGATGGATATTCAAGGCGATATATCAATGAAAGGGCGACCAATAGCTATCGAGCGTTTATTTTCAAATTTAATAAATAATGCGCTCAGCTATGGACATGGCGTAGAGGTGAGTGGTCAAAAAAAGAAAACAGGAATATTTATTCAGATTAAAGATAGGGGTCCAGGTTTGAGTGATGCCGACAAAGAGAATGTTTTTAAGCCTTATTACCGCTTAGAGCATAAATTAAGTGATGTTCACTCTGGTCTCGGAATGGGTATAGCTCGAAGCATTGCCAACATCCATGGTGGTGAACTTGAACTCAAAGACCGCTCGGGAGGAGGATTGGTTGTTGAAGTATATTTTCCTGTGTAATGAGTTTATTAAGTAATCCTAAATTTAAAGATAAAGAGTTCTTGGTTGGTCATATAAGCTCTATTATGTCTTTTTATCATCCACACTGCATTGATAATGAAGTTGGTGGTTTTTTTCAGAACTTTAGAGATGATGGAAGTATTTATGATTTCAAAACCAGGCACTTGGTAAGTAGTGCTCGTTTTATATTTAATTATTCAATGGCTTCAATTCAGTTTAATAAAGATGAATACGCTGATGCCATCACTCATGGGATAGAGTACTTAAGAAGCTTTCACCTAAATCATAAAACTGGTGGTTATGCCTGGATTGTTGAAGATGAAAATGTAACAGACTCAACTAACTATTGTTATGGATTGGCATTTGTATTGCTCGCTTATTCAAGCGCCTATAAGGCTGGTATTTCAGAAGCTAAAGATTATATTGATGAAACCTTTGAGTTAATGGAGAAGTATTTTTGGTCTGATGAGTTTGGTCTCTACTCTGATGAGATAAATAGTGACTGGAGCGAGGTTTCTGATTACCGTGGTCAAAATGCAAATATGCACTCCTGTGAAGCTCTTATTGCTGCTTTTGAGGCTACAAATCAAAAGAAATATTTAAATCGCGCTCTTCTAATTGCAAAAAACATATGTGTTAGGCAGGCGAGCCTTTCTGAAGGACTAATATGGGAACATTATAACTCTAGCTGGCAAATTGATTGGCTATACAATAAAGACTTCCCTGATGATTTATTTCGTCCATGGGGCTTTCAAGTTGGTCATCTAACAGAATGGGCGAAGTTATTGATTATTCTTGAAAGGTATGTTGATGAAGAATGGCTTGTCCTAAGAGCCCAAGAGTTGTTTGATGATGCAGTTGAGATGGGTTGGGATGAAAAGAATTATGGACTTTATTATGGATTTGCTCCAAATGGTGATGTGTGTAATAAAGATAAGTACTTCTGGGTTCAGGCTGAATCATTAGCTGCAGCTGCATTATTAGCTAGTCGAATAGGTGATGACTATTATTGGGATTGGTATGAACGTATTTGGGAATATAGTTGGAAGCATATGATTGATCACAAGTATGGCGCTTGGTTTCGAATTCTAGATTCAAATAACAATAAATATGACAATCTTAAAAGTTCAGCAGGAGGTAAGTCTGATTACCATACTATGGGAGCCTGCTATGAGGTTTTAAATGTTTTATAGTTAGTTATGATTGGAGTTGTATTATTGCAAATCTATCAAGGAGTACAAAAAAAGCAAAACTGAATTAAATTCTGGGATACTTATCCCGAAATAAAATCGAAAATAATTGCTAAATTAGTATTCACTAAGTGGAATTTTAATGAAGAATAGACGAAGCCAAAGCCCAGAAAATATTGTTAATCATTGGGTTGAGTATTTTAATAATGGAAATCTAGAGTGCATTCTGGATATGTACCATGAAGGTGCTACTTTATTACCAACCTTTTTGCCAAACCTTCTAACCACTCCAGAACAAATAGAGGACTATTTTGTTAGAACTATAGAAGGTCAAGCTTCGGTAGAAATTGATGATAGTAAAACTATCAATAAGAAATTATCAGAAAATATGTATTTGATGACTGGTGCATACATTTTCTGTCTTTATAAAAAGAATGATACAAAATACTTATCTTGGTTTACTTTTTTGATTGATTTGTCAGTTGATTCTCCAATTAGGCACCATCACTCTTCTAGAGTGCCATTTGAGTTCGCCCTAGGTCGCTAAACTCCTTAACAATATTATAGAAATATTAATTTTTTGTTACTTCTTTAACGATTAGATTCAATTTGTAATCTTTTGTAACAAATCACTACATTTTGAAATATACCTAATAATAAACTAATTCTTAATTCTGCTCAATGGTGCGCAGAATGAGATTCATAATATTTAATGGAGAAAAAATATGAAGAATAATAAGTTAACAACGCTAGCGGCAACAGCGCTACTAGCAACTACAACATCGGTAAGTGCTGGTGATGTAGAAGTTCTACACTGGTGGACTAGCGGAGGCGAAGCTGCAAGTGTAAATTATTTAAAAGACAAGTTAAGTGACGCTGGAGTTGGATGGACTGACTTCGCTGTTGCTGGTGGTGGTGGTGAAAATGCTATGACTGTTCTTAAGTCAAGAGCAATTTCTGGAAACCCTCCTACAGCTGCACAGATCAAAGGTCCTTCAATTCAAGAGTGGGGTGACCTAGGATTTTTAGCTGACATCGATGGTGTTGCTACAGAAAACAACTGGGATGATCTATTACCTTCAGTTGTTTCTGACGTAATGAAGCATAACGGTAAATACGTTGCCGCTCCAGTAAACGTACACAGAGTAAACTGGATGTGGTCTAACCCTGAAGTGTTTCGTGCTGCAGGCGCTACAATTCCAACAACTTGGGATGATTTCATGGTTCAGGCCAAGAAACTTCAAGACGCTGGTTACATAGCACTAGCTCACGGTGGTCAGCCATGGCAAGATGCAACTGTATTTGAAGCAGTTGTTCTTGGTGTTGGTGGNGCAGACTACTACAATAAAGCGTTTGTAGAGATGGACATGGACGCACTTAACAGTGATACAACAGTAGAAGTTTTCGAAACTTTCGGAAACCTACGTCAATTTGTTGATGTAAACTCACCAGGACGTGACTGGAACGTTGCGACTTCAATGGTAATTGAAGGTCAGGCAGGAATGCAAATCATGGGTGACTGGGCAAAGGGTGAATTTAAAGTAGCTGGAAAGAATGTAGGTACAGATTACACTTGTACTGCTGCTCCAGGTACTTCAGGTGCACACACGTTCAACATTGACTCATTTGCTTTCTTTGCACAAGGAACTACAGCTGGTACTGGAGCTCAAAACATTATGGCTGCAGAAATCCTGGGTACTGACTTCCAAACAGTATTCAACCTAAACAAAGGATCTATTCCTGCACGTTTAGGCGTTTCAAGAGCCGAGTTTGATTCATGTGCTCATGATTCAATGGATGCTTTTGTTGCGGCTTCTACAAGTGGCGGTTTAGTACCGAGCTTTGCGCACGGCATGGCATTGCCTTCAGCAGTAGCTGGAGCAGTAGTTGATTCAGCTACAAACTTCTTTAACTCTGACCAGAGTGCACAAGAAGGTGCTGATCAATTGGTGGCTTCGATGTCTGCAGCAATGTAGATCGGATTATCTAGGTAGATATCAATTAGCGCGTCTCCTTGCCTAATTGGTAGAACCTTTAGATATCTAACCAGGGGCGCCTAATTTAGGCGCCCCATTTTTATATTTTCATAATAAAATGAATCCACATGTTTAATTTTCTAGAGAAAAACCTACCAAAAATAGTCTTAGCACCAACAACAATCTTAATGATTGTTTGTATGTATGGATTTATTATTTGGACTGGCTTAATCTCTTTGACGAAAAGTAAAATGATGCCTCAATGGGAGTTTGTAGGCCTCGATCAGTATTTTCGCCTTTTTGGTAATCCTCGTTGGGATGTAGCGGTTGATAATCTTTTCGTTTTTCTAATTTTATTTATCTTGATTGCGCTAGTTTTAGGTCTACTCTTGGCGATATTTCTTGATCAAAAAATTCGAGTCGAGGGAGCAATAAGGACTATATATTTGTATCCAATGGCTATTTCCTTTATTGTTACAGGAACGGCATGGAAATGGATACTTAATCCTGGTCTAGGCATTGAAAAACTGATGCATGATTGGGGCTTTGTAGGATTTGAGTTTCGTTGGCTTGTTGAGTCGGATATGGCAATTTACACGATAGTGATTGCTGCAGTATGGCAATCAAGTGGCTTTGTAATGGCACTTTTTTTAGCTGGATTAAGNGGTGTCGATGATAACCTTACTAAGGCCGCCAAAATTGACGGTGCATCAACCCCTCGACTTTATTGGCACATTATATTNCCNTTAATGAGACCCGTTTTTTTTAGTGCTATCGTTATTCTTACGCATATAGCCATTAAAAGTTTTGATTTAGTTCAAGCGCTTACAGGTGGTGGCCCAGGTTATGCATCAGACTTGCCAGCAAATTTTATGTACACCTATTCCTTTAATAGGGCGCAAATTGGAGTTGGTGCTGCAAGTGCAATGATTATGTTGTTTGGTGTGCTGGCTGTTTTAATTCCCTATTTGTATTCTGAATTACGCGAGAAAAAATCATGAATAGTTTTAAACTAACAAATATCAATATTGGTCGTACATTAATTTATTTGATATTACTTTTTTTTGCATTTATATATTTAGCACCTCTATATGTAATGTTTACAACATCTCTTAAGGATATTGAAGAGATCCGAAGTGGCAACTTAATGGCACTTCCAATGGACCCAACTTTTTATGCATGGAAAAAGGCTTGGTCATCAGCCTGCACCGGTAGTGAGTGTAGGGGCTTGGCGCCATTTTTTTGGAATAGTGTTCGTATTGTATTCCCGGCAGTCATAATTTCAACGATTATTGGCGCTTTTAATGGCTATGCTTTAGCCAAATGGAAATTTAAAGGGAGTGAATTTATATTTGGAGCTTTATTATTTGGCTGTTTTATTCCTTTTCAAGTCATTCTCCTGCCAATGGCTAAACTCTTAGGTTCGTTAGGATTAGCAAATACAGTAACTGGTTTAGTGCTAGTTCATGTCATTTATGGCGTAGCTTTTACAACACTTTTTTTCCGTAACTATTATGTAGGCATACCAACAGAATTAGTGAAAGCTGCAAAACTCGATGGAGCAGGTTTCTTTGCAATTTTTAGGCATGTTTTCATTCCTTTGTCTACCCCAATTTTTGTAGTCACAATAATTTGGCAGTTTACTCAGATATGGAACGATTTTTTATTTGGTGTTGTTTATTCAGGCTCTGGGACCCAACCAATAACGGTAGCACTTAACAACTTAGTTAATACTTCAGTCGGTGGAAAGGAATATAACGTTGATATGGCTGCTGCAATCATAGCTGCCATGCCAACTTTAGTGGTTTATGTGATTGCAGGCAAGTACTTTGTTAAAGGTCTTACTGCTGGAGCAGTTAAAGGATAAAAACTATCAATAACTATTTGAAACAATAAATACAGGATAAAAAAATGGGAAGTATAAGTCTTAATGGTATTAAAAAATCTTTTGGTGAAACTGAGGTACTTAAGGACATCAATCTGGATATTAAAGATGGAGAGTTTTTAATTCTTATTGGGCCTTCAGGCTGTGGTAAGTCAACATTAATGAACTTGATTGCTGGACTAGAGGAATTAACTGGTGGTGAAATTGTTATCGATGGAAATGACGTTTCTGAAGAGTCTCCAAAAGATAGAGATATTGCGATGGTGTTTCAATCTTATGCTTTGTATCCGACAATGAATGTGGCAAGAAATATTTGTTTCGGGTTAGAGATGAGCAAAATGCCAAAAAATGAACAAGAAATAATTCTTAAAAGGGTCTCCTCACTTCTTCAAATTGATCACTTATTAGATAGAAAACCAGGTCAGCTCTCAGGTGGGCAGCGACAAAGGGTAGCTATGGGAAGGGCGTTAGCGCGATCGCCAAAGGTATTTCTATTTGACGAGCCTTTATCAAATTTAGATGCGAAACTTCGAGTTGAGATGCGCACTGAAATTAAAAAATTACATAAACGAATTGGAACAACTATCGTTTATGTTACTCATGACCAAATTGAAGCAATGACTTTAGCAGACCGGATAGCAGTCCTTAAGGATGGAGAGTTGCAACAAGTGGGTACACCTTATGAGATATATAATGATCCAGTAAGTCATTTTGTTGCTGATTTTATGGGCTCACCGGGGATGAATTTTATTGAATGTATTGTTAAAGATCAAAACTTAATAATTGACAGTGGTGGTGAAAAATATGAATTATCGATCCCCTGTAAGGATGCTCTAAATAATTCGAATTTAGATGTTGTTTTGTTAGGTATAAGACCAGAAATGCTGACAGAAATTCAGCCTTTAGTCGCCGATAATTCATTTGTCCAACAAATTAAATTTGATGTCGAAGTGTTGGAGCCGATGGGAGCAGATACTGTTGCGATAGGTCAATGGAATGAAAATGAAGTTATGGCAAGATTAAGCCCAGAATCTGGAAATACTGCTGGAAAAGGCTTTGATCTTCAGGTGGATACCAGTAAAGCTATATTATTTGACCCTAACACGGGTTTAAGAATTCGATAAAAGGCTTATTATAATGCTAGTATGAATAAAGCCCTTTACTGTATTTTTGGGCGTTGATGTTAGAGGCTACTTTGCATGGAGCTTGATGGATAATTTTGAGTGGGCAGAAGGCTATAAGATGCGCTTTGGTATAGTTTATGTAGACTATGAAACTCAAAAAAGGACACTCAAACAGAGTGCTATTAAGTTTCAAGAGTTTTTAAGTGCCCGTAAACAAGGTTTGTTGTAATCTTGTTGAGCACACTTTGCAACACTTTGACACACTAGGAAAAATTCTATAGTTTAAACTTTACTTCGTTTTTAACATCATACTAACAGTAATTTTATTGTATACATATGAATGATATTAGTGCAGATATAGGCTTGATTGGCTTGGGTGTAATGGGGTCAAGTTTGGCCTTAAATATGGAAAGCCATGGCTTTAGTGTCGCTGTTCATAATCGCACCTCTCCCCAAATCGACGAATTAGTCAAAAATAGATCAAAAAACAACAATATTTTTGGTTTTGAAGATCTTAAAGAGTTTGTTGATTCAATTAAAAAACCTAGAAAAATTATGCTGATGGTGATAGCTGGCTCAGTAGTAGATGACTATATTGAAAAACTTATTCCTCTGATTGATCAGGGTGACATAATTATTGATGGTGGTAACTCTCATTACCCTGACTCAATAAGAAGAACCAAAGAATTAGAATCAAAAGGGTTTCAATTTGTTGGTGCCGGTGTTTCTGGTGGAGAAGAGGGTGCATTAAAGGGTCCATCAATCATGCCAGGAGGCTCAGTTTCTGCTTGGCCTGAAGTAAGAGGTATATTTCAAGCAATATCAGCCAAAGTAGAGGATAACGAGCCCTGCTGTGACTGGATAGGTGAAGATGGCTCTGGCCACTTTGTAAAAATGGTGCACAACGGCATAGAGTATGGCGATATGCAACTTATTTGCGAGGCATACCAAATCATGAAAGATGTGCTAGGAATGTCGAATGACGAAATGCATGAAGTGTTTAAAGAGTGGAATAAGGGTGAGCTCAGTAGTTATTTAATTGAAATCACCGCAGACATTCTCAAATTCAAAGAAAAAGATGGTACCTACCTGATTGATAACATTCTTGATACTGCAGGCCAAAAAGGTACCGGTAAATGGACCGCAGCGGTTGCCTTAGAACTTGGATCATCACTGACTTTAATTGGGGAGGCTGTATTTGCTAGGTACCTCTCTTCAATAAAGCAGGAAAGAGTCGAGGCATCAAAACAGCTTAGTGGTCCAAGTATTAATTTTAGTGGCGACAAAGAGCAAGCTTTAAAAGATATTCACGATGCTTTATATGCATCAAAAATGGTTTCTTACGCGCAAGGTTACACTTTACTTACGGATGCTGCGAAGCAGTTTAATTGGAACCTAAACTATGGCGGAATTGCTCTGATGTGGCGAGGAGGTTGTATTATCCGTTCAGCATTCCTAACTAAAATTAAAGATGCTTATGACAATAATTCGGAACTAAAGAATTTATTGTTGGATCCATTTTTTAAAGATAAGATAACAAAATCTCAAGTTGGATGGCGCAGAATCGTTTCGATAGCTGTTTCTAACGGAATTCCTGTTCCAGCGATGACATCTTCTCTTTCTTATTTTGATGGCTACCGAACTGAAAGGTTGCCCGCAAATCTACTCCAAGCTCAGCGTGATTACTTTGGTGCGCATACTTATGAGCGCTTAGATAGGAATTCTGGTGAATTTTTTCATACCGATTGGCTTTCGCAAAACGGCTAAATGTTTGATAGATAAGAGATAGAGCTATGGAAAATTTACCACAAAAAAGTAACAGTTTTGTTCTCTTTGGTGCTTCAGGAGATCTTTCCTTTCGTAAGTTGATGCCTGCCTGGTTTTATCTTGAGCGCTCTGGCAAGTTAGACGACTCATTAAAAATCTTAGGGGTTGCGAGACAAGATATTTCAACTGAGCAGTTCCAAGAAAAGGTTGTCGAAGCTCTAAAGATGTATGTCTCAAGTGAATATTTTGATGTTGAAGTGTGCAACAAG
>JGI26380J51729_10001548_pt1 | contig 10481 bp, 10 predicted proteins | sample SaaInlV_165m_DNA_FD_51729 | JGI IMG/M metagenome (IMG submission 51729) | reverse complement strand
TATTTTATTGACTACCTTCTTGGAGTTATTATGTGGACTTTAATAGGAAGAGTTGCGATGAATATTTTTCAAAAAGAAGACTCTGAGTTCTTTTTTATGAAAATATTTGTAAAATACACTAATCCACTAATAAAAATTTTTAAGCCTATTACNCCATCTTTCATTATAGCTCCTCTCATTCCATTATATGTTGCTTGGTTCTTTTATATGATTAGATTTTACTTAATGCCTTGGATCTTAGGTTATTCTGTAATGGGTATGTTATCCTTTCCGCTAGAAAGCGAAGTTTCTAGACAAATTTATCAATTATTTAATTCAATTAAATTTTAAAAATTGATACTAGTAGATCTAGCAATCAATGAAAAAAATACAAATTTCACCGTCAATCTTATCTGCCAATTTTAGCCAATTAGGTAATGAAATTAAAAGACTTGAAGAAGGTGGTGCAGATATGATCCACATAGACGTAATGGATGGTCATTTCGTGCCAAATCTGACTATCGGACCACCTGTAATAAAGGCTCTAAGAAAACAATGTTCTCTTAAATTTGATGTACACTTAATGATATCTCCAGTTCATAAATATATTGACTCATATGCTGAAGCAGGGGCAGACATTATAACCATACATCCAGAGGCAACAGAAAATTTAGAGGCATCAATTTTAAANATTAAANAGTTAAATAAAATAGTAGGAGTTTCATTAAACCCTGAGTCAAAAATTGATCTAATTGAAAAATTTCTTGATAAGATTGATTTAGTTTTAATAATGAGTGTTAATCCTGGGTTTGGAGGTCAAAAATTTATGCCTGNAGTTTTAGAAAAAATCAAAGAACTTAAAAAGATTCNAGAAAAGAAAAATATAAATTTTGATATTGAAATTGATGGTGGAATAAACTTTGACAACTTTAAAATCGCAATTGAAGCAGGTGCTAATATTCTTGTCTCAGGAACAACAATATTCAAAAGCAATGATGGAGATATAAAGAAAAATATTAATTTATTAAAACTAAAGTAAATTAATGATTAATAAGAGCATCTTAGGCAATTTTAGTATAATTNTTTTAACCTTAAAAAATAATATTCGTAAAATTTATCAAAGTTCAAATTTTTATGACAAAAAAATATCTAGGGTTGATAATGTTAATTTTGGATATAAGCCAAGTCCCTATTTATTGTCGTCAATAGTAAAATCAAAAAATAAAAAATATCGAATTGAAGATTTTACTCTAGAATCTATTTGGAAAAATAATGATGACACAAGAGATTATGAGAAGCTTAATAGCTTTTTTTGGTTTTTTAGTCTNGATTTAAAATCTTCAAAAAAAGCTGTTCAATCATTAATACTAAATTGGATAAACAATAATTATCGATATAATAATAAGAGCTGGGACTTTGATCTTACATCTAAAAGAATAATTTCATGGTTATCAAATCATCAACTTACATATGAAGATNGTGANAAAGAATATAGAACAAATTTTGACCACTGTATTCAAAAACAAGCAAATCATCTTTTAAATGAAATAAATAATTCTAATGACTTTGAAAATAAAATGATTGGTTGTGCGGCAATTATTTTAACTGGATTAGCTTACAAAAATAATATGAATTATCTCAGTACTGGCTTAGATTTTTTAAAAAAAATTATTAAATNATCNATTGATAATCAAGGTTTTCCAAAATCAAGAAGNATTAAACAACTAAGCTTTTATTTAAAAAACTTCATATTAATTAGAGAGTGGTTCAAGGAGTCCCAAAATGATATTCCAGAATATATTGATGAGACGATATATCATTTAGGCTTAAGTTATTCTTTTATATGGCAAAATATAAATCATGATCTATTATTTAATGGTAACTATGAGTCCAACAATAAGGAATTTGATCAATATTTAAAAANATTTGGTTATAGTTTTAAAAATCGAAATAAAGAAGTTGCAGGATACATAATTCTTAAAAATAAAAAAATTATCTTAGCAATGGATGCAGGATCAAGCCCAGATATAAATTTTTCTAAAGATTATCAAGCTGGAGCATTATCATTTGAAATTATTTCAAATGGCAAAAAACTAATTAGCAATTCAGGTTACTTTTCCAATAAAGAAAACAAATTAAATTATCTCTCTAAAAGTTCAGCATTACAAAGTACTCTAATTATCGATGATCATTCATCTTGTAATTTTCAAAAAATTAGTAAAACACATTCCATCATTAACCAAGGATTAAAAATAACAAAAAAAAATGTTGTTTTCGAAAACAATTATTGGAAAATTTCTGCCATACATGATGGATATCTTAAAAATTTAGGATGTGTTCATGAGAGAAATATTGAATTTTATCCTGAACAAATGAAATTTGTTGGATTTGATAAAATTTTAAGAAAAAATAAAACAAATGATAAAAAATTTGATATTAGATTTCATCTTAATCCAGGAACAAAAGTGATGAAAACACAGGATAATAAATCAATATTAATAGAATTAGAAGATGAAGGATGGAAATTTAATTGTGATAATTTTGATATAGATATTGATAATGGATTGTATTTGGGTAATAAAAATTCTTATAAAGAAAATCAAAATATATTTATATCAGGAATAACTAATAAACTAGATGAAATTATAAAATGGGAAATTAGTAAATTAAAATGAAAAAAATTAAAACCGCTCTTATATCTGTTTCAGATAAAAAAAACTTAAAACCACTTTTAAATGTATTAAGAAAAAATAAAGTAAAAATCATTAGCTCTGGTGGAACTTATAANGAAATTAAAAGATTNAAATTTAAGTGTTTAGAAGTTTCTGATTTCACAAATTCTCCTGAAATTCTAGAAGGCAGAGTAAAAACTCTTCATCCAAAAGTACATGCTGGAATTTTAAATAAAAGAGACAACAAGTCTCACATAAAAGATTTAAAAAAAAATAATTTTGAAAATATTGATTTAGTAATTGTAAACTTTTACCCATTTGAAGAAACTTTAAAAAAAACAAAAAATCATAATAAAATAATAGAAAATATTGATGTAGGTGGTCCAACAATGGTACGATCTGCGGCAAAAAATTATAAAGATGTAACAGTTATTACTTCTTCAAATCAATACGAGGAATTAATAGATGAAATAGAAAATAATAAAGGATCAACAACTCTAGAATTTAGAAAAAAATTATCNAGAATTGCTTTTACTGAAACTGCATACTACGATTCTGTCATTTCAAATTATTTTAATCAAATTACTAATACAATTTTTCCAACAAAAAAAATTATACACTCNAATTTAATTGAGATGCTACGATATGGAGAAAACCCTCATCAAAAAAGTGCTGTTTATTCAACAAATTCAGCCATGAATATAAAGCAAATTCATGGAAAACAACTTAGTTACAATAATTATAATGATATTTTTGCGGCACTAAATATTTCAAAATCTTTTTCAAAAGATTTAGGCACTGTAATTGTAAAACATGCAAATCCATGTGGCGTTTCAATTAAAAAAAATCACCTCGAAAGCTACAAATCTGCACTAGCTTGTGATCCAATTAGTGCGTTTGGTGGTATTGTGTCTTTTAATTTCAAAGTTTCTAAAAATTTATCTCTTGAATTAAATAAGTTATTTCTTGAAGTAATTATTGCAAATGGATTTAATAATGAGGCACTTAAAATTCTTAAAAGAAAAAAAAATTTNAGATTAATAGATGCTTCAAATTATTCTTTTCAAGGAAACTTAAGATTTGTATCTTCAAATGAAGAAATATTAGTTCAATCAGAGGATAATAATGAATTTAAAAGTGAAAACTTTAAAATTGTTTCTAAAAAAAAACCAAACAAACAACAAATGAAAAATTTGTTATTTGCTTTTAATGTTTGTAGATATGTAAAATCAAATGCTATTGTTTTAGCATCAAAAGAAACAACCACAGGTATTGGTTCGGGTCAACCTAGTAGATTAGACAGTTGTCAAATAGCAATCGATAAAATGAAAAAATTTACCAATACAAATATTGATTTAGTTGCAGCCTCAGATGCTTTTTTTCCATTTGTAGATGGTGTTGAAAAATTAGTGCAATCTGGCGTTACTGCTATAATACAACCTTCTGGCTCAATAAGAGATAAAGAAATTATTAATTTTGCAAATCAAACAGATACAATTTTGGTCTTTTCAAAAACAAGACACTTTAGGCATTAGTAATTTGGTCTATTTTTGCAGCTAATATAAAATCATTTTCTGAAAGACCCTCGATTGCATGTGTGGTAATTTTAATTTCAGCATACCCCCATCCAAACAGTATGTCTGGATGATGACCCTCATCTTCAGATATCCTTCCAACTTTGTTTACAAATTTCTCACTTTGTAAAAAATTTTTAAAAATAAATTTTTTTTTTAAAAAAAACACCTTACCTTCTTCTTTGGCAATATCCCAACCATCAACTTTTTTTTGATATTTATGAATTTGTGATATATCAAATGGAATTACCCCACCCTCACAAGGCACACATTTTTTTTTTAAAAGGTCGTTCATTAAAGNTTAATTGTAGTTTAGTTCTAGTAATTCTTTTTTAAAAGAATTATTTATTTTTTCAATCATATCTCTTGATAATAAATTTTGCCATTTATTCTTAAATCCAAGATTAAAAAAATTGATTTTTTTTCCGTCATTCGAGAAAACACTTTCATCAAACTTTTCATTTAGTTCTTTATTTTTTAAATTTACAAAATTTGTAGAATTTATGGCGTTTAAAAATTTTTTTTCATTTATAACATTTTTTTCCATTTTGAGATCGTCTATAAAATTAATTATTTCTTTAAAAATTTTTTCTTTATTTTCCTTAAGATGTTCATACTTAATAAATAAAATCTTAAATTTTTTGTTTTCTTTCCATGATTTATAATGGTCAGCCCATGAGCTCAAAAAGGTAAAATTACTACAATCACCGTTAACAGATTTTTCTGATAGCGAAGCATTATNGTCTATTAAAGTCTCATATGCCTGATCTAAACTAAACGAATAATGATGGCATATTGATGAAATTACATTTCTTGGATCTCTAACTATATAAATTGCTCCTGCAGTTTCGTTGCTTGTTGTAAATTCAGTATTATTATAACTTTTTAAAGTATTGTGTGTTTTTAAAAAAACAAATTTTTCTTTGTTAAAAAATTGATTTTGACTATATATCCAATTTTTAGCTGCATCCTCAAAGCTAAAACAATCTTTTGTTGAAAATTTAGTACCAGGAAATTGAAGTATATTTAATAGTTGTTCAAATTCGAATTTACCTTTTTTTGAAAAATAATATGCTGATAGAAAAGACCTAATATAGGTGTTTCCACTTTTAGGGTAAGATGCAATCCAAATTATCATTGTTTTTGGAGCGGGCAAAGGGGGTCGAACCCTCGACCTTCTCGTTGGCAACGAGACGCTCTACCACTGAGCTATGCCCGCAATTATTAAAGCTATAGTTAGACTTTTTTTTTAATTCAATCAATACAAATTAATATTAGATATGATATATTTTTAAATAATATGCAAATAAATGATCTTCCAAAAAAAATCCCTGTCTTTCCGTTAAGTAATTTTATCATTTTTCCTAAAACTACAGTACCATTAAATATTTTTGAACCACGTTACGTTGATATGATTAATGACTGTATGAAATCTAATAAACTAGTTGGCATGATACAGCCTATGAACTTAAACGATGTTGACAAAATAGAGCCAGACCTTCATCAAATTGGTTGCTTGGGGAAAATAACTAGTTTTAAGGAAACAGAGGATCGACGCTATTTAATTGAATTAAAAGGTTTAATTAGATTTGAGATTGTTAGGGAAATTGCCTCTAATAAAAAATATCGAGAATTTGAGATAAATTATGAAAAATTTATTAATGATTTAAATAAAAAAAAAGAAGAACTAAAATATACCGATTTAGAGTTAATTTTTAAAGATTTAAAATCTCTGTTTGAAAAAAGAGGTTTCATAATAAACTGGAAAGAACTTGAAAAACAAAGTCTTGATGAAATTATAAATGCATTAGCAATGGCCTCACCTTTTTCATTAGAAGAAAAACAAGTTCTATTAGAAGCTAAAAATCTTGATAGTAGAAAAACGAAAATTGCTGAGATATTAAATACATATACACATGATATATTCAACAATACAACGCTACAATAATTTAAATTAAAATTCCTTTATCTGCTATTTTCGTAAAAACTTTATTTACAAAAGAATTTTTACCTAGAAATTGAACTGATTTACTTAAAATTTTATTATTTGTTTTTCTTTCTATATTAAAAAATTCATGGATGAAATCTACACTATTAGAAAAAATAAAATTTTTATGTTTTAGTTTTTTTTCAAACTCTTGATTTATTGAGCTATCTAATGGTAAGCCTAAATCAATTCTATCTTTAATTATATTTGTAAAAATTTTTACATCTCTAATGGTCATATTAAACCCCTGACCTGCCAAAGGATGAATTTTATGAAGCAAATCACCAAATGCCAAAACATTATTATAATAATAAGATCTTAAACTTAAAGAGTTTAATTCAAAACTATCTATTTTGTTCATTTTTATAATTTGGTATTTAAAATTATACTTTTTAATTAAATCTGTAATATTATTTTCTTTTTTACTAGAGTTATGAACAGAATAAACTATTGAGGTTTCAATATTAGAAATTGGCAAAAAAGCTAACGGCCCTTTTTTTGTAAAAATTTGTGTTGCAGTGTTATTTAAAAAATTTTTATGCTTTATAACAGTTGTGTAGGCAGTGCTATTATATTTTTTTATTATTTTTTTACTGAAATATTTTTTAGTAAAATTATGAAGATAATCACAATTAACTATTATTTCAAATTTATCCAAAAAAGATAATTTGTTTTTACTATAAAATTTTTTTTTAAAAAATTTATTTTTAGACAAATCTTTATCTAAAACTTGATATAATTCATAATTTTTTAAAATTGAAAAAATTTGCTTATCATTACTTTTAAAATCTAATAATTTTTCATTTTTTAAATTATCTGTATATATTTCGATCTTATTTAACTTCCAAAGAAGTTTATCAATATCTATTATATTTTTTTTAAAGTAATCAGTATTACTTTTAGAAATACCCAGTGTTCTGGAATGACTGATTTTTTGGTTTTTTTTTTGTGATATAAGCTCTACATAAATCTTTTGATTAACTAAAGCTTTAGCCAAAGTTAAGCTGGATAAGCCACTGCCTAGTATACAAACTCTCATAATATTTTTAATTTTAACAATAAAAATTAGATGATACAAAGTGATTAAATCGACTCATTAATATGAATATAAAAAAAACAGCTAATTTAGTGATTAATTTCGCCATTAAGAGATTGGCAGAAATTTTTGGAATTACTATATTTATTGCAGGTGTATTTTTGTTTCTATCACTAATTAGTTATTCTCCTGAAGATCCTAATTTTATTTTTCCAGATAGTACTGAAATTAAAAATATTTTAGGCTTTAATGGTAGTTTTGTTTCTGATTTATTCTTTCAATCTGTTGGGCTTGTAGCGTATCTATTATCTTTTACTTTTATTATAACTGGGATCAATGTATTTAGATTAAAAGAATTTTTTTTATCAGTAGAAAATACTTTTTTTGGAATTCTTTATTCTGTATTTGGCACACTTTTTTTTAATCACTATTACAATAAAAATTTTGAACTTTATATTAATGGTAGTGGTGGATTTATTGGTGGCTATTTTGATCAAACATTTTTAAATTCATTAATCAATATTAATGAAAACATATTCTATTATATATTGATCATATTGGTTTTATTTTTTTTTCTTATAAGTATTAATTTTAATCCAAAGAATTTTTATAATAGTTTAAAAAATATTTTTAACTTTTTTATAAAAAAAGAAACTATTTACACAGATAAAAGTGAAATTATTAACGAATATATCCCCCAAGATGAAATTAAAAATCTTATTCAAGAAGATTTACCATTTATTAAAAGCGAAAATAAATCTGAGAATAAAATTAAATTTAAATTACCAAATTTAGATTTGCTAAAAAACCCCTCAAAAAAAGAAAGGGAAAATTTCAATATAAATGAGACGCATGATCCAGAATTTTTAGAAAAGATATTGATGGACTTTGGAGTAAATGGAAATATTAANAAAGTTAGTCATGGACCTGTGGTTACTTTAAATGAATTTGAGCCCGCAGCTGGTGTGAAAGTTTCAAAAATTATAAATTTATCTGATGATATAGCTCGAAATACAAGTTCAGAATCAGCTAGGATTGCAACTATTCCTGGTAGCAATACAGTTGGAATTGAACTTCCAAACATATCTAGAGAAAATGTTTATTTAAGTGAAATTATAAGTAATTCTGATTTTAAAAGAAGAGAAGTTAAACTGCCTATTGCACTTGGTAAAAATATTTCTGGTAAACCCATTGTAGGTGATCTAGCATCAATGCCTCATCTTTTAATCGCTGGTACAACTGGATCTGGAAAATCTGTTTGTATTAATACAATTATTTTATCTCTATTGTACCGGCACACACCTGATAAATGTAAATTTATATTAATAGATCCTAAAATGCTCGAACTTTCTACATATGAAGGAATTCCTCATTTATTATGTCCAGTAATAACTGAGGCTAAAAAAGCAGCTTCTGTACTTGGTTGGGTCGTTAAAGAGATGGAGAGTAGATATAGGCTAATGACAAAAGAAGGTGTTAGAAACATCGATGGCTATAACACCAAACATAAACTTCCTATGCCATATATAGTTGTGGTGGTTGATGAAATGTCTGATTTGATGCTGGTTGCAGGTAAAGAAATCGAAAATTATATTCAAAAACTGTCACAAATGGCGAGAGCAGCCGGAATTCATATCATAATGGCAACTCAAAGACCAAGTGTAGATGTAATAACTGGTACAATTAAAGCTAATTTTCCAACTAGAATATCTTTTCAAGTTACTTCTAAAATAGACAGCAGAACAATTCTTGGCGAACAGGGAGCTGAGCAATTATTAGGAAAAGGAGATATGCTTTACATGTCCTCTGCTAATCGTATTGTAAGAATACATGCTCCATTTGTGTCAGATAATGAAATTGAAAAAATTAATAATTCTTTAAGATCTCAAGCTGAGCCTGATTATATAGATGAAATATTAAACTTTGCAGATGAAAAAGAGATTAGCGATAGTCAAAGTCAGNGTGATAAAGATGAATTGTATCAACAGGCATTAGAAATTATTCGATCAGAAGGAAAAGCCTCTACATCATTTTTACAAAGAAAACTTCAAATTGGTTACAATAGAGCGGCAAGAATTATTGATATGATGGAAGCTGATGGAGTTGTAAGTAAGGCAAATCATGTTGGTAAAAGAGATGTTCTCTAATGTTTAAATATTTTTTTATTTTTATTTTTATAATTTTACTTTCTAACACTCAGGCGAGTAATAAAGATAAAATAATAGAAAATTTGAAGAATACTGAAAACCTAAATTTCAAGTTTGAACAAAATATTAATGGTAGAATAGAAAATGGAAATTGCATAATTCAATATCCGAAGAAAATTTATTGCAAATATTTCAAAAATAACAAGATCTTGGTTTCTAATGGAAAATCCTTAGTGATCAAAACTAGAACTAGCTTTTATAGATACCCCTTAAACAAAACACCACTAAACCTAATATTGGATAAAAATTTTTTAATAAAAAAAATAAGTAATTTAAAAGAAAAAATATTAGATAAAACTAAAATAAATTTTGTAATAGTAGAAAATGATAATGAAATAAATGTTTTTTTTGATGATAAAACATTTAATTTAATAGGCTGGCAGACTAAAGATATTTATCAAAATGTTAATATTACTTATCTTTCCTTAATTCAGGTAAATCAACAAATTGATAAAGATTTATTTAAACTACCTTCACAAAACTAAATTTTTATAGTTTCGGTTTTAAATATTTTCATACCTCTGGCTATATAATTATTTAAAGCATTTTTGTGATCTTGAGAGCATGTATGAACCCAAACTCTATCGATACTCCCTTTAAAAGATNTTTGAATTGCTTGAGATAATAAATATGATCCCAGCTTTTTATTTTGAAATTCTTCCAATAACCCGAAGTAAGCAATTTCTACTTCTTTTTTTTCAATATGAGATATCAATTCAAAGAAGCCAGCTAAATCATTTTTAAATTTAAATATATATGTTTTGACCTTTTCACTAGAAACATAATCTATCCATTGAGTTTCTGTCCAAACTAATCGATCAATCCAGTTATGTTTTTTGCCAATATTTTTATAAAAAAATTTATTTAATTGAAAATTAATTGGCTCTAATAAATTTAAAGAATAATCTTTAGTTGGTTCATTAACTTTATTCAGATCTTCAATTGAACTTATTTCCAAATAATTTCTTTGGACTTCTTGCGTCACTCAACCATTTTTCCAACTTTTTCACCTCCAAATAAATGAAA
>JGI26380J51729_10001533_pt1 | contig 10535 bp, 11 predicted proteins | sample SaaInlV_165m_DNA_FD_51729 | JGI IMG/M metagenome (IMG submission 51729) | reverse complement strand
GAGAAAGGGAAAAGGAAAGGGAAAGGGAAAGAGAAAAAGAAAAGGAAAGGGAACAAAAAGAAAGAGAAAGAGAAAAAGAAAAGGAAAAAGAAAAAGAAGCAGAACAGCGAAGAAAAAATCACAGAAAAAAAGTATCTATATATTCTGAGTTAGAAGATTCTGAAAAGAAATTTATTCTAAGAGCTATATACGACAAGTTAAATCTAAAAGAAACGCCCATTTATATGGATGACATAGCAGTACAATATGAAATGGAAGACAATATTGAAATGCATTTAAAAATGATTTGTAAAATGATAATAAGGATGAGAAATAATTAAAAAAATGATCATACTAAATATACGGCTATATAATGGAAAAGAAAAGGCTAACTTTTAAAAAGCGGTTTGAAGGTAATGACGAACAATATATAATCAGAAGAAACGTAATAAACCAGTTAAGAAAAACTTTTGACGATGAAGAAAAACTCACAGAAATAGAAAGTTATATTTTGAATTTAACATTAAACCAGTATAAAAAGCCTGCTGATTTTTTAAACAATGATTTCATAACCCTTTATACACATAATGCTATTTATGTTTTGCAAAATATTGATAAGAATAGTTCTTATTACAGTGGTATAAAAAATTTTAACAACATACAGCCAGAAGTATTAAATCCTGGTAAATGGAAGGAACATCGAATCCATTATGAAAATGTTATAAAAGAAGGAATGGAAAACAGATTAATAACTTCAAACCTATATACGTGTGATAGATGCAAGAAAAATAAAACTTATTATGAAGCAAAGCAAACACGTAGTGCAGATGAAGGAAACACTACATTTATTACATGTGCTAATTGTGGAAACAAATGGACAATAAGTGCTTAAAAAATGATTTGCAAATAATTATTAAATAAATAAATAATAAATGGTCGTTGAGTTTTGCGAAAAGTGTGACAACCTTATGGAATTATTGAACAATAATGACAGCACATTTTTACAATGCAAGTCATGTGGTAATATCAACAATAATTTAAACAAAATACACGATAAAAATTACATATACCGTGAAACATCAAATAATAGAGACTATAATGTAACGGTAAATATTAAATACGATAGAACATTACCTCGTATAAAAACAAAAAAATGCAATAACAAAGAATGTAATCAAAAAAATAATCCAGAGATCGTTGTATTTTCAAAAAACAGTGATCTTATAAAAGGTTATGCGTGTACTGTGTGTAACACGTATTGGGTTTAATTAAAAAATTTTTTATACTTTAACAAGCTTTGACTTAAGCCTTGTTGCATAATCTTGTCGGCGAATAACATCACGAGTATGTTCTCCGCCTCGTACCCACGATTCAATGACGTGTTCTACTCTTTGGGGATTGCCGTATTCAGGCAAAGTATAAAATCGATCAATAGAAACACCAGACGTAGTTTCAACGGGCTTAAAAGTAGTTGTAGCAATACCAGTACGAAGTGAAGAATCTAAATCTGGATTAATGGATACATTGTTTCTTCCTGGCATTTTAGCAGCATGACCAGTAAATGGTCTAGTAGCTAATTGGTTGATGTATCTCTTGTTAGTAAGATTGGAATTTCGAAGTCTAGAACCTTCATCAACTACACATGCGTTTTCATAAGGCTTGTAAAAATGCATAGGTTGACTACCAATACGATCAGCATATTCTTTTCTGGAATCACACCATTTATCTTGATTGAAATCAATTAATTGGTATACACCGGGTTGCATACTTTGGTATTCATCAACCAAAACAACATTTTTATCTTGGCGGAGACTTGTACGTTCGTTGATATTCATCCTTTATAAACTAGCACTATAAAATAATTTTACAAAAAGTATTTTTTTATTCACTAACAGTATAGTATGTCGTCTGTTCGTCGTGGAAGCCGTTTTCGTTCAGCATCAAAGCAAGTTATAAAAAATTTGAATGAAGCTAAAGAAGAAACATCCACTACTTTACGAGTTATAAAAAAGAAAAAAGAAGAATTAAATAATGTTATACACGTAGAAGAAATACGAGATAACGTAACAGATATTATAAGCAATATATCTGGAACAGTTACGGATATTATTAACTTACCTACTAATAATATACTAAAGTCGTATAGTGATGTCTATGAAAGTTGTATAAACGCCATTGTTATGATTATAACCTACGTAGGCGAAGAAGTAATAAACGGTACAGGATACTTTGTGCATTATCCAGAAAACTTGATTATTACTTCTCTTTCAAACATTGTACCATACAATAAAAAATACAATATTGATAATGTCACACGTGTAGTTTGTCACATAATACCAGAAAATAAGATATATGAGTGTACTTGTGTCGGTATTGATTTTATTAATGGTATAGCAGTACTAAAGCCAATTAATACTATTTCGAAATCAGAACACTTAAAATGGGGTAAGGGTACAAACGCTATTATTGGTGAACATATTATGTCATTTAACCGTGTAAGTAGTTCTGAACAAACTACGCCACTTTTATCATGTATTGTTACCCATAATCATTACCAAGCAAACTCTGGTATACCAGAAACTATTTTACTTAATAATGATTTAACTATGATATGTGACGGGCAGCCTGTTGTTAATATGTCTTCACAATTAATTGGTATGATAGTAACTCTTAAAAACATTAATAATCAAACTATTCAAAAGAGCTGTATCAATAGTAATATTATTGTAAACTCTATAAAGCGTATTCTTTCTTCATATAAAGACAATAAGTCTGTATCTATTGTTTACATGCAGCTTGGAATAAAATATGAACAAGTAACATTTAACGACATTGTTGACACTGGTTATGAAATTATTAACGGTATAAAGATTACTTCCGTGCATAAAAAGAGTAATCTCAAAAAACAAGTAAAAGAAGGAGATATTATTACACATATGAATGATATTAAAATAGGAAATGGAGACGACCATCATAGCTTTACTACATTAATCAATGTTATTGATCCAAATACTCTTGAAAATGCAGACTCTGTCTATATTACACTAAGAACATGTGACCAAAAACCCGCGTTTAAAACATCTGAAACATTAAAAGTAAAACTTATTAACGATACAAGATTAACAGCATCTGGTTACGTTTAAAATATTTACTATATTAATATTAAATGAAGCAATACCATGGTAAAAAAAGTGATATCATGGTTCCAGTTCCAACAAGTGTTAAAAAATGGGCTTGCATGGCTTTTGAGTTAAAAAAAGCTGGATTTAAAGGAGCTACTGATACTGGATGGAAGCGTGCAAAACAGCTTTCAACAAAAAGCGAAATATCCATTGAAGATCTTAGATATATGCGAAACTGGTATGCACGCCATGTAGTTACAAGTTATCCAGGATTTAAAGAATGGAAAGACGCTAAAAAACCATTGACATCTGATTGGTATAATAAAAGAGCTATTTTATCATGGCTAACTTGGGGTGCTGATCCAGGTCTTACATGGGTAAACAGTAAAACATCATTATTAAATAAAGTATTTAATAAAAATTACAAAAAAATAGTAAAATCTTAAAAGTTTGATACATTTATTAATTCGTTTAACTTGTGATACTCACGATAAACACCACCATTTTCTCGAGGGAAATTACGCTCAATAATAAGTGGTATTCTACCCATATTAAATTCCCGTCTAACAATTTCTTCTATTGTCATACCAGGTTCGACAGGGACCATCGGTACTGCACCGCCTTGCAATTGTGTTACACGAAGACTAAATGTTCGTGTAAATTCATATTTTGTAAGTTTATTACGTAATATACTATTACCTTTTCTTAAAATAGGAGAAACTTGNGGAGNAACTTGTAAATCTTGTGAGTCTTGTAAATCTTGCGAGTCTTGTAAATCTTGTAAATCTTGCGAGTCTTGTAAATCTTGTAAATCTTGCGAGTCTTGTAAATCTTGTAAATCTTCAATACTATCTTCGCTATCGCTCATATATTCGTTTTCTTCTGACATTTCATTGACTATTTCTGATTCATTTGATTCGGTTTCTTTTTCATAATTGTTATTGTCATCAAAATCAACGTTCTCCATATTTTATTCTTTAAACTTTATAACAAAAGCAATCATTTTTTATTTTTATTAATTATATGTAACATAGAATCAGAAAAAGGCATTTGAATTTCATCGCGCAACAAAGAAGATATTTTTACTGATTTACGTACAATTCGTTGCATTGTTTTATCGACATTTTCAATACACAATAAATTATTTTTGTTATAACCATCGCGAATATCTTTGTTAATAATATTAAATACTTTATCATGCATTACAAAATTTTCAATGTTTCGAAAATTATTTAGTATATCTTGAATATTATCTTTATCAAGATTTTGTGAATCAATAAATAAATTTTTCAAACATTGAGAAGATTTTTTGTCGTACAAACTGTTCCACATTTTTTCTGTTACAAGTGGTTCATACTTTTTCTTTACACATTCTAAGTTAATATTTTCCAAATAAAGTGTTTCTAATTTTGAATCTGAGTTAATAATATTATAAAATATTTTTAAAGTAACATTTGAACAATGATGAATAAATAATTTTTTAATATTATTTAAATTATTTAAACTTGTGTCATTTAAATTTGGACAAAACCATAAATTTAATTCATTGAGTTCAATAAAATTGTTAGAAATAAAATTATACGAATTAATTTTAAATGGAAATGATAAAAATAAACTTTTAACTTTATCACTTTTTACATTATCAACAATTTCATTTGTCATACATTGTAACATAGGTGCTTTAATATTTTCGGAACTGTTTATAAATTCTTCCCATAATTCAATATTTTGTGAAAAAATAAAATCACAACTTGATAAAGAATCATTTTTATTTAAATTTTTTTCTTGTTTGTAATTTGAAAAAAGTTTTTTATTATTTTTTTTACTTATTTTATTTAATGATTCTTGTAAATTTTCGAATTCATTAATTTCAATTTTTTCATTTGTTTCTTCAAGAGAATTTTTAATAGAATTATATTGTGATTCAAGATCGTTTTCTTTATTTATTAATAATTGTGTAAACCGTGTACATTCAATTAAATAATATTTATTATTTGTACCAATATAAAATATTAATAAATTATTTTCAAAAATATTACTACATATTATAAATTTTGATTCTTGTATATTTTTATTTTCAAAAATTTTATCCCAATTTTCAAATATATTAAGTGTATAAGTATTATTTCCATTGAGAATACACCATCGTAACAATTCTTTTTCCATGTTTTTATATTATAAAGTAATTTAAATTTTTAGACCAAGTGGTCTAAATAATAATAGCATTTTTTTCATCTTCAGAAATAGTAATACTAAATCTTTTAATCCATTGATTTTCTGTTTTTAAAGCACTTCTGTCGTATAATATAATATTACCTTGATCATCCTTTTCAATGGTTCCATTTATAATGTGTGCAATATACTTTGTCCTGTATACCCAAAATTTGGTACCATCAGTTAATTTATCGTAATCCAAATTATTTAGTTCAAATATTTTTTTAGATGCATTGTAAGATTTTATTATACGTCCGTGCTGCACTTGTGTAAAAAAGTGTATATAATAATCTTTGTAGTAATCATCAACATTTAATATTTTACTTTGTACATTAAAAACAATATTATTACCGAAAATTTTCTCAATTGTTCCAGCAACAAAATTATCACGTGATTCATAAAGCTGTTGATTGTATTTTTTGAAAATAGTTATGTGATATGGTCTTGGGTAATCAATATATTTATTTGTTTCTATTACAGGCTTATAATTTACCTGACCAACACTGTTTATATCGTCGATTATATTCGAATACCACGATATTTCATGTTTTAATTTATTGGAACTTGGAACATAGCATACATAATCCTTTTCGATTAGCGAGTTTTGTGCGTAGTTTAGCGTACAATCAATAGCTGACGTCTTAATAACTCGTAAAAATGCATTAACGAGTTTTTCCTTTTTCAATGCACTGTTATTTATGGCAATATCAGTAGTAACATTTTCAATTTTTTCTTGATCATCTGCAAAAACACTGTAATATTTGTAAACATATACCGTTTGTTCATTCTCTGGCAATCCTATATGTGAACCAAGACGTCGAGCACGACCAATTACCTGTTGAATACGTATATTATTCCAGTATGGTTCCATAATATGCACTTGCTGAACCTGCTTTAATGTAATACCTTCGGCTGCAGCAGACGAACCCATGAATATTTTCATTAATTCACCATGTATATTACGAGGATGATTAAAAAATTGTTTTATTTTATGACGGGTTTCGTTCTTCATACCACCAATGAAATAACCGTATCGTGGCTTAGCACCAATAGTATCAAAATTAATAGTATTGATATTAGATTCGTTTATTTCTTGGTAACCAAGTCTTTTAAATATTGATTTTAATACTTCAATACCGGCATAACTCTTATAATGCGAGTATATAAATATTTTTCCTTTGTTACCATTACCAATTTTCATATTTACTAGTATTTTTTTAATTTTTGGACTATATGTACCAATATATTTTATGAATTTTTGTTCCGGATCTCGCAAATAGCTAGTATCGGTCATTAATGATTTTAGCATTTTAATACCAGATTCCTTTTTATCAACTTTTACAGTTTGGACTTGTACAAGACTCGGAATATGTGAAAGAGCTTTTGCTTTTACGTCTTCGCTATCCATAGCATCAAACTCTTCAAGAAATCTTAAATAGTCGTCTTTGTTTTCAAAACTACTCATAAGATCTTTTTGTTGCTTTTTTGACCAATCGGATACTTCATACGTAGGAATTAATAGTTCATATATTTTTACTTCTTCTTCAAGAGGAGGTGGTGGAACAAAATTACTTAATTGTCTGCTGTAATTTCTGTAAGTAGAAACAATATTACTGTCTTCTTTGTTTGAATTATTGTAATTCATTCTGTCTATTTTATTTTCATAATCACGAGCCTTTACATACATATTGTATTGATATTCACTCATATGAACATAAACTTCTTCTACTTCAATGTTAGGTAGTTGTGTACCAATAACACCATAGAAATATGAAAACAGTCCAGTAATACGCAGTTTGAACATTAGTTCATTTTTAATACCATCGTTGTCATCGTTTATGAATAAATTGTAAAATTCTTCACGATCTTCTGGAAATACTGCTTTATAATTAATAATAGAACTTTCATTGACAATACTTGTTTCATAATCCATTGGACCACGTAATACATTAGCAATAAGAGCAATTTCAAAAGGATCATTAATAATAGGCGAACCTGTTAGTGCAATTATTTTACAATTTTTAACATTCATAAGCCATTTATAAAACGCAGTTGCTTTTTTATTTTGTTTATTTGCCATCATTGAACCTAAGTTATGCGCTTCATCAACAATAACAATACAATTTTCAAGACGAGTTCTAAGAACATTATTTAATGGTGTACCATTACTTGATATAAATGTATATGAAGTTTTTTCCAAATATTTTTTTCGGTCAACACTACTTTTTATATTTTTAACGTCATCATTACCCCATTTACCTAGTTCTTCAACCATATTATCTGCAAGCGATGCAGGTGAAATAAAAACTATTTTATAACCTTTTTCTCTATAAGGTTCAGATATTTCAATTGCTGTACGCGTTTTACCAGAACCAAGTCCATGAATTATACCACATCCTCTATATGGAGACCCAAGAGACATAAATTCCTTAATAAATGCTTGATGAGGTAAAAGCATATTAATGTTTTCTTCATCTGCAGTACGAATTGAATCACTGAGTTTGTAATTACTGTAATTTTTATTTATCCATTGATTATACCCATAACGATTTGGTTTCATAAATTTACGACCATTTTTATCCATAAAATAAGGATCGGAATCATCGTAAAAATTATGACTTAGTATTTCCATTTGCAATATAGTTTTACAAATCATTTTTTAGTTAAATAATAATTAATATAATTAACAAGTTAAAAAAGACATTTACTTACGGGAGCTTCGGCGCTTAGAGGATCTGCGCTTCTTAGAGGTTCTGCACTTCTTAGAAGGAGAAGCACGACCCTTGCATGCCTTCATAGCTTGCTTACGGCTAACACCGGGATGATCAGCCTGATAAGCATCTAACTTCTTATTCCAAGCCTTCAAAGCAGGAGGCAGCGATCTACGCTTTCCACTTCTTCGCTTAGAGGACTTGCGCTTAGGGGACTTACGCTTAGAGGACTTGCGCTTAGGGGACTTGCGCTTAGGGGACTTAGACCTAGGTCCGGGCTTAGATTTGCAAGATCGGCGACGACCATGTGAGCATCTCTTTCCACCCTTCATGCTCTTGCGCTTAGAAGACTTCTTGTAGTGCTTCTTCAAGCTCTTGATCAACTGAGAGTTAGACTTCTTGCTGGACTTGCTAGATCGACGCTTAGATCCACGTCGACGACGTCCAGCACCAGTTTGAACACCACCAGTAGGGATAGTGTCAACAAATGAAACAAACGAATCAAGTGCAGCTTGAGAACCAGTAGTCATAACCTGTTCAAACAAATCCATAAACATCTTCTTCATCTGAGGATCATTAGCAATCTTAGACAAAGCAGCTGATCCTTTCTTAAATGCTTTCATAGCCGTAGCGGCAACCATGGGGCTAGCACGTTTTACCAACGAACCAAAACCAGCACCTTCCATATTCATAATGATGCTTATCTTATATAATACCTAAATATTTTTTATTGAAACTATGAAGAAAATTAAAAGGTTAAATGCTAAATGAAAGAATCTTTAAGTACCGAAAAAAAGAAACGAGGACGAAAGCCTAAGGAAAAACAAACGCAACCACCAGAAGAAAAAGTACACAAAAAAAGAGGACGACGTCCTAAATTAAAAGAAGACAATAATGAAACCAACAACAACGATAAAAAATATAGCATTTTTCAAGAAGAAAGTAACAAATTGTCAATAATATTAGATAGTTGCATAATACACCTTAAAGTAAATAATAAAGACGTATCTAACATAGACAACGAAAAAGAAACAACTGTGCCAGAATCATACAATGAAACTAATAATTTTGATACTATAAATGAAGAAGATGAAACAAATGGTGATAACTTAAATAACAATATTCAATTATACGAAATTAAGTGCCCAACATTTGATATTGCTAATTCTAATCTAGATTATTTGGAAAATATTCAATCTATGATACAGCCTTATACAAAAGATAAAAACAGTAATTTTAATATTATTGACATGAAATCAACACAATCAAGACGTAAAGTAACAAATGTTATGGATTTTTACAAAAATGGTTGGCTGGAAAAATCACCGTATGTATGTTGGAATTGTACTGAAATGTTTTCAAATTTTCCAATAGGTATTCCTATGAGCATAAGCGATACTCGAAAATTTAATTTGTACGGTAATTTTTGCTCATTTCCATGCGCTGCAAGGTATTTAATAGATAACGAAACAGGAGAAAGTATGCATGAAAAAATGAGTATGCTTTCTATGTTAGGTAAACAAATGTATAAAGACAAAAATTTTAAACTTGTAGTCGGTAATACACGGTTGTCTTTAAAAAAGTTTGGCGGTAACCAAACAATAGAACAATACCGATATAATAATGATACAAATTACAAATCTGTGCATACGTATATGCCACCTCTTGTTCCGGTTCTTCATTTAATGGAAGAATACGTAAATGACGTAAAGAAAAGTTACAAACGCCAAACAAAACCAATACATCTTGATACTGATAGCTTTATGGATAGATTCGATAAAGTAAGAAAAAATAATGCAGTTATAAAAGACGGTGTAATGAAAAATTTTATAGGAAATAATTAGTGTAACATCCCATAATAATATTCTCTTTGTCTCATTTGTTCGACACGTCTTCTTGCTTCCGGACGGTTTATATTACCATGTTCTCTGTAATAAGATTCAATTTCGTGATCTTCGTCTGGTTTATTATATGCATCGTCAATTTCTTTTTTAATTTCATCAATGGTTTTATTATGATAATCAATACCAAGTGATGATGCCAATATATAGGTTTCTCTGTCAATAGCCATTTGTTGGCATTTCTTTTGAAATATTTTATTTGCTTCTTTGTCCATATAAGTTTTTTTATAAACAAATCATTTTTTAGAAAGACGCATATGCACTATTTGGGTCAAGAGTACCAAAAACAGGTTTTCCAGCTATTGCTCCATTACCAAACTTGGTAGTATAACCAGGTGCATTATCGATAGTATTGGAATATTGTCTATTGGAATTAACAGCAGTTCCATCCAAAATCATAAAAGAACCTTGTGTAGACAAGTAGTTATCTTCATATTCGTTATGACCAGAAACATTTGATTGCTGTTGGACCTCAACTTGTTGCATTGCTTTTTGTTGTTCGGCAGTTTGATAATTAGTGGGTTCGGCTTGTTGAATAGGGCTCTCAACGGCTTGCGCGACTTGCGCGACTTGCACGGCTTGCGCGGCTTGCGCGACTTGCGCGACTT
>JGI26380J51729_10001526_pt1 | contig 10575 bp, 8 predicted proteins | sample SaaInlV_165m_DNA_FD_51729 | JGI IMG/M metagenome (IMG submission 51729) | reverse complement strand
TTTCATCTTTTTGATTAAAAGTAAGTTCTTCTTTGTTTACAACTTCCTTTTCTACAACCTTTTTTTCTTCTTTAGATTCTTCTAAAGTTAAAATTAAATCACCTTCTGAAACTTTGTCTCCTACTTTAATTTTAACTGACTTAATTTTACCATCAACAGAAGATGGTATTTCAACGCTAGATTTGTCACTTTCAATTGTAATTAATGGGTCATTTTTAGATAATGACTGACCGTTTGAAACTAATACCTCTATAACCTCAACATTTTTAAATTCGCCAATATTTGGTACTTTAATTTCTTTATCAGTCATCTTACAGTTTTGTTGGCATCGGCTTATTGCCATCAATATTATATTTTTTTATAGCTTCTTTTGCATATTTTGAAGCAATTAACTGTTCTTTTGCTAAGACACTTAACCCATAAGCAACTATATGTTCTTTATCTACTTCAAAAAATTTTCTTAAATTTTTTCTAGTATCACTTCTNCCATATCCNTCAGTTCCTAATGAGTAAAAGCTTTTATTTGTGTAAGGTCTAATTTGATCNGAATTCATTCGCATATAGTCTGATGCAGCNAAAATAGGACCCTCACTTTTACCTANACATTTTTCAACAAATGAAACTTTTTGTTCNTTATCAGGATTTAANANATTATATCTTTCAACNTCCATTCCATCTTTTCTAAGTTCATTAAAGCTAGTAACGCTCCAAATTTCACTATCTATTTGGTATTCATTTTGGAGAATTTCAGCAGCAATCATCATCTCTCTTAAAATTGTACCAGAGCCTAAAAGTTGTATTTTTGTTTTTTTATATTTTGTAAATTCTTTAATTTTATACATTCCTTTAAGAATTCCCTCTTCACAATTTTTATCTTTTGGCATTTCTGGATGTGAATAATTCTCATTCATAGTTGTAATATAATAAAAAACATTCTCATTTTTTTCATGCATTCTTCTTAGGCCTTCTCTAAAAATTACTGCTAATTCATAATGAAATGTTGGATCATATGTTACACAATTCGGTATTGTTGAAGCTATTAAGTGGCTATGACCATCTTGATGCTGTAATCCTTCACCTGCTAAGGTTGTTCTTCCTGCTGTTGCCCCAATTAAAAATCCTCTAGCCTGACTATCTCCAGCAGCCCAAGCAAGATCGCCTATTCTTTGAAAACCAAACATCGAATAAAAAATATAGATTGGTATCATTTCAATATCATGATTTGTATATGCTGTAGCAGCTGCAATCCATGAAGACATTGCACCCGCCTCATTAATTCCCTCTTCTAATACCTGACCACTTTTATCTTCTCGGTAAGAACTCAATTGAGCTGAATCTTCTGGTTCATATTTTTGACCTTCATGAGCATATATCCCAATTTTTTGAAAAAAACCTTCCATTCCAAATGTACGTGCTTCATCAGGAATTATTGGAACTAATCTTGGCGAAACATTTTTGTCTCTTAATAAATTTGTGAACATTCTTACCATTGCCATGGTTGTCGACATTTCTTTTTCACCAGTTGACACTTTCATAAAATCAAAAATATCTTTTGGAGGTGCTTTAATCGGTTTTGCATAACTGGTTCTTTCTGGAAGGTATCCACCAAGACTTAGTCTTCTCTCTTTGATGTATTTAATCTCCAGAGACTTCTCATCTGGTTTGTAGTATTCAATATTTTTTACCTGTTCGTCTGTTAAAGGAACATCAAAACGATCTCTGTAATATAGTAAATCATCTACATCCAGTTTCTTTGTTTGGTGAGTAGTGTTAACACTTTCCCCTGTTTTACCCATTCCATAGCCTTTAATCGTTTTCGCTATTATAACTGTTGGGCTACCTACATTTTTTGATGCTTTGTCATAAGCTGCATAAACTTTATGTGGATCATGACCTCCTCTATTAAGTCTCCAAATATCTTTATCAGATAAACTAGAAACCATTTCTTTAGTTTCAGGAAATTTTCCAAAAAATTTTTTCCTAACATAAGCACCATCACGAGCTTTCATTGCTTGATACTCACCATCAACAGTTTCATTCATAAGTTTAACTAAGTGACCAGTTTTATCGTTAGCAATTAAAGAATCCCAATATGAGCCCCAGATTACTTTTATTACATTCCATCCAGCGCCTCTAAAACTTCCCTCTAATTCTTGAATAATTTTTCCATTACCTCTTACTGGCCCATCTAATCTTTGAAGATTACAGTTTACTACAAAGATTAAGTTGTCTAGTTTTTCCCTTGCTGCCAATCCTATAGCACCTAAAGATTCGGGCTCGTCCATTTCTCCATCACCNAGAAATGCCCAAACTTTTCTACCTTCATCTTTAATTAAACCCCGATTAATTAGATATTTCATATATCTTGCTTGGTAAATCGCAAGCATTGGTCCTAGACCCATTGAGACAGTTGGAAACTGCCAAAATTTTGGCATCAACCAGGGATGTGGGTATGATGAAAGTCCACCTGGCTTTACTTCTTGCCTAAAGCGATCAAGCTGCTTTTCATTCAATCTACCTTCCAAAAATGCTCTAGCATACATGCCAGGTGCACTATGGCCTTGAAAATATATTAAGTCCCCACCAAATTTATTATTTTTTGCTCTCCAAAAATGATTCATTCCAACATCGTATAAAGTAGCTGCAGATGCGAAGGTACCTATATGTCCTCCCAATTCTGGAAATTTTTTATTTGCTCTAACAACCATTGCAGCTGCATTCCATCTAATTAATGATCTTATTCTTCTCTCTATATTTTGATCACCATTTGATTTACTTTCAGCTTCAGGTGGGATTGTATTAATATAAGGTGTATTTTGAGTGTAAGGAATATTGGCCCCTTTTTGATATGCTTTATTGATTAATTCTTTAATTAAAAAATGAGCTCTTTGATTTCCATCTTTTTCAACAACGGCAGATAAAGATTCTATCCAATCTTGAGTTTCTAAAGGATCGATATCATTTTCACTAATAACTTGAATTGNAGATTGTTTTTTTTCTTTAATTGGCTCTGGTGATAACGTTTTTTCTTTTTCAGTAACTAAAGTAGACTCCGCTTCTTTAATAATACTTTCAGTATCTTTAGGTATAATCTTTTCAACTGGTGCATCATTTGTAGATTTAATATTAAGTATTAAATCTCCCTTGGATACTTTGTCACCAACTTTAACATTTAAAAATTCTACTTTTCCAGAAACTGTTGCTGGAATTTCAACACTAGATTTATCACTCTCTATAGTAATTATTGGATCATTAACTTTAATTTCATCTCCAACTTTTACTAAAAGTTCTATAATTTCAACTTTTTCAAAATCTCCAATATCTGGGACAAGCAGCTTTTCACTCATATATTAAAATGACTTATACACTGAATATAACCTAACATTGGTATTATTTTATGGAAATAAATAGGCTTTTTTGTAACAACTTTATTTAAAAAATTAATAAATCTTATCAATTTATATAAAAATAAAGTTTTAAGTTCTTTCAATGCACATAGCTATGCCCATTCCACCACCAATACAAAGAGAGGCACAGCCCTTACTTTTGTTCTCTCTAATCATTTCATGAATTAAGGTTACCATTATTCTAGCTCCAGATGCGCCAATTGGATGACCTAATGCGATTGCACCACCATTAACGTTAACAATTTTTTTTGGTATTTTAAGTTCCCTTATAACTGCAATACATTGTGCTGCAAAAGCCTCATTAATTTCAAATAGATCAATATCTTCAATATTCCAGCCAGCCTTTTTTAATGCCATATTAATAGCCTGAATTGGACCCAGTCCCATTAATGCTGGATCGACCCCACAAGTTGCCCAAGATGTTATCTTCGCTAATGGTTCAATGCCTCGTAGTTCTGCTTCTTCTCTTGACATCAATACAGTTGCTGCTGCACCATCATTTATTCCTGATGAATTTCCTGCTGTGACTGTTCCATTATTTTTAAATACAGTTTTTAATTTTTTTAAATCTTCTATATTTAAATTATCTCTTGGATGTTCATCTTTCCCCAGAATTAATTTATGATTATCAATATCAAATTCTAATTTGATTATTTCATTATCAAATTTATTTTTACTTATTGCTTTCTGAGTTTTTTCTTGAGAATTTAAAGCAAAAATATCTTGTTCATCCCTAGAAATTTTATATTTTTCAGCAATATTTTCAGCAGTAACTCCCATGTGATAATTGTTAAATGAGTCTATTAATCCATCTTTTAGCATTGTATCTAATAGTTTTTTTTCATCTAATCTTTTATCTTCTCTAAAGAATATAGAGTGAGGTGCCCTAGACATGTTTTCCTGACCACCTGCAATAATAATATTATTTTCTCCTAATTTGATTGATTGATATCCTGAAACTATTGCTCTTAATCCAGATCCACATACTTGATTAATAATATGGGCAGGTTTTGAAATTGGAACTCCAGCATAAATTGATGCCTGTCTTGCCGGATTTTGTCCAAGTCCAGCAGTAAGAACGTGACCCATGATTATCTCATCAATTTCGTTAGGTTTTAAATCTGATCTAATGATTGCCTCTTTAATAGTTGATGCACCTAATTTTTCAGCACTAATATCTTTTAGCGATCCCTTATATGAGCCTATTGGTGTTCTCAATGCAGCTGTAATCACCACATCGTTTGATTTTTTGGTCATTGCTAATACATCATAATATTTTATAAGTTAATTTACATTAAAAACTTTGATATGTTGGGTAAATTATTTAATAAGGACCGCTGGCCAAATTGGATAAGGCGCTCGGCTACGAACCGGGAGATTCCAGATTCGAGTTCTGGGCGGTCCACCAAAAAGGATAAAATAAAATGTTAGATTGGTTATTAAAATCATCACTACAAAAATCAGTAATATATTTTTTTATTATAGTTTTTATAATTTTATTAATTTTAACTTTCACATTATAAATAACCATGAGCAANAAATTTGAACAGATAAGTATTAAACCTGGCTTCATGCAGCACAACGGTGGTGTTTTATTCCGAACTATTTCTGATACTGAATATGAATTTAAAACTACAATTAATAAAAATCATTTAAATGCTGCTGGAATTACCCATGGAGGTTTTCTTTCAGCTTTAATCGATGCAGGAGCAGGCACAGCAGCACACAGGGCTGCTGGAAATGCACCGTGTGTAACTATTTCTTTAGATTTAAAATTTATTGGTTCTTCAAAAGTAGGTGATGAAATAATTGGTTTTACAAAAATATTAAAAAAAACAAATACACTAGTATTTTTATTTTGTGAGCTAAAGTGTAACGATAAAATTATAACTTCGGCATCAGGTTTGTGGAAAATTCTAAAAATAAAACCATCTAATTTAGGTCCTGGTGGTTAAGTTTTAACAAATCTAATATTAAACAAAAAAATGAGAACTTTTTCCCTAACGATTCGGTCATGTTTTAACCTATTTTTGTTCTTTATCACTAACAACATATGGTGGGGTATAAATTAAAGATACCATAAATAGAAATGAGTAAAAATAAAATTACTGCTGTTCTCGGTCCAACTAACACTGGCAAAACCTATTTAGCGATTGAAACAATGCTATCATTTGATTCGGGAATGATTGGTTTTCCATTAAGACTGCTTGCAAGAGAGGTATATGACAAGATAATAAAAAAAATTAGCCTAGATAAAGTTGCACTAATTACTGGTGAAGAAAAAATTATTCCATCAAATGCAAAATATTTTCTTTGTACAGTAGAGTCAATGCCAGTTAACAAACATTTAGATTTCGTTGGAATTGATGAAATACAAATGTGTGCAGATCATGAAAGAGGTCATATTTTTACTGACAGACTATTAAACCTTCGTGGAGAAAAGCTAACTATGTTTATGGGGTCTAGCACTATTAAAAATATCATAAACAAATTAGATGAAGATACCGAATTCATTAATAGAGAAAGACTTTCTAAACTTTCATATGTGGGCCATAAAAAGATTTCAAGAATAAATAGAAAAACAGCTATAATAGCTTTTTCTACTGAAGAAGTTTATGCAATCGCAGAACTTGTAAGGAGACAAAAGGGTGGAGCAGCAATAGTTATGGGTTCTTTAAGTCCAAAAACTAGAAACGCACAAGTAGAACTTTATCAATCAGGTGATGTTGATTTTTTAGTTGCTACTGATGCGATAGGAATGGGTATTAATATGGATTTAGAAAATGTCTATTTCTCAAATTTAAAAAAATTTGATGGAAAAAAACAAAGACGCCTCAATATGTCTGAGATTGGTCAAATAGCTGGAAGAGCAGGCAGATATTTAAATGATGGAAATTTTGGTATTACTGGAGATTGCAAAGAAATTGCTGCGGAAGAAGTTGAATTACTTGAAGGTCATAAATTTGAAGAGATTAGAATGTTGTTTTGGAGAAATTCAAATTTAAATTTTAATAATGCTTTAAGTTTAATTAAATCACTAGAAGAAAAACCAAATACACATTGGTTAAGAAAAATACATGAGTGTGGAGATGAAAAGGTTTTAAGATATTTTTTAAAAGATTTAAAAAGATTTAATATTGAAAACAATAAAGAGACCCTAGAATTGCTGTGGGAATGCTGTCAAATACCTGACTTTGTAAAAAAGACGTATGGCAATCATATAGAGGTTGTGAGTAAAGTTTTTGGTTTTTTAAATAGTAAAGAAGGCAGAATTACTAATGATTTTATGCGTCTACAACTGATGAAATTAGATAAATTAGAAGGAAATGTAGATTCTTTATCAAATAGAATTGCAAATGTTAGAACTTGGTCATATGTTTCTAATAAAATTAACTGGGTTGAAAATCAGGGGTATTGGATTGAAAAAACAAAATTATTAGAAGATAGATTGTCTGATAGATTACATGAGGAGCTTACCAAAACTTTTATCGACAAAAGAGCCAGTGTGCTAGCAAGAGGATTAAAACAAGATATAGAATTTAAAACTGAGATAATGGAAGATAATAAAGTAATAATTGATGATCAATTTATTGGGAGCTTAAAAGGCTTGAAATTTGAAATGGATTTAAAAGTTGGAGCCTTGGAAACTGATATTAAGTCACTAAAAAAAGCAGCCAGACAAACAGTAGGTCCAGAATTACAAAAACGGATTGGATCGATCATAGAAACTGGATTAATAGAAATAAAAGATGATTTTAAAATTTATTGGAAAGATTTTCCTATTGCAAAATTAACTACTGGTAAGGATTATCTCAATCCAGATTTACTTTTAATTGTAGATGATATTTTAGAAAATAATGATAAGCAAAAACTATCTGATTTTCTTGAAAAATGGATTAAAGAAAAAATTAATTACATACTAAAAAGTCTGATTGATTTAAGAAATCTAAAAGAAAGTAATTCATCAATAAAAGCTTTGGCTTATCAGCTATATGAAAATAATGGCGTTATAAAAAGAGAGATTGTTTCTGACTATTTAAAAAAACTTGGCCAGGATGAAAGAAAGATTTTAAGAGATATGGGTGTTAAATTTGGGAGATATCATGTTTTCTTATTTAGATTACTAAAACCAGAAGCTGTCTCCTTAAGAACTTTATTGTGGAAAAACTTTAATCAAAAATACTTTGATCTAACACCTCCAACATTTGGCTTAAATTTTTTAGAAGATAAAGATATTAAGAATAAAAATTTTATGCTTCTTTGTGGATTTGAAAATTTTGATAATTATTATGTTAGGATCGATATTTTAGAAAGGTTATTTGTTCAGATAATAAACTCAAATAATGATAAAGATAAAGATATAAAACTAGTTCCTGAAATGCTAAATTTATTGGGATGCAGCAAGGATAACTTTAAAAACTTAATTAAGAAAATGAATTATAAAATAATAGAAAAAGATAAGGAGATATATTTTAGATATAATCCAAAAAGACAAATTAAAAAAGCTTTTAAAAAGAAAGAAACTTCAAATAGTCCTTTTAAAGTTCTAAAAAATTTTAATTTTAATTAATGATTAATTTTTTTAAAAATAAAGAAAAAACCATTTCAGGAGATAATGACTCATTATGTAAGATTACAGCTCTACTTATACATGCTGCAAAAATTGATGAAAATTATGAAGAGACTGAAAAAGATATAATTAAAAAAACTTTAATTGAACTAGGAGCAGAAAAATCAAGCATAGATGACATTATTTCAAAAGCAACTACTATTGAAGAAAATTCCAATCAAATACTTGATTTTACTAGAGAAATAAAAAATTCACCAGAGTCTGATAAAATTAAAATTATTGAATCATTGTGGAAAATTATTTATTCAAATAATAATGCGGATATGTATGAAGCAAACTTAATGCGAAGACTTGCTGGTTTGTTATATATAAATCCTAAAATAATGGGTGATTTAAAAGAAAAAATAAAACAAGAATTAAAAAAATGACATACCTAGTAAATGAAAAATGTATTAAATGTAAATTAATGGACTGTGTTGAGGTTTGCCCTGTCGATTGTTTTTACGAAGGAAAAAATATGCTTGTAATTAAACCGGAGGAGTGTATAGATTGTGGCGTTTGCGAGCCAGAATGCCCTGTTGACGCTATAGTAGCTGACACTGAGTCTGGTAGCGAAAAATGGCTTGAAGTAAATACTAAGTATTCAGAAATCTGGCCGAATATAACAGTTAAAAAAAATCCTCCTGAGGATAATGAAAAATATAAAAATGAAGAAAANAAGTACGACAAATATTTTGGCGAAAATCTTTAAAAAATCTACTAAGAAAAAAACTAAAAAGAAAACTGCTGCGAAGGTGGTAAAAAAAGTCTCAAAGCCAAAAATAAAAAAAGTTAAAAAAGTAGTTACTTCAAAAAAAACTAAAGTTATTAAAAAGACTACAGTAAAAATAAAAAAAAATTTAAAAACAATTTCAGTAAAAACTGCACCTCAAAATATTGAAATTAAGACTGATAATTTAAGAATTTCAAAAAGTAATGAAATTAAACCTGAAATTATAAAGGTAAAAAAACAAGAAACTGAAAAAAAAGAATACAAAGTAAAAGACTATGTTGTGTATCCAAAACATGGCGTTGGTCAAATTACTGAATTTAAAAAAATCAACATTGGTGGAATAGATGTTGAAACTTATGTCCTTAAATTTGAAAAAGATAAAGCTAATGGAATGGTGCCAGTAAATAAACAGTCTCACCTTAGACCACTTGCAACCATCAACCAAGTTAACAAATGTATATCCATTTTAAAAAGTAAACCAAAAGTCAAAAGATCAATGTGGAGTAGAAGAGCCCAAGAGTATGAAGCAAAAATATCTTCTGGTAAAATCTATGAACTTGCTGAGGTAGTAAGAGATTTAAATAAAGGTGATGATTTGATGGTTGATCAATCTTATAGCGAAAGACAACTTTTTGAAAAAGCATACGAAAGAATTTTATCTGAATTTCAAATAGTAATGGGTGTATCACTAGAGGATACACAGAAAAAACTAGATAAGGCACTTAAGAGAAATCTTGAAGGACAAGCCAAGGCTGCTGTAGCAGCTCCTACTAAAGCTGTAGAACCTGATGAGCCTGAGGCTGATCCAATTACCGATACTGAGGATTAAAAATTAGAGCAAAAAAAAACGCCTCTCACACATAACGTTATGAGAAGCGTTTTTTGAAAAGATTAAGATACTATCTTTTTCTTCTCTTAGCTTTTTTAGCTTTTTTAGCTTTTTTCTTAGTTTTCTTTTTAGCTTTTTTAGCTTTTCTTCTTGTAGCCATCTTTAGCTCCCTGTTTAAGTTAAACGAATCAAATTGATTCGTTGATAGCTTATTTTTATTTTTTTATGCAAGTGATGTCAATTCTTTAATTCAATAACAATTTTAAATTTTTTCTAAAAAAATTTTTATTTCTTTAAATTTTTTTAAGTAAAAAAAGTTATAGTTTATGCGATTAATAATCCATTTATAAAAAAATTAAAAAAGTTTTTCAATTTCATTTTTATAAGTTTCTAAAATTTTATATCTTTTTAATTTTAATGTTGGAGTCATCATGTTGTTTTCAATTGTAAATTGCTTTTTTATTATTAAAAATTTTTTTATTTTTTCTATTCTTGATAAATTAATATTTATTTTTTCTAATTCAATTTGAACTTCTTCTACACTAATGTCGTTATATTCTGGGCTTAGTACTAATAAAGCAACTAGAAAAGGTTTGTTATCACCGCATACTAAACTTTGTTCAATATATTTAGATTTATTTAAATCATTTTCAATTTTTATTGGTGAAATATTATCTCCACCAGGTGTAATAATTATATCTTTTTTTCGATCTGTTATTTTTAAAAACTCTCCATCAAATTCTCCAATATCTCCAGTAGATAACCATCCATTTTTTAAAACTTTATTGGTCTCTTCTTCATTTTTCCAATAACCTAGCATCACATTTTCACCCTTAATCAATATTTCTCCATCGTTTGCTAATTTTACTGAATTTCCTATAAATGGTTTTCCAACTGTATCAACTCGAATATCTTTTATAGAATTACAGCTAACTACTGGTGATGTTTCTGTTAAACCATAACCTTGTAAAGTTGGTAAACCAATTGCGTTTAAGAA
>JGI26380J51729_10001521_pt1 | contig 10594 bp, 10 predicted proteins | sample SaaInlV_165m_DNA_FD_51729 | JGI IMG/M metagenome (IMG submission 51729) | reverse complement strand
GCAAGGCTTCAGCAGAAAATTTCTAACGATTACGCAGGAGATACATCAATGGCAATTAAAGTTGCAATTAACGGTTATGGCCGTATTGGACGAAACATTTTACGCGCACTTTACGAATCAAACCGTAACAACGACATTCAAATTGTTGCAATCAATGACTTAGGCGACGCAAACACAAACGCTCATCTTACCCAATATGATACTGCACATGGAAAATTTCCCGGTGAAGTAACGGTTGACGGTGACGCTATGGTTGTTAATGGTGATCGCATCAAAGTTTTTGCTGAAAGAGACCCTTCTAAACTTCCTTGGGGAGAATTAGGCATTGATGTTGTTCATGAATCAACCGGTTTTTTTGCTAGCAAAGAGAAAGCTTCTGCGCATATTGCTGCCGGTGCTAAAAAAGTTATTATCTCTGCACCGGGCGGTAGCGATGTAGATGCAACCATTGTTTACGGTGTCAATGACAACATATTAACCGCTTCAGATACAATCATTTCAAATGCCTCTTGTACAACAAATTGTTTAGCCCCTNTAGTTAAACCATTGTTTGATACNTTAGGGTTTAATCACGGTTTAATGACCACAATCCATTCCTACACTAACGATCAAGTTTTGACCGATGTTTTTCACCCCGACTTACGTCGTGCTAGATCGGCAACGCAATCGATGATCCCAACTAAAACTGGTGCTGCTGCAGCTGTTGGCTTAGTGTTACCTGAATTAGCTGGAAAACTTGACGGTTTCGCCATGCGCGTTCCCACTATCAATGTTTCTGTCGTTGATTTAACCTTCCAAGCATCAAGAGAAACAACCAAAGAAGAAGTGGACGCTATTTTAAAAACAGCTTCTGAAACTTCGCTAAAAGGTATTTTGGAGTTCAATGATAAACCACTGGTTTCTATTGATTTCAACCATAACCCAGCTTCTTCTATTTATGAGTCGTCACTGACCAAAGTACTTGAAGGTAACTTTGTTAAAGTTCTTTCATGGTATGACAATGAGTGGGGCTTCTCAAACAGAATGCTTGATACCACTATTGCACTATACAACGCTAGATAATTTAACTTAGGCCCTTAGTTCATGAAAAATCTTAGACGTACGAAAATACTGGCCACGCTAGGTCCTGCAACTGATGCACCCGGCGTCCTTGAAGGAATGTTTGACGCCGGACTTGATGTCGTCCGACTTAACTTCTCTCACGGCGATGGTGAAACACAAGTTCAACGTGCTAACGCTGTTCGCGATATTAGCGCACAGACTGGCCGGCATGTTGGCATTCTTGTNGACNTACAAGGNCCTAAAATTCGTATTGAACGCTTCAAGGATAACAAGGTTATCCTTGAAGAGGGCCAATCGTTTTCTTTAGATATTAACCTCGATGGTAACGCCGGCGATGAAACACAAGTCGGTATTTCTTACGAACCGTTAGCGCAAGACGTCAATCCTGGTGACCGCCTACTTTTAGACGATGGCCGCGTTGTCATGGACGTTGTCAACGTCGTCAATATGCGTGTTAATTGTACCGTTATTGTAGGGGGAGACTTATCCAACAATAAAGGGATTAATTTACAAGGTGGCGGGTTATCTGCAGCGGCACTAACCGACAAAGATAAAGCTGACATCCTAACTGCAGCGAAAATTGATGCTGATTACGTTGCCGTATCTTTCCCACGCACTGCTGACGATATTCATGAAGCCAGAATGCTTCTAAATCGCGCTGGCTCTAGCGCAGGTATTGTCGCAAAAATTGAACGCGCTGAAGCACTAGATGTCATTGATGAAATCATCATAGCCTCGGACGCCATCATGGTTGCACGCGGAGATTTAGGTGTTGAAATTGGTGATGCTAATTTGCCACCGGTTCAAAAAGATCTTATCAAAAGAGCACGTGCATTAGATAAAGTTGCGATTACCGCCACACAAATGATGGAATCGATGATCACCAACCCAATTCCAACACGCGCTGAAGTCTTTGATGTTGCTAATGCTGTTGTTGATGGTACCGATGTCATTATGCTTTCAGCAGAAACCGCTGCAGGNAAATACCCTGTTAAAGCGATTGAAGCTATGGATCGCGTCTGCCTTGAAACTGAAAAACAACCCAATGTCAGACTTTCAAACCACCGCGTTGAATCGCAATTTGAGCGATCTGATGAAGCCATTGCCATGTCAGCCATGTATTTAGCAAACCATGGAAACTGCAAGGCTATTGTTTCACTGACCTGCACAGGATCAACACCGCTGTGGATGTCTCGGATTAGTTCAGGGATCCCTATTTTTGCTTTTACACACGACCCTAAAACTGCGAGTAAAGTGACCTTATATCGTGGCGTTTTTCCTTTTCTATTTGAGGATAACGCGCCGGATCAGGAAACACGTTATCAGGCAATTTTTGACATTATGAAGAATCGTCATCAAGTGAGCGATGATGATAATATCATTATTACCCACGGTGACTTTCATCGCGTAGAAGGCGGTACCAATACGCTTCAAATCGTTAAAGTAAGATAACACCAGACCGCAACTCGAACCTACCTACCCTCTTGCGTTAGCAGCATATACGCAAGGAGGTAGTGTTAGTGCCTCTTATCCTGCAACCACAGACAAGATCCTTCGCTTTCAGATTCAATCGCTTGTAGCCGCGCTTCATGCTGCGCCTGTTCCGCATCAGTACAAAAAATAACAGGTAACGGCGCCCTATCTCTCAAAATCTGACTCGCTTGCGATACAACACCTGTTTCACCATCGCGTACTTCATCATCCCATAACGAAGACTGCCCGCCAGTCATCATTAAATAAACCTCTGCTAAGATTTCCGCATCTAATAACGCTCCATGAAGTGTACGATGGCTATTATTAATTGCATACCGCTTACACAAAGCATCCAGACTATTACGCTGCCCAGGATGTTTTTTTCTGGCATAAACTAAGGTATCTAATACGGTACAATGCGTCTCTAATGCCCCATGGGAATAATTCATTCGGGCTAATTCTGATTCAATAAACCCAGTATCAAATGGCGCATTATGAATGACTAATTCAGACTCACGCACGAAATCAATAAATTCATCCGCAACATCTTCAAATCTTTGCTTATCCTGGAGAAACTCATTGGTTATTCCATGCACCTCAATGGCTCCCTGATCAATAAATCGATCAGGATTCAAATAAACCTGAAAATGGCGTCCGGTTAACCGCCTATCAAGCAACTCAACACACCCTATTTCAATGATCCTGTGACCCTCCGCGGGTGAGAGCCCTGTGGTTTCGGTATCAAGAACAACCTGCCTCATAAAATATTCACCTAATTGAATCCACGCCTTGGTTAGCTAATCGATCCGCATGTTCATTGCCTTGATTCCCTGAATGTCCTTTCACCCAAATCCAATTGATATCATGTCGACTCATAGCCTGATCCAGCCGGCGCCATAAGTCTTCATTCTTAACGGGTTTTTTTGCTGCAGTCCGCCAATTGCGCTTTTTCCAATTAAAAATCCACTCGGTAATACCTTTTAAAACATATTGAGAATCAATATTTAAATCGACCTTACAGGAACACTTTAGACTCTCAAGCGCCATAATAGCTGCCATCAATTCCATACGATTATTAGTGGTCGCCACCTCACCCCCAAACAACTCCTTAGTCTGTCCTTGATACTGCATGACAACACCCCAACCACCAGGCCCTGGATTTCCACGGCAAGCCCCGTCTGTATAAATTTCAACAACTGTTATTTTTTTTTCATTCAAAGCAAACTATCTCTACTGTATTTAACATGACTAAGCATTAAATTGGTTTAAAAATAGGAACCCCAAGCCTTTTATCTGGAGCCGCTAATTTAATTATATTATTGCAGCGCTTAATCCCTCTTAAGGCGTAAGCCGTTACAAAATACGACTCTGCCCTTCGCCGATAATCTTGGGGTTTTTGGTAATGTTCCCGACAATCAAAACCCGCGATTGTCTCTATTTCATAATTAAGCGATAAAAATTTATTAATAAATTGCGAACGACTTAACGCACGATTTGGCGGCGATATCTGGTTAAGTGTCCTCGCCAAAACATAATCAAAGGCAAACCAACTCCAAGGGTTAAAGCTAACAATAATCACCTCACCTTCAGGCTTTAACACCCTATCAACCTCATCAAGAATAGTTAAAAAATCAACCGTAAACTCTAAAAAATGAGGCAGCAAAATAAAATCAACCGATTCTGTTTCAAAAGGCAAATAACTGGCCTGTCCTTCAACATAAGAACTCCCTGTCTGACAACGCATGGGAGTGTCAATAATAATAGAACGCTGAACAGTGGCTCCATCAAAAAACTCTTTTTCCCACCCCAAATAACCTATTTGCAATATAAGTTGCATACTTGTAACCGTAAGACTCCGTCGCAAAAATAAGGACTCATTATGTCGCAAAATCCTTCCACGAGGCGTTTCAAACCATTTATAGAGAAGTTCGCTGGTCACAAGATTATTAAATAAAAAATCAATTTATAAATGCGTTAAAATATGTCAATCTTTGATCGCATTATATTGCTTTATTGGCTAAATTAATGAAATATTTTTTTATCTTTGTAAATATTCTTCTCAGCGGCTGTGCTATGCAAAATAAGCTCATCCCAATTCAAGAGAGCACGCTTTCAATTAAAAAAAGAACACCACAAACTCCAGCCATAACTATACTCCGCCCTACGCCTGAAACTCAAAATAATATTTGGCAACGAATATTTGATCACTACCAACTACAGGATATTAACCACCCCAAAATCACCCAAGAAATACAGCGCTATTTGAAAAACCCTAAATTTTTAGAAATCATTCAAAAACGTGCCGAACCCTATCTTTACCTTATTGCCGTAGCAGCTGAGAAGCAAGGCCTTCCGGGTGAATTAGCATTATTACCCATAGTCGAAAGCGGCTTCCAACCTAATGCCTACTCATCGGGAAAGGCAGCCGGACTTTGGCAATTTATTCCATCCACAGGTCGTATGTTTGGTCTGAAACAGAACTGGTGGTATGACGGCCGCAGAGATGTTTTTACCTCAACGCAAGCTGCAACACGCTACCTGAAAAAACTTAATAGAGAATTCGATGGCGATTGGCTATTAACGCTAGCATCTTATAATGCCGGAAAAGGGAATGTTCGAAAAGCTATTAAGAAAAACAAAAAAAAACACCGCTCCACAGCATACTGGTCACTACCATTACCTCAGGAAACACGCAGTTATGTGCCAAGATTGTTAGCACTCGCAAAAATTTTAGGCAATGCAGAACACTATAATTTACCCCAACCCGTCCTAGCAAATAAACCGTATCTGGATTTAGTTAACATTAACTCACAACTAGATCTTAAAAAGGCGGCCGAAATTGCACATATCCCATTAAAAGAACTCCTTCAACTCAATGCCGGCCTAAACCGCTGGTGCACGCCACCGGATGGCCCACATCATCTCCTATTACCGGTAGCAAAAACGGCGCTATTCAAAAAAAACTTAGCTGAACTCCCTCTAGATGAATGGGTCACTTGGCAACGTCACAAAATAACCTCCGGGGAAAATCTGGGGGGTATCGCACTAAAATATCGCACCAGTGTTAAAGCCATCCGTGAAGTTAATCGCCTCTCCAGCACACTAATAAGAACGGGAAAGTTTCTCCTCATCCCGACCGGATCAAGCGGTAAAGACAATAGCTACGCCGCAACCGTAAACGCCTTTGCAAACAAAAATACGGTTAAGAAAAAAGTCGTCTATACCGTTAAAAAGAATGATAATTTATGGTTAATTGCCCAGAAATTTTCAACGCACTCAACTAAAATNGCCCAACTCAATCATCTCAAACTAAANACCTACCTACAACCGGGACAAAAACTTCGAATNCCTCCAAAGAATGGAACCGCCTTCCCCCAACAGTCGTCCATTAGCAAAGCACTACAAAAGATTTATTACACTATTCGCCGCGGTGATTCTTTATCGCGCATCTCTAAGAAATTCAACGTCACAATTGGCAACCTCCGGAAATGGAATAAAATCGGCCGCTATATTCAACCCGGTCAAAAACTAAAACTCCTTATCAATATCACCCAGCCTTCAGGCTAATCCCTAATAATCTTAGGAACAGCATTCAATAATCGTTGGGTGTAAGGTTGCTGCGGATCGTTCAAAACCTGATAGACAGGCCCAGATTCCACTATCTTGCCTTGATACATAACAGCAAGTTCATCGGCTATTTCTGCAACAACCGCTAAGTCATGGCTAATAAATAAATAACTCATTCCATACTGCTGCTGCAATGACTTTAACAAGACAATAATCTTCTCCTGTACCGAAACATCTAATGCACTGGTGGGTTCATCACAAATAATAAGTTTAGGCTGGACAGCCAATGCTCTAGCTATACATATTCTTTGTCTTTGTCCACCTGAAAACTCATGTGGATAACGCATCGCACATTCCACGGGTAGACCGACCTGCTGCAATAATTCAGCAACCTTAGAGTCACGCCTTTCAGAAGAAAGTTGCGGGTGTAATGCTCGCATACCTTCATCAATAATCTGCCCAACTAACATTCGGGGGTTCATTGATGAAAAAGGATCTTGGAAAATAATTTGTATCTTTGAACGCATTCGCCGCAATGAGTTACCTTGCAAGCCGTTAATATCTTTACCTGACCATAAAATTTGACCTTCTACGTCAGCAATCAAATTTAACAACCCTTTACCCAGTGTAGTTTTACCGCACCCAGACTCCCCGACAAGGGCTAACGTTTTACCTTCTTGAATACTAAAACTGACACCATCGACGGCCTTAATATGGCTCACTACGCGATTAAAAATTCCTTTTCGAACGGGGTAAGAAATTCTAATATCCTTAACCTCAAGTAAATTATTTCTCGTTAATAACGCACCCGCATTACAACTATTCAAAGAAGGCAAAGCCGCTAATAAGGTTTGTGTATAGGGATGTTCCGGGTGCTTAAATAATTGCGTAGTGGGTGCAACCTCAACAATACGCCCCTTTTGCATGACTGCCACCCGGTCAACCACCGTTGAGACCAACGCGAGATCATGGCTTATTAACCATAAACTCATGCCAACTTGGTCCTGAATCGACTTAAGTAACGTTAGAATCTGCGCCTGGATGGTTACGTCCAAGGCAGTCGTGGGTTCATCTGCAATTAATAAATCAGGCTCTCCGGCTAATGCGGCTGCAATCATAATCCGTTGCAATTGTCCGCCTGAAAACTGATGTGGATAATCATGAATACGACTTTCCGGTGACGGTATCTCAACTTGTCGTAATAACATCAATACGCGATCATAAATATCAGGGAGGGGTAATTTGAAATGTATCTTAATCACTTCTGCAATTTGGAAGCCAATACTCTTAACTGGATTCAACGCAACCATGGGGTCTTGGAAAATCATAGCGATCCTTCGCCCTCTAATTTGGCACATACCCGTTTCCGTTAAAGTCAATAAATCCTGATTCTTAAAATACACATGATTCCCGCTCATTTGTGCACTACGCGGTAATAACCGCAACACAGCCAATGCCGAAATAGACTTTCCAGAACCCGACTCGCCCACTAAGCCAAAAGTCTCAGACTCGAAGATATCAAAACTTATATCATCCACCGCTAAAACTTGTTCACTATCGGTCTGAAACTGAACCGACAATCCCTTAACGGACAAAATGCTATTGGCCATATTGACTACGCCTTGGATCAAATGCATCCCTAACAGCATCAGCAAATAAATTTGCAGTCAACACCAAAACAAACATAAATACAAAAGCTGCAATCAAGGGCCACCAAACTACCGGCTCTCTCGCCATTTCCAAACGCGCACCATTAATCATATTGCCCCAACTGTAGGTGCTGGGATCAACACCAATATTGATATAGGACAAGACGGCTTCAGCTAAAACCAAGGCGCTAAAATCCAAAACAACCGCAATCAAAATTATATGCATTACATTGGGCAGGATATGTTGAAATAAAATACCAAAGGGTTTAACACCTAATGCTTTAGCGGCCTGAACGTATCCCATTTCTCGTAATTTTAAAGTCTCTGCACGTAGCATCCGACAAAGTCCCGTCCAACTGGTTACCCCCAAGATGAGGCATAAAAACAATAAACGCAGATCAGATCTACTCTCAAGATTAGTAAACGATTCCGGATGATTTGCCATATAAACCTGTACCATTAATATGGATGCCGCAATCAATAGAACACTGGGGATAGCATTCAATGTGGTATAAATATACTGAATTATGTCATCAACCCAGCCACGATAAAAACCCGCCAAAATACCAAAAATAACAGCCAGCGGTAACATAATAAATGTTGTTAAAGAACCAATAACCAATCCAGTCCGGATACTTTTGATGGTTTGATAAAAAACATCTTCACCCACCTTATCCGTTCCAAAGATATGGTAATACATTGAAAGCTCAATTAACCCGGCCACCCCAAGAATAAGGATAGATATTGTTATAAAAACAAAACCGGGGCGATAGCGATGCTATCTGTTCTGATTTTTTACCTCGAAACACCCCACGAAGACCCAGCCCTGCCAGACATAAAATAAGCCCCTTACTTAACCCAGTCATTAATAAACTTAACACATCTGCAGTTTTTTCGAGCTCAGGATGTGTTAAATGACTACCCCCAAATTTCAAGCGCGGAAAGGCCCAGACCTGATGACCACCTTCTTGAGTGATGTACTCCTTGCTATAAAGATAAGCCGAAAAAGGTGCAGAATAAGTTTTCTCAGTATGGTGCCATAATGGCTGAGTGCAATAATCTAATACACTGATAACCCCAGAAGAACGCTGCCCTTCCGCTCTGAAATGAATAGAATCTAAAAGTCCAACCGCTACAAATAACAATAATATTATCATGGACACCATGGCACTCTTATTAGCGGCTATCTTCTTCAACGGCCGTTTAAGCCCGTCATGATTCCTGAGCAATACCCCGATACTGACTACGCTGATTAGCAATAGATAAATAAGCGCATCAGTCCATAAAATTATCATCTCACTCTACCTACAGTAACTTAACGCGCGGATCGACTAAGGTGTAACAAATGTCCGTTAATAATAACCCAATGACATACAGTACTGAACCTAAAAAAACCATCGACTGACAATGGCAAAATCCTGGCGATTGATTGCATCAATGGTATAACTGCCTAGCCCAGGTATACTAAAAAAAGACTCCATAATTAAACTACCCATAAACAATAACGGCAGAACCACCACAACCCCTGTCAAAATAGGGATCATCGCATTTCCTAATACGTGCCTAAATAATGTTTGTGTTTCAGATAACCCTTTTGCCCGAGCGGTTATCACATAATCTTTCTCAACCTCTTCAATAAATAAGGCTCGATACCAGCGCCCACCCGAGCCTAACCCTGATACCACACTGATCACAATCGGTAAAATCAGAAATTTCAACGCATCTATACCAGAACCAAACCCTGATATAGGCACTAATTTAAGCAACTTACTAAACAAAAACTGCCCACCAATAATATAAAACAACGCTGATATCGACATAATCACAACACAAGCGACCACGCCCCAAAACTCTAAATAACTATGCCTAAATAGAACCATCATCAAGGCAGCAAAGATATTAACCAATAACCCTAACAACAAAGAAGGTAATGCAATTGCCAGACTTGGCCACATTCGTTGCTTAATATCAGCACCAATATCCCTACCGCTATCAGAGACACCAAACTGAAATGCAAATAACTTAATAGATTTCTGATAAAAAACCGTTTCAGTTATCTTGTTGAAGGAACCCCTTTCGGTATTTAGAAATAATGGTAAATCATAACCGTGCTCCACTTTCCATTTACTCACTGCTTGCTCAGTGACATGCTTCTGACCTAATTGCATTCTTGCCATATCATCCGGTGTATTCACAACAAAGAATAAAAAAAAAGTCAAAATATTAACGCCTAATAACAAGGGAAATGTATACATAAGCCGACGAAAAATATACTGAATCACATGCCCTTCTCCATACCGGTTAAAGTCAAAATAAAACTTACATTAACGCTCATTAATCACTGCCTTTTTTCGCTGACGATAAACGATAATCGCTGGAAAAATTAAAAGACCTAACACTCCAATCAATAAAGCAAGAGGCCACCATAACGGGACATTCCAAACTTGCCGTAGTCGGTGACGCTTAACACTATCAATACGGGTATATTTCAACTTGTTATTAGCCATAAGATTAGGCTTCAGGTTCTGATACCAACTGTGAATAAGCGAATAACTTTTAGGATAAAAACCTAATACCCAGGGCGCATCATAACGAATGATTTCTTGTAACTGCTGAATTTTTGCTAATCGATTAGGCCCATCAGCTAAATTACGCATTTGTTCAAAAAGTCGATCATACGCATCATTTTGATAATTAACCGCATTCTCACCCCCTGTTTTAATTTTGGAATGTGGGCCATACAGCAAAAAGAAAAAATTCTCAGGGTCTGGGTAATCAGCATTCCAACCCCATAAAAATAGTTGCGCATTACCGGAACGAATTTTTTGCTGAAATCTATTATA
>JGI26380J51729_10001514_pt1 | contig 10622 bp, 10 predicted proteins | sample SaaInlV_165m_DNA_FD_51729 | JGI IMG/M metagenome (IMG submission 51729) | reverse complement strand
TCATCTGCATGATCGAGCGCCAAAACCTTGTCTTTAACGTCCTTTTCAAGCCATCTATCAATGGTGTTAAGAATCTGAGACTCGTCATCCGTCGTAAATGGGTCGCCAGAGCGGTTGGGGATGTTTTCTGTCATGTTTTTTCTCCTACAGCAATGATGTCATCAACCCTATGGCCTTGCTCCCCACTGAGCTGGGCCGAGCGGCTTAAGCGTGTATTTGATATCGATATTTCTGTCTGTCCGCTGTGCGGCGGCACCCTGCGGGTGACCGCAGATGTCACCGCCCCGGACGCGATCCAAACCTTCTGGTGCATCTGAGGCAACGCGCGCCCCCTGATGCAACGATCTCTTTGCCGCTATCTGATGGTTGAAACCACGGCAGCGCATTTCTCCCTACGCCAACAGAAAAGCACCTTGGCTAATCGCCCATCACCAGGTCAGCCAATAACCACAAACAACAAAAAACTTGGTAGCGTTTAACCACTAATCGTCATTCCGCTCCACTCTTTCATCAAACAACCAGGCAATCGTTCTGGTTCGATACTCAGACTTTCGATCGAAAAGCCCTGTTATAATTACTATCCTCCATTCAAATTATCACAAACGATTTTTCAAGGACTTAGCTTATGGATATGGGAATCTAGCAGCCTCAAGGACCGCCTGTAACACATCAGTTGACACTGTAGCACATTATGCTACACTCTTCCTCATGATTGTCAGCTTCCGGCACAAAGGTCTTTCTGAACTGTTTGAACAAGGTCGCAGTCGTCGGGTCAAGTCGGAACTACACGCTCGGTGTGTTCGCCGTTTAGAGGTCATGGATCAGTGCGCATCATTATTGGAGTTAAACGTGCCTGGATTCGACTTTCATCCGTTGCGCGGTAGACCGCAACGTTACTCCATTCATGTAAACGGACCATGGTGTATCACATTCGAATGGAAAGAGGGCGAGGCATTTAGAGTTGACCTCGAGCAATATCATTGAGGCAGAGTCATGGCGGAATATCGTGTTAAAAGACCACTAAAACGTACTCCAGTCCACCCTGGGGAAGTTCTACGGGAGGATGTATTGCCGGAATTACAATTATCGGTGAGCGAAGCGGCTCGTAGGCTGGGCGTGTCACGCCAGCAACTACATCGTATCTTAGGTTGCACGCACCCGATCACGGTAGAGATGGCGCTGAGGATTGGCAGGCTCGCCGGTAATGGTCCTGGGCTATGGTTACGAATGCAACAAAATCATGATCTGTGGTACGCAGAACATGCGTTGCAGGAAGAACTTGAACAGATTCAGCCAGCGGTAAGAGGGTAATGAAAAAAGGCGGATGAATGAACCTTCCCCCCTTTTACCTCGAAAATGTGCTCGATGCAGGGACGCTCGACGACGTATCTGACCTAAGCCAGGTTCCGTCTGGAAAGTGCTGCTCTCGCGCTGCGAAGTTCAAACAATTCAATTGATCTAACGTTTGTACTGAGGGTTGGTGTGCGGCCCTACTTTTCTCTCATTTAAGTAAACTTGTATCTTGGTTCTCGCTTTACTTCATCGGCTAGTGGCGTACCGGTGAACTCGTCATCGCGTAAGATGATCCGGCCATTACATAGCGTTGCCTTGTAGCCAACCTGCGCACTGCCTCAGGCAGCGAGAAGATCCCTTTGTGCGGGTCTTTCCTCTCGCGACTCTTTGTGCCCAAACCGAGCCCAAATTGCGCCCGACTTCACACGCTTTTTAGCACCTCCCCAGGCTCGATCTCGAAGTAATCACACAACTCAATTATAGACCTGACCGGGCGCTTAGCCATAACGCCCGACCGCCGGCTTTCAACCAGCCTTTTTGGCTAATCGCAGCTGCTTTCTTTCCACCTGTCGTTGTAGCCGCTCGTGCACGGGAGCGGTCAAAGGCCAGGTGATACAGAGATAGAAGGCAATGACAAAGACCGCGGTAGGGACGACGGCATAAAGAATGCCTAGCCACATCAGTGCATCGGGGCCATTCATCGCCCCTGCAGCAGCGGAGTAACCCACGTTTCAATCTCAGAGCTGATTGATGAATCGGCTCGGCAACTGCTGGCTGAAGACCAGGAGGATCTCGCTGAAATTCAAAATCGAATATCAGAGCCTGTCATTACCTATGAAGCGCTTCGCAAAGATCTGAAGAAACATGGCAAGTTATGAGATTCGTTTCAAACGATCTGTTGCTAAAGATTTGCGCGGTATCCCCAAAAAAGACGTAAAACGCATTCTTAAAACAATTGATGCCCTGGCTATGGACCCTTTTGGTCCAGGCTGCAAGAAACTCGCTGGACAAGACTACTACCGCGTGATGCAAGGTAATTTTCGTGCTATCTATGAGGTATTGAACGATGTGTTGATCATCCACATTGTTCGCGTCGCCCACCGCTCAAGAGCTTATTGATTCGGCGGCTTCACTTCTCCTCAGAACACGTACCGTCCCCGGCTGCCCAGGATTCGCTACTGCAATTTGGCTATCCAGCCAGCGATCATCACATTTCGATGAACAATTCTCACAGGTTAGGGGTCAGGACCAAGCTTGATGCTCTTGCTGGGGTTGTTGGCTTTGTTGGCTTTGTTGGCTTTGTTGGCTTTGTTGGCTTTGTTGGCACAACAGTGTGTCAATACAACGTATTGACACACTGTCAGCAAAGGGTAGGATGCCCCTATGGCAAAATCTCAACAACTGCAAATACGGGTCAGTCCCGAACAAAAAACGCAGATAAAAAAGCAGGCGTCACTTGCAGGGGAAGATGTCTCCAGTTGGGTGCTCGCCAAACTTCTTCCGCCTGATGCAGATAAATTTCAGCACCTGATCAACAAGCCAGGGATCGGCCTGGACTCACGCTCGCATATGCTCGCGGAGATCCACGATTTTCTCCAGTCACTTTCCGGAAAAGCCCTTGAAGAAGCAGTACGCACTACTGACCACACTGCCCTCGACTCACTAGCGTCTAACTACGTCGCCGCAATGGTCGAGCAGGCCTGCGCGAACAAAGGTATACAGATTCCGTTCTGGGCACGAACGGTTACACCACTACCGTATCCCTGGTTTGCATCAGAACTGAAAAGCTTGCGACTTCACTTGCTTACGAAATCACCCGCACCTTTTCGTCGACGTAACCTTTTTGTGGATAGCACACTCGGTGACAGAGTCTGATGGCACTTGATCGCGCTGACATTGGCAAGCTTCTTGAATTGCTGAACGCGGAACTTCAGCAGGACGAAGTTTCAGGTGAGCTCTACCTGGTTGGCGGGGCGGTTATGTGCATTGTTTACAATGCAAGGAACAGCACCAGAGATCTTGATGCTTTCTTCCAACCTGTGAAGGCGGTTCGAGAAGCAGCCGGGCGCGTTGCCGCAGGCAATGACCTTTCTGAAGATTGGTTAAACGACGCAGTAAAGGGGTTCTTGAGCGAGCACGGCGACTACCTACCATTCGCGGAACTCTCTAACCTAAAGGTCATGACAGCGAGTCCCGAGTACCTGCTGGCTATGAAATGCCTTGCGATGCGTCTGGGTGCAGAATTTCATGACGAAGCAGACATCAGATACCTGCTTCGTTTCTTAAATGTAACCAGCTACCAGGTAGCTCTCGATACAATATCAAGGTATTACCCACTGGAACAAATTCCTCAGAAGACGCTCTATGCCCTCGAAGAAATTCTAGGTAGCTGATATATGTCATCGGGACAGATACATCCTGTCAAGAGGCAGTAAGATCCCTGATTCAATGTTCACCCCATCTACTTCTGGTGATGCCATCATGGAAAAAGATCACCCCATCGCGTGCGATTCTGGACATCAAGTTCTGCACCGACAATATAGCTCGGTAAATCCAGCACCAGCGATTGTCGTTCGGTCTCATTGTACGCTGGCCACTGCGGCAGGCCACCGTCGTTGGGGTTGCCGCTGCGAGCAAAATTGATCAGCGTCTGTGATCAGGCTTTGGCCAACGCCTGAATTGCCGGGTCGTCCCGGTCGTGCATGACCAACCCGAGACCCTCTTTGCTAGCGTAGGTATTGAACGTGAAACTCATCTCGGCGATCATTGCGTGTCATTGAAACTGCTGGAAGTAAGGGAGATTGGCTTTCGCCCACGGGTCTCCCATTTCTGCAGCTTTAGTTACCCATACCAATGCTTGCTTTCGATCAACAGGAACGCCCACACCACGGGAGTACGCGTCAGCCAAATAATTCATGGCGTCAGTTTGATCCCTCGCTGCCGCTTCTTGCATTAATCGAAAGGCTTCGTTGAAATCACGCGTTACACCCTCACCTGAGGCATACATTCTTCCCAGGTTTACAATTGCCTGAGAGTTATTGAGTTTAATAGCCTTGCGAAACCAACTGATCGCAACCACCCCGTCCTTTGTAACGCCATGCCCCATGAGATGTGCCAGGCCCAGTTGTCTCATGCCGTTGGAATCGCCCAGCTGCGCGCCTTTTTTAAATAAACGTATTGCTTTAGGTTTATCAACGAGGTCGGGGTGCATCATGTACATCGCGCCCAGCCCGGCAAATGCGCTCGCATCACCCAACTCGATGGCGCGCTCGTACCATTCGATGGCCAATCTGGTTTCTTCCGCGGTTTTTTGACTCGCATATGCAGATGCCAGTGCAGTCATTGCGCGAGGGTTGCCTACTTCAGCTGCTTGCGTGAATAACGACATGGCTTTTTTAATATCGCCGGGGGGGGATGTGATAAATGTAACCAGCAACAGATGCGAGCAGGGGGTCTCCTGATTCCGCTCCCTGGATAATCGCTGGAGCCAGCGTCTCTAGGTCGAGCTTGCCCTGATCAACTGCTTGCACGCCACCTGCAGCAGGAATTCCTCGGTGTTGCATTTTAGCTTTAAGGGATAAGGCAAATAGGTCGCCTTCTTGGGCAGGCCTTTGCAGCATTTGCCAGGCTTGGTCAAAATCAATGCCTGAGCCATCGGCGCCGCTGTAATACATATCGGCTAATATCGCGGCGGCTTGTACATGCCCGGCTTCGGCAGCCCGCGTCATAGCGCGGCTGGCGAGCGCCATATCATATGGGGTGTTTTTCCCGAGTAGAGAATTTAGGCCCTGCTCATAGTACAGCGCAGCAGTCTCAGGTTCGGCATGTATCTGCAGCACAGGAATAATAGGTGAAGACGCTGTGACTGATTCTGTTGCTGATGCTATGACAGATGTTGTTACCGCCGTAGGTGCTGTTGACGGGGACGCCCGCCTGCGACCTTCAGGAACGCCAAATACAACATCGCCCTCATTAAATCTAGGATCCATCATTTTTCCGCCGCGCGGGTGTTGCAGGCCATTGGTATCTCCAATGACATATCGCTTGAGATAGTTTTCAATCTCCGAAGCGAGAATATACCCATCACCATCAACATCTGCCTCACCCTGCAAAGCGCGTACAAAATAGCGCCGAAAGATGCTCACGTCCGGGACGACTTCGTTCGCATCTCCGGCTGTCTGAAATTGCCGCACAGGATTGCCGGTCATATCGCTTATGTAGGCCGGTACGCTCGCTGCCCGTGAGCGGAAAATGGTCCCGGCAAAACAGGAATCAAAAACAAAGTACGCATGTTTGCTTCGAAAACGTTTTGCCAGTGACCGTATCTCTTCCATATCGATTGCGCTATAGAGGAAACCGTCCATATCATCACCAGGCAAGGGTGCTTCGACGGGGACAATGTAACCGGCTTCCCCGATAAGTGGATCCGTTAGTGAATGGCCGTGCCCTGCGTAATAAATCACCAGCCTGTCTTCCGCCTTATTACCGAACCGGCGCCGGAACTCGTCAAATGCAGCTAACAGTTGTTCACGTGTGGGGTTCATCACTTCGGTAATATGAAACTTGTGCGTTTCAAGTACTTCCTTAACAGCCTGAATATCAGCGACAACGCCCGGCAAAGGTGTCCAGCCATTCTGATAGTCACTGCTACCAATAAGCAGGGCATAGCTTTTACCATAGAGCGGCACTTCATTGCCGTTTTCGAGCACGATGCTCTTTAGTTCAAGGCCTCTGTTTGCTGCCCCTACCACACTGGGTGATAAGTGCAAAATCATAAAAAAGAGGGTGCAGCAAAGGCTTGCTTTCATCTGTGCTTTCCACGGCCGGACAGGTCATATGACTATAGTCAACATGATTGAATAGTGGCAAGAAAAATCGAACGCTAACTTTTGGTATATTACCTGATAACCCTATCGCACAAAGACTTCAGCCTCTGGCCTACAGACTGCACCTTACTCATAGGAGACTATTGACCTTGCCCGCAGGTGCCTGAGCCACGCAGACGTGCACAGATAGCAATATACCTGCAAGTATTAACGTCTCACGAAGATGAAGTCGCCGCCCTCATCACCCGCTCGCTGAACCTCTCCCCACTGTGGGACAAGGCCTTCAATCGGGCTATTGTTAGCCGCTGCCTTCCTGAAACGAGTAAAAAGATCTTGCGACGAGAGATACTTATCCGGATTGTTGGATAACCGCTTGACCATATACTCAACGAACACACTTCTGTCCGGTACTAGTNTTAATGTGCCGCTGGTCATTGCCTTGCGACTCGGTAGGTCGTAAAGGGCGTTGGTATCATGGTCTGGAGTCTCAGAAAATGCACTCCTTGTTTTGAATATACCGCCGCTGAAACAGGCATCTGAAATCAATAAGGTATGTTTTGACTTGATACTGCTCAGGTAATCGACAATGGTGCTATTGGATATCCAGTCCCTGCGGCGATTCTCCCGCGCATCACTGGGCAGCCAATATCCTTGTTTGTTCTTAGGATCCCAGTAACCGTGCCCGGCGTAGAAGATCAACAGATTGTCTTGTTCGGTTAATGTATTACTCAACCTATCCAGTTCATCTAGTATTTCATCGCGCTTGGGACTGGACAGCAGTCGAACATCACGTGGGTCAAAAGTGTAGGTGTTTTGCAGTATCTGCTTGACCTTTTGGGCATCTTTCAACGGCTCTGCAAGATCCTCGATCGAATCATGCTGGTAATCTTCAACGCCAATAATCAGCGCATGATATTTACCGGTGTTCAGTGTTTGTTGTATCGGTCGCGGTGCTGACGCTGTCTGCCCCTGCTCCCGTGTTAGCACTATGGTTTTGATTGCTTGGTTCTCGTACTTATCGATCGCTACAATCTGTATGGAATTGCTACCGGGAGTAAGCAGTATATTGGCGGTGAAATTACCTTTTGAATCCAGCGTTGCTTCCTTCCCATTAACCTCAACTATAGCCACACCCGAAGGGTCTATCGCCTGACCATAGACCGTGTGTCGCGCAGTCGATACGATACTCACGCCTCTTTGAAGGGTGATGGTAGGCGGGGTCGTTTCCGTTTTCCGCCTCATTTGAGTTGTTTGATTGGATGCTTCTACTTGTTCCGCCGCGGTTACTGGCGTTAATTCCATCAGCGCTTTCAATTCCATCAGCGCTTTCACCTCACCACTAGGCCCGAGTTCGCCAAAAAGGTAAGACGAAGGCTCATTTTCGCCGCAAGCTATACCTGCCGGTTGAATGCCGGCGATTGCCGCACCGGGCCAACCGCTTGCAGTGGAGCAGTAGGTGATGTTTGTAATAGCGTTAGTGCGGTGCTTCTTATCTTTATTCCAAAACGAGGCTTTGTCCAATGTTGCTGGTCGATTACCAACGAAATGAACTGTGGTTAGCTTGTTTAGCATGAAAGCCTGATCGCCAATACTGGTTACGTTGTCAGGTATGATGACGCTGGTTAATTTGTTGCCCCCGAAAGCATAATCGCCAATACTGGTCACGCTGTCAGGAATGGTGACGCTGGGTAACTGGTTAGCCCAGAAAACCTGAAGGCCAATACTGGTCACGCTGTCAGGGATGGTGACGCTGGTTAATTGGTTCCCAACGAAAGCCCGCAGTCCAATACTGATCACGCTGTCAGGAATGGTGACGCTGGTTAACTCGTTCTGCTCGAAAGCATTAACTCCTATGCTGGTCACGCTATAGCCGTTAATGGTATCCGGTATCACTAATTCGGCTGGGCAACGACGTTTACACCCTGTGATAGTTGCAGTGCCNCCACCCGTAAGACTGTATTTCCAAGTGCCATCGTCATCTGCGGCACTATTCATAGCTANAAACAATAAACACAGAAGGTTAAAGAAGGCTAAAAATACCCTGAAAATTTTGGTTCTGTCGATCAGTGAACTCAGCATTTGAAGAACCAAAACTTTATCAAGGAGAACATTTATATTTGATCGCATATTAGCAGTAACTGCCTGGTAGCGTTTAACCACTGTAGTCATACCGCTACACTCTTTCATAAAACAAGCAGGCAATCGTTCTGGTTCGATACTCAGACTTTCGATCGAAAAGCCCTGTTATAATTCCTATCCTCATCCCTAGCCCTTAGTCACGAGTCCCTAGACTAGTTCGCATTGGACGTCATCCAGGGAATGGTATGAATACTGCCCTGACTGCGTAAGCTATCCTCAATAGGCATCACACCCCTGGTTTTTTTCGATTTATCTGGCTGACCAAAACCCGCTCTCTCCAGCATCTGAATCAGTCCTGGATTTCGTGCCACGCCGCGTGTTCGCTGAATACCACTCTGCGCCAGAAAATTGTATTTCGCGGCACTGGCGCCGGTCTCTGCCCATGAACTGATCACTACAAGACGTTCCATGCCGGTCGAGAAGGTATTAATCTTACCTACTTCCAAGGTGATTTCTTCTTCCTCCATAAATCGATTGAACTGATTACCTCTCGGAAACACCACGTCGATGCGGTAGTCTGCACCAATAAACAATACCGTGATATCAAGCGGCTCTTCCAGATAGTTAGCAAGATACAAAGACACAGAATCGCCTTCGAACAAAGTAGGAATGTCAGTGCGGTCAAACTTATCAAGATCACCACTGCCTGCCCTGACAACATTCAATGAAGAAACGAGACCTTCTCCCTCAAGAACGGTTCCAAGGCGCATTAGATTTAACGCACGCGCTATTGTACGCAGATTATTTTCTAATTGCTCTTTAAGCAAAGGCTCTGATTGATCTAGCGCTATGCGCATATAAGTTTTGCGTTTCGCTTTTTCATCACAAGCACCAAATGGACAGGGCAAGTCTTCACTGTCAGTTAAAAGTACAAGCTCATCGCCAGTATTGAAAAAACGAATGTCCGCATGATCACTACTCCCAACCCAGCGAAGCGCAATCGGCTCAACACCATCTTTACGCAGGGACTTAATCAGTGACTTACCCTTATTTTTGCTCCGACGCGTTATGTCCTTATTCGGAATCTCCGCAATAGCCAACTCAAATATCGCCTGCGTTTCCACCAACCTGGCATAAGAGAAATCAGGAAGCAGCGTCAATTCAGCGAATTTTTTATCCCCTAATTGATACTTGATGGGTTCCACCATACTGAAGGCACTATGGCTTTTCACTACGTGCACAAATCCATGGGCAAGACTTAATTTGTCGGTGGGTTTCGCCATAACAGCCAGTATCGAACCTCTGGTAACACCATGCAGGTATCCTGATGGTATTTCATATCCTTGTGTTGATCGGTTGATTTTCCACTGCGGATCAGAATTCTGCGACCTCGGCTCTCCAAAAACCCCATCATCCAATGAACTGCCGATAAACATGGGCGTTGTGCCATACCAGGGTTGTGCTGAGTAATTCTGTAGAATTTTTTCTGCCACTTGTTGGTAAGATGCATGCGGATACTTGCTTAAGGTTTCCATCAGATTATAGGTAAACAAGCCATACCGTTTACTTTGTTGAGAATTCTTGGGTAAATTTATCTCTGGTGTCTCTTCGGTGGTTTGCGCCGCAAAAAAAGCGACATACCCACCTGGCTTATTATTGTCGGCTAACTGAAGCGAAGTGCTTTTCTCCATATTGACACCTCTCGTTTGCAGAAGTGTCTGTATTGGTACACCCAAACTGTCAGCTGGTATTTTTCGAGTTTGCCACTGACTCCTGGTCATTGTGCCGGAGTGGCAGCTATCAAAAACGATCCAAACAAATACGCCCTTGGTCCGAAATGCATCGACATAATAGGCGACGTCATCGTCAGTGAGGACATTTTCAACAGACTGCGTATCGTGATTCCATTGTTTGGTATCTGCCGGGAGAAAAATCTCATCAAGACCATCAATTTCAGTCCCGACGTGTCTGGCAGGTTGTTGGGAGCCGTGACCAGAAAAATGAAGGTAGAGGAAGTCTCCTGCCTTCGTCTCTTCGACCAACAATTCCAGGCTGGACAGGATATTACCTCGTGTCGGTTCAATCGCGGCTTGATGATCCTCCGTGAGCAATTTGATATTGTTTGTTTGAAAGTCTCTGGTTTGTAAATAATCATAGATCAACAAGGCATCATTCCTTGGACCCACCAGGTTAAAACCCTCAGATTGGAACGGATATTTCGACACACCGACGATCAAAGCGTAACGATCTTTTGCTTCTAGCTGCGTACTGATCGTGAGAAAAAATACGACTAACAGACCGTACTTTTTCATCTAGAAAACCTCCACTTCACCCTGTGGGGTATCCAGTTGTGCGTTCATCGCACCTTGGCCCGATTGCACTTGCACATCATCAGCCTGCCGATTCAGATCACTTGAACCCACG
>JGI26380J51729_10001512_pt1 | contig 10627 bp, 12 predicted proteins | sample SaaInlV_165m_DNA_FD_51729 | JGI IMG/M metagenome (IMG submission 51729) | reverse complement strand
CAAAAACAGGGTTCGCGATAACCACAGTTACAATCCAAAAGAAAAGAAATCGACGCATACAGCCCCTTAAGGTTTAAGCTTAGTTATTGTTTTAACGTAAATTACCTAATTTTCATCGGAATATTAACACAAACTCATGAGGTCTTAAAACACATTTATTTCAATTTGTTTTTACAAGAATTAAATGGTAAGGTTGGCTCCCTAGGCGATTGAAAATGGATATTTATCATCTTATTTATATTTAAGGACTTCTCATTATGATGGGCATTGGTTTTCCAGAGTTGATGATCATTTTGGTAATAATCATGATCATTTTTGGCGCCGGAAAGCTTCCAGAAATTGGTAGCGCGTTTGGCAATAGCATTAAAAATTTCAAAAAATCTATGAAAGAAGCTGAAGAAATTCAAGAAGCAACAAATCTAGAATCCACAGAAACTAGCGAAGCTTCAGACGGTTCGGAGCCCTCCGAGGGTGAAACCACTAAAGAACCGGCGCCAGCTGAGGACGCTAAAGAAAACTAGGGCCAATCTTTACGATCTACTATCCCGTTCCCCCATTAAAACCTTAGTCCCTCTTTAAAATTAGATGGTTTAAAGTTCTTTTATTTAGACCGTTTTTATGCAAACGGCATCAAAATAAAGCGAGGCGAGTTTACCTCCCCAACGCTAGAGTAGGGTGCGATACTTTTTTATATTTTCAAACAACTTGAATTCGATTATCTGGATATGGGTTCTGACTCCACTAAAGACAAAGTAACCGAAAAACAGCTTGTGAAGGACCTGCAGGCTGGAGAAATGGGGTCTTTTGAGCAACTAGCCAATCTTTACCATGAAAAAATTTACTCTCTGAGCTTTAATCTGACTCGTAATGCAATGGATGCACAAGATGTTACCCAGGAAGTACTACTAATTCTTTTTAGAAAGGGGCATACCTTTCAAGGGAAGTCGGCTTTTTCGAGCTGGGTGTACCGAATCACTCTCAATGCTTCGTATATGAAACTTCGCTCTAGAAAAAGAGAACCTAACGTTTCAATCGACGATTTACTCCCTTCGTTCAATAAGGCTGGCTTCCAGCAGGAAAAAATCCAAGATTGGTCTGAAAGCACCGAGTCTCTTCTTGTCAATAATGAAATACGCAAAGTTATTCAAAAAGCAGTTGATCTATTGCCAGACAAAGAAAAAGTCGTTTTTATACTTCGAGATGTAGAAGGTCTATCCACAGAAAAAGTGGGCAACATTTTAGAAGCTAACGATCCCGGCAGTAAAATCTAGATTACACAGAGCACGGTTGTTTTTAAGAAAAAAATTAGCGGCTTATTTTGGGGAATTTAAAACTCGTAAGGAGAGCAAATGATTTGCTGTAAAGAATGCATAGAATTATTGCACGATTATCTTGATGGAGAACTTAGCCCGGAAATCGAGGCCTCTCTTGAAGAGCATTTTGCAGACTGTCCACCGTGCATTGCTTTCGTCAACACCTATAAATCTACCACGCGCCTATGTAAAGACACCTTAAAAAGTAACGATATCCCAGACACCGTCAAGAGTAGGTTGAAAGAGTTTGTGGACAAAAATAAGAACACTTGATGTGGTGTAAACCCATCAACACCATATACTAACCACTTATCAACTCTTATTTAAACGGTCGTTGACAAGTTAATCAGTTTAATTATATGCTCATGGTGTATTCGTTCTAAGCTAAGTAGCAAGAGANTNTCCCATATTAGCATGAATCATTTTTCACAAGGTTCCCATCATGGTTGAAATGAAGGTCGAGGGACTGACGCTGGANCCTCTGACAAATATGCCGATTATAATTCTTAAGGATCTTTTAAGCGATAAAGCNTTGCCCATTTGGGTTGGCTATTTTGAGGCAAATGCAATCGCGTTGGAAATCGAGAAAATAAACACTCCACGTCCCATGACACACGATCTTCTCAGAAGTATGATCACCTCTCTCCATGCGAAAGTTAAACATGTCTTGATAAATGACCTNAAAGANAATACATTTTTTGCCGTAATTTCTGTCATCCAAAATGGAAGCGANATGACTATCGATTCCCGACCCAGCGATGCAATCGCTTTGGCCTTAAGAACCAAGTCTCCAATTTTTGTTGAAGACAAAGTCATTGAAGCCGCAAAAAAGCTAGACTTGCCTGATCCAAACAAAATACAGGATGATGAAAAACAACAATGGAAAGACTGGATTACAAGCATCAAACCGCAGGACTTTGGAAAACTTTAAGTACTCCCTCCTAAATTTTGGTTTTCCTCTCCCAAAGATATCGCGTTATAATTAATAAAAAATATAATATTCTTTCGCTTTTAATAATAAAATTAGTGACGGAAGCAAACCTTGTCAATTTGAGCGCATAGAATTTAACAAGACAATGAGTAACGAACGGGTAAAAAAGATAGGCGTATTTTGTAAACCAAAGGCGCCTTCTGCAATTGACATATTAGGTAGACTCATCCCTTGGTTACGCAAACAGAACTGTCATGTTTTTTTGGATACAGGTACCGCAGCTATCATCAACGAAACTTCCTCTTATGAAAAACGGGAAATTTCTCAGCAAGCGGATCTTCTAATAGTACTTGGAGGTGATGGCACGCTTCTAGGCGCAGCTCGAGCCGCTCACCCCTATAACGTACCTATCCTGGCGGTAAACCTTGGGAGTTTAGGGTTTCTAGCAGAAATTTCAATAGAAGAACTTTACCCCGTTCTCGAAAATATTCTAGCTGGCAAGTTTGAAATTGAGAATCGTATGTTACTCAACGCATGTGTCTGGCGAGATGGAAAAAAGTAGAAGACCACAATGTTCTTAACGATATAGTAATTAACAAAAGTGTTGTAGCTCGCGTCATCAACTTACAAGTTCTGGTTAATGGTCAATATATGACATCCTATAGAGCTGATGGTCTTATCATTGCCACTCCGACCGGTTCTACTGCCTATTCATTATCTGCTGGCGGACCCATCATTCACCCAAGCATGCACACTCTGGTGCTAAGTCCCATTTGTCCACTTATGTTGACGAATCGTTCGATACTAATACCAGACCAATCCCAAAATACAAGTTAAACTCGCGGCGGAGTATGACGATGTAAGAATAACCTTGGACGGGCAGGATGGCTATGACATGAAAGTGGAAGATATTCTTGAAATTAAGAAAACCAAAACTACTCTTCAACTAATCCGAGGACCAAACAAAAACTATTACCAGATACTCCGAGATAAATTGCATTGGGGCACCCAAAGCGACGAAGGGATTTAATAAAGTCAAACCATCTTCGTCACACAAAAAACTCATCAATTAACCTGATGAACTGAAATCAAGAGAGCGCTTCCATGAATCAAAGCATAGTTGCTTGCCAGAAGACTGTTGATATTAATTCTCCCGTAATACTTTGGAACACTGAAGTCGGTTTGGCTTGCCCAAACCGGAGGGGACGCTCGGCTTGCAATCAACACAATCTAATCTTAAACAACCAACCCTCAGTATCCCTGTCAGAATATTCTATTTCAAACCTAGACAAAGCATATGATGAATTAAAAAGCAGTGTCTACCAGCTCATTATTCATTATGACGCTTGTTACTCTTCACACCATTGCCACCAAATCATGACAGAAAGCACGTTCAAGGGGAGTCATTTTTATTTAGACCTTGACGGTACTCTCTATCAGACATGTGACCTGTATTGGAAAACCAACACTGCCCCCGCGACGATCGAAATGGGAACGAGCGAGCGATTCACGTTGAGATATCAAACCTATCCTGGGAAGCTTTAAAGTCAGAATCGAACTCGCATAAAGTGTCATCAGACAAGTATCGACAAAAAAAAGACCGCTGGGAACTTTTCCTCTCTGACAAATGGAAAAAACAACTTCGAACTCCAAATTTTCGCGCTTACGCCGCTAGAGGATACGGAAAACGCGGCTACTTTAGTCGGCGAATCAACGGCAAAATTGTTCGTATGTGGGATTTTACAGATGAACAATATAGAGCACTTATCAGCCTTTGCTTCGGCCTTAATAAACTTTTGCCTAAAATTCGTCTACAGGTTCCATACGACAAAAAAAAGAACCGTACGCCTCTTGATAGAATTTCTAATTATTCAACCTTTGAGGGAATTCTTGGCCATGCCCACGTTCAACGAGGAGAAGTCGATGGTGTCTCCTGTAAATATGACCCCGGTTCAGCATTCAACTGGCCTCGTCTACGTCAAGCCCTTAATCGTAAAAAATCCTACTCCTGATTTTTTTGACTAGCGCTCTTATCCTTGAATATATAAATGAAGTTGACCCAACGGCTCATACTAGGGTAACTTTGGAAGTGTGATCTATCCGACAAAGTAATCGCATTATCTATTTTTGATGTATTTAGCTTTGTGTTAATTACACGCCTGCTCTGAATAAAGTTCATTCGGGCGCATAAAAAAGTAACGGAAGTAACTAAAAAAACTTTGCCAAACTCAAACGCTGTTGGAATACTTGAAAAAATCAAGATTAAAGGTATTACAACCAGCAAAAAAAGGTCGCTTATGAATAAGGTCAAGAGTTCTATTTTCAGGGAAGAACTTCCCGGGGAAAAAAAAAGTATTATTAATCTATTAATGACGGGGCATATCGTAACTATATCTTGCCTAGGCTATATGGCATTCTTTCTTTTTATTCAGTTAGGGCAGGTCACTCGAATTGTCGACACCATTGACCCAAATCATATGACCACAGAACAAGTTGATCTACTAAAAGAGAGGGTTTCTCGAAGCGTAGGACAATGGCAAAATGAAATGATAGGGCTCGCTATCATTGGTTCCATTGTTTCTATTATTGGCGGTATTTACACAGTCAATATGGTCATTCGCCCACTAAGCAAACTTGTCATCTTTGCAAACAAGGAAGGGCGGACAGAACCTCTACCTGAATTTAAATCAAATACCGAAATCAAGCAACTTGCCACAGCCATTACTGGGCTCATCAATAAACTCAATGAAACCCCCCAGAACTCAAATGACGGCTAGAATTTAAGGGCATTTCCCCAGTGGATATATTTCATAATAAACAAACTTAGAACTCTGTGAAAAAATTAGAAACCCCCTTTAATTGCTGTTCGAACTCGAGATCTTTGGTAGGAATTCCCATTTCTTCAAGCATTTTTAAATAGTAAAAATAGTTCATTTTTCCCTTCAAACGCTGTATAGCTTGAATGACTGTCTTATCTTTATCAGTGGCGGGGACCAAATCCATGCAGTATTCTGCAAGCGAAATAGCCAAACAAATATCTGCCGTTTTTTTACCACAAGATACCTTGTTCGGCCGGTCCAAAATAGAAGAAACCCTTGATATTTCAAGCACATTTTTTCTTAGCCTGCGATCCATCTCTTCCATTTTAAGGTATTTGGCACATTTTTCTCGTAGAGCCATTACTTTCTGCTGAGGCTTGGAATTTTTCCAATTATTAGCACGAAGTCTAGTTGCCCCCGGGTTAAAAATCAGAGTATTTATTTTTATATTGTGTGCAGACTTTCTTTTACTGTTAACCTGCCCCCTAGCCTTTTGTTCTTCATCAAGGTAGGTTTTACTAAACTCCTCATCCGTTTCTTGCCTCATTTTCCAATTTTTGTAGCGCACATTAATACTATCCCTAGGAGTCATCTCTTGCATTTCGTCGTAGAGTTTTTGTGCCTCTCCAAAACCAATTAAAGACTTGGCTTCTGTCATCATCAAATCATATTTTTCTTGGTCTTTTGCCCTGAGTTCAATGGCCGTAGGCTCGAATTGTTTCCAAGCAAAAAAACCCCCCCAGCTAAAACTAAAAGTAAGATTATTGCTGCCTTGATGAGAATTTTCATAATCAATCACACTATTACGGAGCGAGCAGGGGAAGGCTAATCAGAAAAACCAATTTCTCTAACTAAATATTTTACAATATTCAACTAATGATTAAATGTATTAAGAGTTAATTTTATCAACTCTTCCGGACTTATCGGCTTTTTCAGGTAGGAGTTAACTTACTAGTTTATAGGTACGACCAATATCGTCCATAAAATTCGAAGAAACGAGCTCAATGTTTAAAGTGACGAATGGAGGTGAAAACCATGGACATGCCATGTTCATCAGCGGCTTGGATAACTTCTTTGTCTCTTATAGACCCACCTGGCTGAATAATGGCTGAAACACCGCTCTTAGCTGCTGTATCAATCGAATCTCGAAAGGGGAAAAACGCATCGGAAGCCATAACACAACCTTTAAGAGGTTGGCGTGCCTTTTCTACAGCTAGTCGCGACGAATCGACCCGACTCATCTGACCCGCACCAATACCCAGGACCTCCCCATCAAGAGCATAAACAATCGCATTTGATTTTACGTGCTTTGCTACGACCCAAGCAAACAAAAGGTCATCCATTTCTTTTGCGTCAGGTTGTTTCTTAGTGACAACCTTAAGGGTAGCTGGATTATGGGAAATGGTATCCTTGTCCTGAACTAGAAGCCCCCCCCCAACTCTCTTCAAATCAAAAACCCGATGTTCAACTAGCGGGGTTTCCTCTGGCATTTTCATAATGCGAATATTTTTTTTACCCGAAAATANTTTCAATGCTTCTTCGTCATAATCCGGAGCTATTACTGCTTCTATGAAATTTTTTAAAATNTCTTCTGCTGTATCAACATCTACTTTTCTGTTGAATCCAATGATACCCCCAAAGGCAGAAACAGGATCTGTTTCGCGAGCCTTAATAAATANTTCCCGTTGATTATCTCCAACAGCGACTCCACTGGGGTTAGTATGCTTGATGACCACCGCTGATCCGACTTCAAAATCCTTTGCTAATTGCCAAGCCGCCTCCAGATCAATAATATTATTGAAGGACAGTTCTTTCCCCTGAATTTTCTGAGCTGAAACAATATCCTGGGAAGTTGCANCTGGATCACGGTAAAAAGCTGCTAACTGATGAGGGTTTTCCCCATATCGCAGCGTTTGAATTTTTTCAAAAGGCAATTGAAACATAGGCGCAAAGTCTTCCTTATCTTCCAACTGCCCNGATAAATACCCTGAGATCAAAGAATCATACCTTGCAGTATGACCAAAAGCATCTCGACTCAAGCGCATACGGGTTTTTCGCGTNACAACTCCTCCACAACCCTCGATTTCTTCTAGTACGGTTGAATAATCTTTAGAAGAAACTATAACCGCAACGTCATTAAAGTTTTTAGCTGCTGACCGAATCATAGCCGGNCCTCCAATATCGATATTCTCGATAGCATCGGCTAACAAACAATCCTCCCTTGCGACTGTGCTTTCAAATGGGTACAGATTGATTACTACCAAATCTATAGGGTCGATACCATGCTCTCCCATGGACTGCATATGCCCCTTGCTATCTCGTCTTCCTAAGATACCACCGTGTATCTTTGGGTGAAGAGTCTTTATGCGACCGTCCATCATTTCTGGAAATCCAGTATAGTCAGAAACCTGTTTTACAGGGATCCCATGTTTGGTTAGCAACTCAGATGTCCCTCCCGTAGAAAGAATTTCCACGCCAAGCGCATGGAGTTTCTGTGCAAACTCCCCAATACCCGTCTTGTCCGAAACACTAATCAATGCTCTTTTAACAGGCTTCATCAACTGAGAAATTAAGGTTTGTTTTTTTGAGGCGGGGCCTTCTTTATCAAAAAATCAGGCGTAATCAAATCAATGATCTTAAGCATCCACACTGGAAAGGAACCTATGGACTCCATGAAACCGGGGTCTTCCTTGCTCACACTTTTTGGCAAACTTTGTCTGTTTTGGTTTTCTTCCATTTTGTCTACTGCCCGAATCACGGGACAAAAAATTTTATCGTTTAGTTTGAGTCCGCGATATTACACCTTTTTCTAATTTTGTAAAACAAAAATGACGACAAAAAATCCCCAGGCAACTTCTACTCATCCTACGGCGAAGGAATTTCTCTAGCAATGCAAAGGCCATGAGTGAACCTCCAGTCAACCTCGCCTTTTAAATCCAAGCGCCCAAATTCTTGCTGTAGATGCAAGGCACACTTATTCAACAATGATGCTAGAAATTTTTGGTCTGTGTCAGTCCAGGCTAAGGGTAACTTAAGCAGTTCCTGTTTAAAGGACTCCACCAGCGTATTATCACATTGCCTCACTTCCTCCTTAAAAATTCCTGGCAAAAATACAATTCCAAGAAAACTTTTTGCCGCCGGTTCAGATAATGGCGCGCAAGAGATCTTCTTAAAAAGAATATAGTGTGCGAAAGCCATCGTAGTCCANGTAGTTAAGTCTACCATCTCATCTTTTCCGGAAACATCACACATTCCCAAGTATTGCTTTATGATGCTCTCGTTCAGGCCAAGGCCCTTGCGCGCAAACCTATGGTAGAACATCCATTGATCAAGAAATGACTCCGCATTTCGAACATCTTGAATNGATGTAAAATGTCTCCAGCCTAAAGATTTCTTATCACTCACTTCGGCNACTCTCGGGAAACGGTCTAAGAGGGCTGCCAATAGATCCCTATTAAACTCTGTGAACATCCACTCAAGAAAGCTTCCGTTTTCCTTGAGGAATCTTTCAGTCTTCCACTTTAGATTCATCAACTGTTGATACCCCGCCTGAAATAAAGGCATCGCATGTGTATGACTAAGAAGCTTTGCTCCCTTTTCCAAGTCACCAGAAGCCCCCAACTCTAATCCAATATTTATATATCCGAGTACTTTTTGNAAGGATTCCTTGCGCATTTCNAAATCCGAGGGCTTCACCTGATCCGCCACCATTACTTTGTTTGCCAGATATACGAGTTCCCAACTAATTGTGTTTAAGCGGGAAGACTTACCCATCCGTAAAATAACGTCTTTTAAAAATGGCACTGAGCCCGTAAGCAAGAGCGGATAAGTCGGAGCTATATTAAATTCCCCTTGGTTAGCAAAGTCCTCCAATTCAGGGATAGGTANTTTTAATGCATCCGGNCTCGGGTAACTATATACTCCCATTGCCTCTTNAAAGTCNGGGATTCCCCTNTCNGCGGTTCTAATAAGCCGCCACNGGTATGCCTTTTCAATCGTCTGGGTAACAGGNTACCAAATCACACCTTCAAGAATAGATGAATAAAGCGCTGAATCTTCCGACCGTAACAAAGTGAGCAGTCTTTTCAAAGGTCCGTGCTCTTCTGTTTTAAAATAAATGTCGTAAACGCCGTCCAAGCTCAAGTGTGCCATGCCTTCCACACCTTCATAGGAATTTGTCATTTCATCGTCTTTATATACTTTGATGAGCGACTGAAATAAAACCACTTTCTGGTCAAAATCTTCATTCTGCAACCATTGCAAAATACTAGAATCTTCGCATGCATCTATAAACTCTAACCACTCCAAAGCACATTCAGGAATAAAACGGTCCCGCTGCCACCACTCAAGATCAAAACTGTATTGCAATTGATTTTGAGACATCATTGAAAGGACGGGGAGCGACTCCCCGACTCCTGCCTCTTTAATCATTTGGTAAAGTTCTTCTGGAGGCAACCCTCTGATTACGGCCTGAGAACAGGGAGAAAGGTTTATAAAATCTTGCATTCGGGATCCCCGTAACTGCATGGCATAACGAATCTGATCCTCTATCGATAGTTTTGCGAGGGCATCCTCCACTTTATCAGGATATTCACTAATCCATTCAACGGGGAATGGAGTTTCACCACCTGAAAGATTATTCAAAATATCGGTTATATTTTTTGTGNTCATAAGAGGGAACCATCAAACAAACTACGGCNATCAATCTTTAATCAATGCCAAAAACTGTTAGGATNAAATGCTATTANTTTAATTTTACCAAAAATCAAAGCATCACGGTAATAAAGNGTGCGTTAAGACTAGACAAATAAGAATTGAAAATCTATTCTCTCGNTTGAAGCATTGCTAGCGTTATCAACCTTCCAGTCTTCCCTTCTCTTCTGTANGAATACCATCGGTCATTTTCACACGAGGTACACGGACCATCNGTATAAATATTTTTCATTAATATACCGGCTTCGTACCCTTCAAATCGATTTACCTTTGGTAAATCAACAAAAAACTTATTTCCCTCTATTTTATTAATAAATTCTGAGGAAAACGGACTTTTTTTTATAAACGGCAACGCACAAGGTTCATCCAGTTCATAACAACATCCACGAATGGCGGGTCCCATACCCACTATAAGATTTTTAGGCTTTGAGCCGTATTCACGAGACAAAGCCTCAACAGTATTAGTAAATATACGTTTTTGGGTACCCAGACGGCCCGCATGTACGATGCCAACCACATGCTTAATAGGATCATAGATGATTATGGGAACACAATCTGCCGTTAAAACCACGATCGGACAGTCTGGGATATGAGTAATGATAGCATCTGCTTCGCACATACCTACTTCACTAACCGGAATGCTCGAATCTTTTAAAACGTAAACATGATTTCCATGAACCTGAGTCACGCGAAAGAAAACTTTTGTTACTATTTTCAGCGAATGCAAAAAAACAATTTGGTCCTCAAGAAATAATTTCTCATCACCTTTGTCAGAACAGAATAAAGGTTTTCTTACTCCATTTTTCACATGACACCTTGGGCTGGTTCCATGGACAAATGAATGTTGTTTT
>JGI26380J51729_10001511_pt1 | contig 10629 bp, 13 predicted proteins | sample SaaInlV_165m_DNA_FD_51729 | JGI IMG/M metagenome (IMG submission 51729) | reverse complement strand
GGTTTACAGGTGTAAAAAAGTATTTAGTGATTGAAGGATCGGACGATATTGTTTGTTCCCTTAAGATTTCTTTTATTTTTTTTTCTCACTTTATTATTTTTTGCAGTTGTTGTAGCGTCTATATTGGGATCAATTGAAAGTGGAGACGACTCTGCCCATGCGGAGTTGAAATTATTAAATGGAAGAAAGAAGAGAAGTTCGTTGAAGGGGAACCAAAAACTATCCGTTTCTAGGTTTGCTTTAATGCGAATATAATATTTTTCGTTAAAATCTAATCGCCTGGTAGAAGCTATGGGTATGTTATTTAATGTGAGCATCAATTTTTGAGATTTTTGTTTGTTACGAGTTGATATCTTTCGCTTAACACCTTTCCCGAGTTCTGTGAACCGGTACACACGCTTTAACGAGTCATATTTCATTACGTGCTTGATTGTGTTGCTGCTTATTAGGGTATCGTTCCATAAAGTGTTTGCCTGTCGGAGTTCAGCCTCGAATGTAAAAGTTATGGGGATTCCATCCTCGACGGCATCTTCAATATCGTCAGTGAATCCTTCGACCAATCGTGCGTTTATCACAACTGTTTTTCCATTTGTTCCTACACCAATATTTACGAGAGAGGGTGCAGCTTCTACTATCAACTCACTCATGTGAAGCAAAACTGTCATGACTAACAATGAAGCCAAGCCTTTGAGTTTAGATGCCATTTTTTTTAAAAAAAATAAAAGTTTCAGAGAGCCCTTCTTTTAATGAAACTTTAGGTGACCAGTTAAGAGAGTCCTGTATTTTTTTATAATCGATACAACTTCTACGTTGCTCAAAATTATTTTTTTTCGAGGTTTGAACTTCGATATCAGATTCTGCTACCTCTAATATTAAATGAGTTAATTCATTAACCGATGTTTCTTGGCCCGTCCCAACATTGAATGTGTCTGAACCCTCTAGATTTAAGGCTAATAAATTAGCGTGTGTAATGTCTCTTACAAAAATATAATCTCTTGTTTGTTCTCCATCACCGTTAATTATCGGTGCTTGTGCATTTAATAACCGATTATAAAAAATTGCTACAACTCCAGCTTCTCCATTAGGGTTTTGGCGAGGACCAAAAACATTGCCATAGCGAAAAATTATAGACTTAAGTCCGTATTGCTCTTTATAAAATCTGAGATACCCTTCTACGCATAACTTCGAAAGTCCATATGGGCTAGTCGGTTTTTGGGGATGATTTTCCCTTGCAGGGAAATAATCCTGCTCTCCATAAATAGCTCCCCCTGTTGACGCAAATATAAACTTGTCAACGCCACATTTTACGGCGTTTTGCAAGAGCTGTAAAGTGCCAATGATGTTTGATTCTGCGTCTTTTATTGGATTTTTAACTGAATCACTTACTGAAATTTGAGCGGCATGGTGATTGATAACTTCAATACGTTCCTTCTGAATGATATTAGCAAGCCGCGGGTCAGAAATTGATATTTGATGAAAGGTAGCTTTTGGGTTTATAAATTCTTTTCGGCCTTTTGACATGTCATCAATAACTACTACGTTGTGCTGATTCTCAATATATGCATCGACAATATGTGACCCAATAAACCCTGCCCCACCGGTTACAAGTATATTCATTTTTGGGTTTTATTTATAAGGTTTTTAAGGCTGTATAATGTTTCCATGGCTTGCCTTGGAGATAGATTGTCCGGGTCGATAGATTCTAGTTGTTTAATCGCAGGATGAGCTGTTTCTAAAAATAGACCGAGTTGCTTAGCTTGAGGTTTGATTGGTTCTTCTTCCGAGTGAGCTATTTTTGGGACTCCGACGTCGTCAAATTCACTCTTTTCCAGATTGAATAAAACCTCGCGAGCACGGGTCAGTACTTTTTCTGGTAGACCAGCTAATCTTGCGACTTGTATTCCGTAGCTTTTATCAGCTCCCCCCTCAATGATTTTTCGTAGAAAAATTATTTCCTCATTCCATTCCTTTACTTGTACGTTAAAGTTCTTTACTCCTTTTAAAACTAAAGATAAATCAGTGAGCTCGTGATAGTGGGTAGCGAATAAAGTTTTAGGTCCACCTCCTTTCGCGCTGTCACCATGCAAGTATTCAACGATAGACCATGCGATGCTGATACCATCAAAAGTGCTAGTGCCTCTACCAATTTCATCAAGAATAATAAGGCTTCTATCTGTAGCATTATTTAAAATATTAGCGGTTTCATTCATTTCTACCATGAACGTAGACATACCTTTTTGAAGGTGGTCTTGAGCCCCTACACGGGAGAATATTCTATCAACGATACTTATATGAGCTGAATCAGCGGGTATGAAACTTCCAATCTGTGCCATTAGCGTTATTAATGATACTTGTCGAAGATATGTGGACTTGCCAGCCATGTTGGGGCCGGTGATAATCATTATTTGATCATCTGTACTATTGAGTCGAGTATCATTGGCAATAAATTGATTTTCAGGAATGATGCGTTCTATGAGTGGATGTCGACCATTTTTAATAGTAAGCTCGGTTCCTTCAGAGATTTCTGGTTTTGAGTAGTTATAGTTATGAGCAATTTCGGCGAGGGACGTTATTGCATCAAGGTCGGCGATAATAAGCGCCATTTTTTGAATTTTGAATCCATGGGTTGCTACTTCCTCGCGGGTCTGTTGAAAAATTTTGTGTTCCAGTTCTATTGCTTTTTCTTGAGCCCCGGTGATCTCTACTTCATATTCCTTTAGTTCCGGGGAAATAAAACGCTCTGCGTTAACAAGTGACTGTTTGCGGATGTAGTCTTCTGGGATGCGATCTAGGTTTTTTTTTGTTATTTCAATATAGTACCCATAAATTTTATTGAACCCTACTTTTAAAAACGAGATACCTGTGCGCTCTTTTTCTTTTGCCTCTAGTTGAGCAATCCAGTTTTTCCCATCACGTGCGATTGCTTTAAGTCGGTCTAATTCTGGGTCACATCCACTTTTAATACAGTTTCCTTCTTTAAGGCTAAAGGGTGGGTCATCGATTATTTTTTTTTCAATAAGTTCGTGTACATTTTTAAGGTTATCCCATTTAGATTTAAACGTATTTAAAGAAGTATTCTTACTTTGGTTTAAAAGTTTTAATAGGTGAGGTAGAGTTGAAAGTGAAAGTTTGAGCGCAATCATGTCGCGTGCGTTACAAATAGAAAGAGAAATACGCCCAATCAGCCTTTCCAAATCATGTATTGATTTGAGTTGATCTCGAATAGCTTGTCTCAATAACAAATCATTTTTAAAAAAATCTACTTGATCAAGTCTTTCTTTGATTAAATTGATGTCAATATTGGGCTTTAGAATCCATTCTCTAATGCATCGAGCTCCCATAGCTGTTTGTGAGGAATCAAGTAAGTCTAATAAAGAATTTTTTCGACCTCCTTCACTTGACTCTACTAGTTCTAAACTCCTTATTGTTGCTTGGTCCATGAGCACATAATTATGAATATTAAAAACACTGATCGCGCTGATGTGTTCAAGAGTAGACTTTTGTGTTTTATATAGGTACTGAATAAGAGCTCCAGCGGAAGAAATGGCAAGTTTCATGTTTTCGCAGCCGAATCCCTCGAGGGAACCTGTTTTAAAATGTTCAATTAATAGGCGGTAGGAGTCTTTGTATAAAAAAGTCGATTCTTCACAAGGTTGTAAACTACTCTCTCGGTCTTCTAACCATTTTGGTTTATTAAGTTTATCAACTAAATTTTCAGATATGATAATTTCTTTAGGATTGAATTTTTCTATCTCATCTACTAATAATGACACTCTATTATCACCGTAAAACTCTGTTACCTTAAAGAGGCCAGTTGTTATATCTAGAGCTGCAAACCCCCATCCTTTAGTATTTGAATGGAGTGAAATGAGAAAATGATTTTGTTTTGGGTCGAGTAGATTGTCATCCAGGATCGTCCCGGGTGTTACCACCCTTACCACCTCGCGCTTTACTAAACCCTTTGTGAATTTTGGGTCTTCTGTTTGTTCACAAATAGCGACTTTTTTACCCGATTTGATGAGCTTGGCGATATAAGATTTGGAGGAATGATGAGGAATGCCACACATGGGGGTTGGATTGGTTTTATTTTTATTTCTAGAGGTAAGAGCAATTTCTAAAACACGCGAAGCAATCTTGGCATCTTCATTAAACATTTCATAGAAATCTCCCATGCGGAAAAAAAGAATAGAATCCGGATACTCCTTCTTGATGGTTATATACTGCTGCATCATTGGAGTTTCTTCCTCTAATTTAATAATGCTTTGAGTGACGTTATTCATGAGAAATAAATTAAAGACCAATTTTTTTAAAACTAGGAACTAACCCCTCATAAGTTTTTTGCAAATGTTCCGGGATAACTCTGGTCTCTGCGATTACGGGCATAAAATTAGTGTCTCCCGTCCACCTTGGAACGATATGATTGTGAATATGTTCGTCGTATCCTGCTCCAGCACTTTTCCCTAAATTGAACCCCACATTAAAACCATCAGGGGTGTTTGAATCACGAAGAATTTGAATACAGTTTTTTGTGAGTTCAGTGATTTCTAAAGATTCGTTGCTGTCAAGTTTTGTAAGACAGGCTAAATGACGGTATGGCGATACCATAAGGTGTCCGTTACTGTATGGGAAAATATTCATGATGACAAAACAATACTCCCCTCTAAAAAGTATAAAATTTTTTTTATCGTCTTCAGTTTTTGGAAGGGAACAGAAAATACATTCATCTGATTTATCTTGGGTAATGTATTCCATGCGCCAGGGCGCCCATATTTTTTTCATAAGTTAAAAGCCTACTGTTAATCTGAATACAAACTACATGATCCTTCTGGTTTCTTGTTGGGGAATATCCAGTCAAATAGCTCTCGAGTCTTTTGCTTCATGTGGCATGCCTCTTCGTTAGATCGTTCATGGTCGAACCCGAGAAGATGAAGAATTCCGTGAATGAGTAAAAGCACGATTTCTTCTTCTAAAGTTAATCCATGTTCAGCGGCCTGTCTTTTAGCCGTAACTGCAGATATTACTACGTCCCCCATTAGGTGATAACTCGGCTTACTTTCTTCCTCTTCATCATTTTGAGAAAAAGAAAGTACATCCGTCGCTCGATCTTGTCCTCGATATTGTTTGTTGAGTGTGCGTATTTTCCTATCATCAGCTAAGAGAACACTGAGTTCTTGGTTTTCGCATCCCAAAACTAGCAAAATACTCTCCCCATGGTTTTCGAGTAACACGCAGTCGATAGAATGCTCTTTTTGCTCATTATTTATAAAAACTGGCATCAAGTTGTCATTTATATTTAATCAACCTTAAATCAATTTTGGCTGTAGGCTTTAATAATATGTTTAACTAAGTCGTGTCTTACAACATCTTTTTCGCTAAAGTTGACGAACTTGATGCCCTTAATATTTTTGAGAAGGGTTTGAGCTTGAATCAAGCCTGAGTTTTTTGAGTGATCCAGGTCAATTTGTGTAATATCGCCGGTGATTACCATTTTAGAGTTGAAGCCAAGTCTAGTGAGAAACATTTTCATTTGTTCTTTGGTAGAGTTTTGTGCCTCATCAAGAATTACAAAGGAGTCATTGAGTGTGCGCCCGCGCATATAAGCTAGAGGAGCGATTTCGATGATTCCATCTTCCATTAGTTCTCTCACCCTGCCAGGTTCCAAGGCATCGTCAAGAGCGTCGTAAAGCGGCATGAAGTAAGGGTTAATTTTTTCTGAGATATCTCCTGGTAGAAAGCCAAGCTTCTCTCCTGCCTCAACCGCCGGACGGGCTAAAATAATTTTCTGAAATTGTCGTTTGAGTAGCCCCTCCACTGCAAGCGCTACAGCTAAATATGTTTTTCCTGTCCCCGCTGGTCCAATCGCTAAGACAATATCTTCTTGCTTTACCGATTGAATAAATTCCCTCTGGGTTGAACTTTTTGGAGTAATGAACCCCTTCTTAGGAGATACAGTTATTCTCTCTGAAAAAATAGCTTTTAAACTTACGGTTTTGTCTTCTGCTAGCAGGCGGGTTGCAAATTTTATGTCGTCATTCTTGAGCTTATAACCTGAAACTAAAAGATCCTCTAATTGAGTTAAAAGGATGTCAACCGTATTAATTGAATCGAAGCCACCAGTTATTTTGATTTGGTTTTCTCGAGTCGTAATTCGGACGCTAAACTTTTTTTCTATTTGTTTGAGGTTGCTGTCCTGGGCACCAAAAATTTCTGGAATATGAGCAAGGTTTTCAAGAAGAAGCTCTTTTTTGACGATTTGGTTCAAGAGAGGTGAGGTCCCTGCTAGAGTTTAAAACAGCTATTATATCCCCGCGCGTTTTGACTTGTCAAACGCAAGGGACCTCTTGTTAAATAGTTATAATAAAAGTAGTTAGGTTGGTTTTAATTGGAGTTTCGGGATGGTGCTAAAAGACTGAGAAATTCACTACGGGTTCGTGCATCATCCTTAAAACACCCAAGCATGGAGCTCGTGGTAGTGTAGGAGTTTTGCTTTTCAACTCCGCGCATAGACATGCAAAGGTGCACTGCATCAATAACAACAGCTACTCCTGCTGGCTTTACAATATTTTGTATGCATTGGGCAATTTCAGTGGTCAAGCGCTCCTGAACCTGTAAGCGTCTGCTGTATGCATCTATTAGGCGAGGAACTTTGCTTAGCCCTATTATTTTGCCTTGAGGAAGGTAAGCAACATGACATTTCCCGAAAAAAGGAAGCATATGGTGCTCACAAAGGCTGTAGATATCGATATCCTTAACGATAACCATCTCGTTATAGCTTTCACTGTAGAGCGCATCGTTTACTAATTTGTCGACGTCTATATCGTAGCCACTGGTCAAAAATTTTAACGACTTTTCTACCCTTTCGGGCGTTTTAAGCAGCCCTTCACGTTTGGGATCTTCGCCAACGGCATGCAAAATCCGTTCTACTAATGATTGAAACCCAGTGTCTTTAGATGGTAGGTTCACAGATACCCCCTCTATAGACAACGTAATTACGTTCGGATTCGTAAAGTTTGATTTCGTGTAGACGGCCCTTGGTAATCTTAGGTTCGAGAATTTCCCAAAACTTGATTGCTAGATTTTCTGCGGTAGGGATCATTCCGCTTAAATAATCAACATCTACATTCAGATTTTTATGATCCACTTTGGCTATNATTTCCTGNGNGGTTAATTTTTTTAATTCCTTGAGGTCAAACACCATTCCCGTGTCTTCGCATACTTCTCCGGATAACGTNACTTCCAGAACGTAATTATGTCCGTGCCCATTTTTATTATTGCATAAGCCAAATGTGGCTTCATTTTTTTCATCCGAAAAATTCGGATTGAAGAGGCGATGACTCGCACAAAACTCATGCTTCCTCGTTATAAATATCATGGGGCAGGCTTTTCTATGTAGAAGAATGATATTATTTTAAATATTTCCGTTTATTATCGGTTGAGTAAAACCCGGGTCCATATAAATGGAACGTCATGCTATTCATGACTTTTTGTAGGGGACCTTTGCATTTTTCACATTCAGTTAGTGGCTCGTCCGACACTTTTTGTAAAACTTCGAATGTTTCTTTGCATTTCTCGCAATTGTAGTCGTAAAAAGGCATATGAAGTTCTCCTAACGCAGTTTTCTCATAAAGTGTAATAACTCTTTAATATAGTATCAGCATTTTTTGTCAAAAGTCTTGCTCTTTCAGGATTGATTGTCTGATGTCTCCTGGTTTCTCTTTTTTTGAGATGTTTACGAAACAGGTGCAATGTTTTTGAAATATTGTCTTTAAGTGTGTTTAGTTGATATATAGGTCCGGGAAGAGTGAGTCCCCATTCTGGGTCAAATATACCAACTACCATATTATCATTTGCAATAACTTGAAGAATAATAAACCGGTCCATTGAATGTTTGTTTTGAACCGATTTAGGCATCATCAATGTCTGGTTTTTATTTTTAAGCCCAAACCTCATTACGGCTTGCCCAGTCTCCACAGGATTGAATCCTATTTTTTGGATATACTTACCTAGTCCTGCAAAAATCCTATCTTCCGGAAATACTAGAATACCAAAATTTTCAAAATTTTTGTATAGCTGATACTTATACCCAGAGTGGGTGGGTGCTGCTTTTCCCATTCCTGTTGAGGAAAAAACTACAGCAAAGAAAAAAAATATGAGTATTTTTTTGATCTGCATTATAGAAATTTCTCTAAGGGGTTAGAAAAAATTAAGAAACGATTTCTGTTTGACTGAAAAAATAGGAGATTTCAAAAGCTGCTGTTTCCGGTGCGTCTGATCCGTGGACCGAGTTTCTCTCTAAATTAACAGCAAATTCCTTTCTAATAGTTCCTTCATCAGCTTCTGCCGGATTTGTGGCTCCCATCAGTTTACGCCATGCTTTAATTGCACCCTCCTTTTCAAGCACCAGTAGTACGACGGGACCTCCACACATTGATTTTGTCAGGTCTTTGAAGAAAGGCCTTTCCTTGTGAACATGGTAAAATCCTTCAGCGATGGGTAAGGTCAAGAGGACTCGTTTCATTGAGGCAATACGAAATCCTTCAGCCTCGATTCTTTCTAAAATTTTTCCAATCAGGTTGCGTTCAACTGCATCTGGTTTAATAATGGCAAAGGTTTGTTCCATGATGGTTTTTTTTATTTCTGGTAAAAGATTAAATAAAACAAAAAAAGGTACTTGGGCTTGATGGCGCCCAAATACCTATTTTAAATAACAAAAAAAGAGATTATCGTAAAACGATACCTGTCCTCTTCATTACGAATTTTTCCTCAAGATTCTCAACCCATTTCATCTTGATAGCACTGTTTTTTGCTATATCGTCACATATATATATACATATTTCACATGCTTTGCACCTGTCGACGGACACATAAGCAGACTTGTCTAATTCGCTGTAATTGATGCAATTTGCTTCTGGACAATAGGTAGTGCATAGGGAACAACTTTTTTGCGAACATATATCTTTATCTACATCTGCTACGTAGTACATAGTATCTCCGGTAAAAAATATTAAACGTTAACTGTCCCACAGGTACTTGCAACAAGCTCTTCTTCGTCAATAATTTTTGCCTCTGGGTGACCCCAACCTTGCTCGATTACATATTTATAGGTTGCATACAAAGTTCTCATATTTGCTTCGAGAAGTTTGGCTTTCTTGGCAAACTTTTTCTCGATGCACTGCTGCAATAGCTCCACACATACCCATATTAGTAGCTAGGTCAGTTTTAGCAACTTCCTTCGCTATTTCCGTACAAGGCACATTGTAGACCTTGGTGTTATTAACTTCTAATCCTTTTTGTTCATCTTTAGTGAAAGGAATGGGTTTACCGGTGTTGATAACGCAAACTCCTCCTTCTTTCAATCCTGTGTAGAAAGGCATGGTATAGGATTTTCCCTAGGGTAATAACTGATGGATGAAAAATCATGATGATATTCGGATAAATTATCTCTCCGATTTCATAAATTTCATCAGCGGAAATCCGAACGTAACTTTCAACCGGTGCGTTGCGCTTCTCTGANCCAAAAAATGGAACTAGAGAACTATGACCACCCGAGATAACAACACCATTACTCAATATATGCGATGCTGTGACAACACCTTGACCTCCAAGTCCCGCCATTCGAACGTTGTAACGTTTTACTGCCATGATTGTTCTCCTTGTTATTTCTTCGCGGCTTTAGCAGCTTTAGCAGCCGCTTTTTCTTTTTTCTCTATTTCGTCCAAATATTCTTTAGCACGATCTGAAATGTGTTCTTCAAACCCATAAGTGTTTTTCTCTTTGTCAAAAGCGTCCTGCATAACATCTGGGGTTGGAATTGAGTATTCGATATTGCAGGATGTGTAAGCCTGGACATAGGTAGAACCAAATTCACGTGCTACTAGAATTGCGCGTCGCACAGTTCTTACGACTCGAGCGGGATTAGTAGGTGTGAGTCTAGCTACATAATCCAGNTTAGCGACCTTGGCTAAACCCAGCATATCCATTTTATCATCCACTTTGCCGCGGGGAGACATTTTTGCAACTAGTCCCTTTTCAGTCATACCGCTTTCCTGACCCCCAGTGTTCCCATAAATTTCATTATCGAGCATAATAGTTGTGAACTTTTCATGTCTGAACCAACTATGCATAAGGCCTTGAAACCCAATGTCCACCAAACCGCCATCGCCACACATTACAACGACATCTTTTTCTTGTTCCGGAAACCTCAGTTCCAGACCACGTTTCAATCCAGATGCTACCGCATTAGTGTCACCGTAGTTTCCATAGACGAACGGGACATTCCCCTGTGATATAGCCAGTCGGCCACAGCCCGCAGTTCCAACCATTACTGTGTGTTCGGGTTTAGGCAACGCAAGAAAGACCAGCCTGATGAATAGAGTCATTGCACAACCAGCACACATAGGATGTTCTTCAATTAACTCCTTGAATTTTCCCATGTCACTTACTTTTTTCTTCTTACCGTATTGACCATATTTAACAAGATCTTGGTACTCAACCGGTAAGTGCTCTAAATAACCAGGTGCTGGCTTGACTGTATCTAGGGACATGATTCCCCTCCATTTTGGAATTTATCAAATATTCTATATATTTTTTTCGATTTCAAAATGAAACCGTGATTACAAATTATTAGCC
>JGI26380J51729_10001510_pt1 | contig 10632 bp, 9 predicted proteins | sample SaaInlV_165m_DNA_FD_51729 | JGI IMG/M metagenome (IMG submission 51729) | reverse complement strand
TCGTCTATCACGTCGCCGCGCGATGCATTCAGGATAATCGTTCCCGGCTGCACCGCCGCGAGAAAAGTGCTATCCACCAAGCCTCGGGTTTCAGGTGCTGCTGGGACATTCAGGCTGACAATATCGCAACATGCCAACAGCGTTGGCAAATCTGGCACGGTCTGTAGTTCGAGCTTGCTGATTTGCTCTTGCATTTCCGGTTTACGATCGGGCTTATCTACAACATACACTTGGATACCAAAAGCACGGGCCCGCTGGGCAACAGCAAGGCCAATGGCGCCCAGGCCCACAATGCCCATATGGCGACCGTACAAGCCTTTCGCTGCAGCATACTTCTTCTTGTTCCATTGGCCCGCTCGCAAGTCAATTACGTTATCGGGGATGTTGCGGTCGATAGCTATCAGCAAGCCAATGACCAGTTCAGCGACCGCTATGGCATTTTTTCCAGGCACGTTACAGACCGGAATCTTACGAGCTGCAGCGGCTTCGATGTCAATCGTGTTGGTTCCAGCCCCTGCGCGAATCACAAGGTGTAACGCCGCCGCGGCGGCGATTGCGTCACTGGTTACCCGGGTGCTTCTAACAACCAGCACTTCGGCATCGCCAATGGCCTCTACCAGGGTGTTACCATCCAAGTCCGGTTGAGAAACACACTCATGACCCTGCTGGCACAGTTGTGCCATTCCCGAATCTGGAAACTTATCGGCAAAAAGAATCTTCAAAATACCTCCGTGTCATAATTTGCATCAATACGCTTACTGTTCCGCGTTATTCTACGTTCGCCTTCAGATATTGAATACTCCCCCGGCGTACAAATTTGTGTAAAAGGCGGCAAATGTCACAGCTAAACAAGGAAAATTTGAAGCACCCAAAATTTTTGTTATCGTCTACTGTGGAATGTGCTTATAAGTATGGGTCTAACCTTCCCATACCTACAGTTTCGTGCTGATTGAAACCACCGTTCTGGTTCTTGGCGCAGCACTGCTACATGCGGCCTGGAATACCCTGGTTAAAACCGCCGCTGACCCTTTGGTGTCAGTGGGTGCCCTCAGCCTGGTCACTGCAGTCCCAGGGCTATTGCTGGTCTTGGTGGTCCCAACTCCAACACTTACTGCGCTACCCTACCTGGCAGGCTCAGTTGTCCTTCACTTCGGGTATTACCTGTTTCTGGCCAGCGCCTACCGGGTAGGTGACTTAAGTCACGTCTACCCAATTTCACGAGGCAGTGCCCCGCTGCTGGTGGCCCTCGGGGGCATCGTATTTGCCCAGGAACAACTGCCGTTACTGACGCTATTTGGTATCGTGATTACCAGCATCGGCATCATGTTGCTGGCCATATCGGGTGTTAACTCCAAAACACGAAATCATCGATCAACACCGCGAGCTCTTATTACTGGGGGCTTTATTGCCGCCTACACATTGGTCGATGGGTTGGGCGTACGCGAGGGCGAGGTTGCATTGTCTTATATCGGTTGGCTGTTCCTCATAAACGGACTCGTCTTTGGTCTTTTTGTTTTTCTTCGACGCCCAGCCGAAATGCTGAGCTTGTGGCGCAAGGATACAGCGCGGGTCGTGGGCGGAGGAATAGCGAAAGCGATCGCCTACGGCACCGTTATATTTGTTATGTACTACAGTCCGATGGCTGTGGTAGCCACACTGCGCGAGACAAGCGTCATCATGGCAGCGTTGATTGGGGTTTATTTTCTGCGCGAGCCTGCGGGCCAACTGCGCATTGTGGCTGCCCTGCTGGTGGCGAGCGGGGTAATCGCGATGAATCTATCGAACTAATGAAGGCTGGCAAACACTGCCTAGCCTCCCAGAAACAGCTCTCCCATCTTTGAGCTCTGGAGTGAATCGTCACCCATGCCGACACTAACAATTTGCTCCGATAGCAGGACAAATCCAATGTCGGCAAACTCCAGGCCTTTCTTGGCATTTTGCTCGACCATAATGATCGTCTTACCTTCTTTATGTTGAAGATCATGCAGAATTTCGAAAACCAAATCGATAAAACGCGGCTCCAGGCAATCGCGGACTACTTGACCTCGCGCAACTCGATCTCAAAAACCAGAGTCTCCTCAGGGCCAATAGCTCCGCCAGCACCAGTACTGCCATAGGCGAGTTCCGGCGGGATCACCACCTCCCACCGTGATCCTTCAGACATCATTTGAAGAATCTCCTGCCAGCCCGGAATAATGCCGCCCAAGCTGAATGTTGCAGGCTGGTTACGCTTGAACGAGCTATCGAACTCGGTGCCGTCAATCAGCGTGCCGCGGTAGTGCACCACCACGGTGTCACTTGCCTGTGGCTGTCTTCCAGTTCCTTCGACCAAAACGGTGTAGAGAATCCCACTGTCTGTTGTGCTCACGCCTTCGCGCTGCCCATATTCAGCCCGGAATGCAGTCCCGGCGCTGGCACTTCCCTGCGATTTCGCCATAGTCTCCTCCTGTGCGTGCTTTCGGGCTCCAGTGATCGCGGCTGCCATCTGCTCATCCGTCATCGCCGGAGCACGCCCTGCGAGCACGTCCTCAATTGCCTGCGCCAGATGTACCGGATCCAAATCGAGATTATCGGCCTTCATCTGTTGTGCAATCTGACTGCCAATCTGAAATCCCAGGGCATAACTGAACTGCTCTTGCGAGGTTTGTGGCACATCATCAGCCATAGCAGACGACCCAATCAGTAGGGCCACTAATATTGAGGTAACGGATAAAACGATCTTGGTCATAGGTCTTCCAGTGCTCTAGGGTAGGTTTCGCTCTGCAACGACTTATCTTCAACAATGCCCTGCACTTCAATAGTGACATGCGACACCCGGGGGCAACGCTCGCGGAGTTGGGCTTCGAGTTCATCAATTATACGTTCTATGCGCTCCAGGGTCGCCTGGACCGCAGCACGGTCGGCGACATAGGATTGAAGCACGGGGTCTGAGCGGCGTGACTCAGGCAATGCAGCCAGTAATGTTCTCTCGTGTTTATCAATATGGTCACGTAATCCCGCAACAACTGCCTCTTCGCGCATCTCGACTTCAGCTACCAGTACGGTGTGATCCTCGTCTACGACGATGCTGCGTAGATCGTGGTAGTCCTCGACTTCACGGTGCGTCTTGGCGATTGCCTCAAAAATTCTTTCTGCCTCGCGATCCCGTACATCCGACAGAAACTGCATATTGATAGCACCCAGGATAATGGCCGTAACTCCCAGCATTAGTGCAATAGCAATTGAAAAGCCGACATCCCAAGCTGCATTACCCGTCAGCCGGGATAAGGCAATGCCGCAACTCGCCAACATCAGTCCGGTTACCGCGATTGCATCCTCGAGCACCACCGCCAGCAGGGTCGGATCACTCGCCCGAAACAATTTTCGCCACGGCGACAGCGATTGCAGGCGTGCCCGACTGGAAAATTCCCCCCAGGCAATGCGCAACACGTAACCCTCAACAACGAACGCGATCGCCAATACCGCGGCCGCCAGCCAGATCGAGTCAATATTGAAATTGCCGATGGCAATAACAGAAATCCCAACACCTTCATGCAACTGGCGCCAGGCATGCCAGGCATGGGCCAACCCCAGCCCGCAGCCGATTGAGAAAAGGCCGATGGCACTCCAGAGATTCCAAAGATATTTTTTCTGCCCGTGACCAAACGCGTAACGGGCGTCGGCCTGCCGTTTGCCCTGGGCCAGACCAATCAAAAGAAATACCTGATTCAAGGTATCCATCAAGCTATGTACCGCCTCGTTCATCATGGCGGCAGATTGAGTCGGCAGCGCAACAGCAAACTTGAGTATGGTTAAAAGTGCGTTACCGGAAATAGCACTCAAGACGGCGCGGCGGGAGCCAGAAGTCATAGTTGCTGAAATCCTGGTTACTGATAAAGATCAGGCGACAGATGCCTGTACCAAACGCTCGGAGTATACTTAGTTGGATAATACAAGTTGAAACCCATCTATGAATATCTCGCAGACTCGATGCCTATAGACCGCAAACTTCTGGAAATCCTCTGCTGCCCGGTTAGCAAACAAGCGCTGACCGTGCTCAGCCCTGAGCAACTATCTCTGATCAATAAACAGATCGCTGCGGGGAGTATCGCCACTGCCGATGACAGGGTCATAACCACACCATTGAATGAGGGGTTGATCACTAACAACCAGCAGCGGATCTACCGGATAGATGACGATATTCCGGTTATGCTGGAAAAAGAAAGCATCCCCGCAGACCAATTCGACGGACTATAACGACTTCTCGGGGCGACCCACTGGGCAGTCCCGGGGTATCAGGCGACTTGCGCAGTGTCCTGGGCATAATGATCCATCAGGATGCGCGCGACTTCAGGACGAGCGAATTCCAGCGGCAGATCCTCGCCCGCTGCAAGCATCTCCCGAACCCGGGTGCCGGATAACAGTACAAAATCTTCTTTCTGGTGATCCGGTGCATCACGCATCATCACTACCCTGTTCAGNTTCTTTGAGTAGGCGGTGTGATCTGCTCGGAANATTTCGATATCAAGCGCATCTGAAGGCACTTCTTCATCAAAAATCTCCTGCGCATCAAAAGCGCCGTAAAAATCACCGACACCAGCATGATCACGCCCGACAATCAGGTGTGTGCAACCGGCATTCTGTCGGAACAGCGCATGCAGCACTGCTTCTCGCGGCCCCGCGTAGAGCATGTCAAAGCCATACCCGCCGATCATTACTGAATTAGCCGGAAAATACAGATCGACCATCTTGCGGATAGCGGCATCTCGCACCTCGGCAGGTATATCGCCGGGCTTGAGTTTACCCAGCAGCATATGGATCAGCACACCATCAGCGCCTACCGTGTCACTGGCTATCTTGCACAGTTCTTCATGGGCACGGTGCATGGGGTTGCGTGTCTGAAACGCGACCACGGTCTCCCAACCGCGCTCGGCGATCTCCTGACGAATCTGGCCAGCCGTGCGAAAAGTGCCAGGGAACTCGCTTTCAAAATAACTGAAGTTCAACACCTCGATCGGCCCTGAGATTACAAACTTTCCTAAAGAGGTAAAGGTCGCAACACCCGGATGCTCGGGATCTACTGTGCGGTACACCTTTTGTGTGATGAGATCGATTTCTTCATCAGTCAGTTCCTCGACGGCTTCAACCTTCTGAATGGCAATCACCGGATCACCGGATATATTTGGATCACGTAATGCGATCTGTGAGCCCACAGTAATCCCGTGAGCATCGGCTACAAGGTTGAGGACTGGTACAGGCCAGAACAGTCCATCGCTGGTACGCATGTCAGTTGCCACACTGAGCGCGTCAGCCTTGTTCATGAACCCGGTTAGAGGCGTGAAATATCCGGCTCCCAGCATCACGGCATTGGCCGCAGCTGCAGAACTGATGATCAATTGTGGCAGTTTGACGGCTTGCGCTTCCAGCGCCGCGCGACGTGCCGAGTCCTCTACCAGCAGTGGAGTGAGGGAATCTGAACCATGGGGCCTGATCATTACTTAAAGTCTCCGGAAATAGCGTCAAATCACTGATGAACGTGTTGATAACAGCCGATTGCCTACGCGGGCTTGGCGCCAAGCATTCATCGCTAACGCAAACATTAGCACCTTCGAATCCAGGCGCTGACTAAATTTTTTGATTAACCCATAAGGTTTAAGCACCCCAACACAACCAAAGAACTCAGTCAGTCGGTGCTGGCTCAGCATTATCCGCGGCGCCGGTCCCGGACTGCCTCAGCCAGACGCGACAACAGCGGCAGCGTGTCCTCCCAGCCAATGCAGGCGTCAGTAATACTCTGACCGTAAGTCAGAGTCTCGCCAGGGACAATATCCTGGTGGCCCGATTGCAGATGGCTCTCAATCATGACTCCCATCAGACGGTGGTCGCCAGCGGCCAGTTGATCGCAGACAGCCCCGACTACCTGGGGCTGGCGCTGTGGATCCTTGTTACTGTTAGCGTGACTGCAGTCGACCATAAGGCGAGTTGGAATACCGGCCTTGGACATCAGCGTTGCCGCTCGGTCAAGACTTTGGGAGTCATAATTAGGCTCAATACCACCGCGAAGGATCACGTGACCATCATCATTGCCAGCAGTGGCGTAAATAGCCGAGCGCCCTTCCTTGGTAAGAGTCAGAAAATGATGCGGATGTTGCGCTGCTCCGACAGCATCGACTGCAATCTTTAGATTGCCGTCCGTGCCGTTTTTGAACCCTACCGGACAGGATAATCCAGACGCCATCTCGCGGTGCAGCTGACTCTCAGTAGTCCGCGCACCGATAGCCCCCCAACTTACTAGGTCGGCCAGGTATTGCGGAGTTAACAGATCCAAGTACTCGGTCCCCGCCGCAACACCCAGTTCATTGATATCAGCCAACAGTTTGCGTGCTGTGCGCAAGCCCCGGTTAATATCAAACGACCCGTCGAGACCCGGATCATTAATCAGCCCTTTCCAACCAACAGTAGTGCGGGGCTTCTCAAAGTAGACCCGCATGATCAACACCAGCTCTTCTGCATACTGGCCTACCAACGGCGACAGTCGGCCAGCATATTCCAGTGCCGCCGAAGAATCATGAATCGAGCATGGCCCAACTACAACGATGAGACGATCATCGTGGCCGTGGAGTATCTGGTGAATATCCTGGCGAGCCGCAAAAACTACTTCGGCCATCCGTTGAGTCACGGGACACTCAGCGACAACCGTTGCCGGATTGGCAACATCTCGGATGTCGACAATACGAAGATCGTCGGTTTTGGTTGCGTGCACTGTGATACCCCAAGGGCTTGTTTGCGTCACCCCCCTGGCGGCGCAAAACGGCGCGAATTATATCACTGCATGAACACAAGCCGTAGCTCGTCAATCCTCCTCGGGGTGTTCGAAAGTCGACATCAGTTGTTTCTGTATCGCTGCTGGCGCGGGTTCATAGTTGGCAAACTCCATGTTGTAACTACCTTCCCCGCCCGTCACCGACTTTAGCCGAGACTGGTAATCAGTCATCTCCGCCAGAGGCGCCTGGCCGCTGATCATCATGCGCCCCCCACTGGCCACATCGGTACTGACAACTCGGCCACGCCTTGATGAAAGATCGCCTGCAATGTCTCCCATATTGTCAGCTGGAACCAGCGCCTCGATATTGACTACCGGTTCCAGAATCAGCGGTTTGGCGTTGGCTATAGCGTCCAAAAATGCCTTGCGCCCAGCGTTCACAAAAGCCACTTCCTTAGAATCGACCGGGTGATGCTTACCATCATAGACTTTGACCCGAAGGTCCTGCATGGGAAATCCGGCTATCGCACCTCCATTTAGAACGCTGCGTACCCCCTTTTCCACCGCAGGAATAAATTGAGATGGAATCACCCCGCCAACAATTTTATTGGCGAACTCGAAACCCGAACCACGAGGTAAAGGCTCAATTTCCAGGAACACTTCGCCAAATTGGCCCGCACCGCCGGTCTGCTTCTTATGTCGGCAATGGCCTTTGGCGGTTTTGCCAATGGTTTCCCGGTAGGGAATAGACGGCACCCCGGTGGTGACCTTGAGGTCATACTGGTCAGACATACGTTCAACAGCCATACGTAGATGCAGTTCACCGGTTCCGCGCAGAACCGTCTCATTGGCTACCGGATCCTGCTCTACCCGCAGACAGGGATCAGACGCGGTGAGGCGCAACAACACATCCGCTATCTTCTGTTCATCGCCTCGACTACTCGCTGCAATCGATACACCAGCCATCGGCGTAGGCAGATTCAACGGCTCGAGATGAATGAGATCTTCATCATGCGAGTCATGCAGCACATCATCGTAGGACAGACCATCAACCTTGGACACCAGCGCAATGTCACCGGGAACTGCGATGCTCAACTCGCTGCTTTCCTTGCCCAATGGAGTTGACAAGTTGCTGATTTTTAGAGGCTTACGGGCATCGCCCACAAATAACTGCATATCCTTGCGGACCCGGCCCTGGTGTACACGGAGCAGGGTCTGGCGCCCGACAAATGGATCAAAAGAGACTTTGAACACATGGGCCAGCACATGTTTTTCGGGGTCGGGGCTGACCTCAACCTTTTGCGTATCATCACCGAAGCCGTTTTTAAAATGAGGGGGGTTTCCTTCGGCAGGGTTGGGTAACAGGCGAACAATAAAATCCAGTAGTTCAGGAACCCCAACTCCGGTATGAGCAGAAACGAAACACACCGGAACAAGGTGCCCCTCGCGCATCGCCTGTTCAAACGCATCATGCAACTGTTCCGCCGAGACTTCACCCTGATCAAGGTAAACCCCCATGAGTTCCTCATCTACTTCAACCGCCTGATCCACAATCGCTGTGTGGGCACTTTCCGCTGAGGAAAACGCTGACTCTCCCTCAGCTTTGAAGAAACAGTCTATAACCTCCTTACTGTCACTGGACGGCAGGTTAACCGCAAGACATTCACCGCCAAAAGCTTCGCGCACCTCCTGGTAGATTGCCTGAAGATCAGCCTGATCATTATCGATATGGTTAATCACCACCATGCGGCACTGATCCTGGCTCTGGGCCCAACTCATCATCCGGCGACTGGCACTCTCAACACCTCGCTCGGCATTGATCACTACAGCCACTGTTTCAACGGCAGGCAAGACGCTGAGTGCCGCACCAATAAAGTCCGGGTAACCGGGGGTGTCGAGCAGGTTGATATGGGTGTTACGGTAATCGAACCCAGCGAGTGAAGATGAAAGCGAGTGACCGTGCTTCTTCTCAAGTTCATCCCAGTCACTAACCGTGGTACCTTTCTCGATTACACCCGGAGCCTTAATCGCACCAGCATGAGCCAGAATCTGCTCTACCAACATCGTCTTGCCCGCGCCAGCGTGGCCAGCAAAAGCCACGTTGCGAATATCCTCTGTCTGGTAATCCATTATCTTCACCCTCCTCGGTTATCCTTGTGTTTTATGCTTACCTGCCGATTCCTATAATGACTGACTTTCCGAATTTGGCCTTCAAACTGCTGTTTTCTTTTTAATGACAGAGTCATGACTATCACGTTCACCGAGTCAAATCAACAAGATGTTTGGGAAAATCGCTACCAGGGCAGGAAAACCGGATGGGATCGGGGGCAATCTAGTCCAGCGATCGGTCACTGGTTTCCCTCGATGTGCCCGCCCCCGGCCCGGATACTGGTGCCTGCCTGTGGTTGCGGTCACGAGGTCGTGACACTTTGTGAACAGGGCTATGCTGTCACCGCTATCGATTTCGCACCAAGTGCGATCGAGACACTCAATACAAAACTCCAGCAAAAGGGGCTGCAGGCTGATGTCATCCAAGCTGATCTGCTTGCCTGGGAGCCAACGAAGACATTTGATATCATTTATGAGCAAACGGCGCTGTGTGCGCTGGAGCCGGCCTTGTGGCACAACTATGCCGACCGCCTGTACCGGTGGTTGACTGCCGAAGGGCTGCTATTGGGCCTATTCATGCAGACTGACCGCGAAGGCGGGCCGCCCTGGCACTGCGCCATTGAATCGCTGAAAAAGATTTTCCCGGCGACACGATGGCNCTGGCCGCCCCAACAAGACCAAAGGGTTACGCACCCGAGTGGCTTTAACGAGTTAGTGTTAGCTCTAAAACGTCGAAACTCGGTCAGATAAAACTATTTTTTTCCTTAAAATTGTTGCAACCTCGACAGCGGTTGCCTAAAGTTGCGCCGTCTTAACGCACGGCGTAGCACGCTCGACGGAATGGTTCATATTGAGATCAACTGAATGTTCCGGCCAGAACCCGGGTACGCAGCCACACATACGCATGGTCCGCGTGGCATACTGACAAACTGATGCGCGAAAACAATAGCACCCTAACGCCTGCCCACTTTATCCGTCAGAAGATCGCGGCGGATCTAGCCGCTGGCAAGTATCCTGAGGGCATAACGACTCGTTTTCCGCCCGAGCCCAACGGCTATCTGCATATCGGTCATGCAAAATCGATATGTCTGAATTTTGGATTAGCCAATGAGTTCAGCGGGCGTTGTTTTCTACGCTTCGACGACACCAACCCCGACCGGGAGAGCCCGGAATTTGTCAAAGCCATCAAGGAAGATGTGAAATGGCTAGGCTTTGGCTGGAGTGACCGACTACGGCATGCCTCCGACTACTTTGAGCAGTTATACCAATGGGCAGTGGAGTTGGTTGAGAATGGCCACGCTTATGTCTGCGACCTGAGTGCTGAGGAAATTCGGGCTACCCGAGGCACGCTCACCTCTCCCGGCAGCAACAGCCCGTACCGGAGTCGCAGTGCTGAAGAAAACCTTGAACTCCTGGCGCAGATGCGCGCTGGAGAATTTGCCGACGGTAGCCGCGTTCTACGGGCCCGGATAGACATGGCGTCACCCAATCTGCACCTGCGGGATCCCGCTCTATACCGGATTCGCCACCAGACGCACCATAATACCGGGGACACCTGGTGTATCTACCCAATGTACGACTTTACCCATCCCCTGTCAGACGCTATCGAAGGGGTAACCCATTCGCTGTGTACTCTTGAATTTGAGGACAACCGGGCTCTGTATGATTGGGTACTTGAACACGTATCGATCCCGTCACGTCCTTACCAGACCGAGTTCTCCCGCCTGTCACTGGAATACACGGTTGTCAGCAAGCGGCTTTTGACCACCTTGGTCAGCGAG
>JGI26380J51729_10001509_pt1 | contig 10636 bp, 11 predicted proteins | sample SaaInlV_165m_DNA_FD_51729 | JGI IMG/M metagenome (IMG submission 51729) | reverse complement strand
ATTTAAATGGTGGGCCGTCTCGGGATCGAACCGAGGACCTACTGATTAAGAGTCAGTTGCTCTACCAATTGAGCTAACGGCCCATTTTCATCATATGATTTTATGGGTCACAAATTATCACTTGCTTCAGCAGGAGTCAATTTATCCTGTATCCCATTAACATCACTAAAGAAACTACTGTCCCCCTCCCGCGATAAAATGAACAACCTGATATTGGATGGCGCCTACCCCACCAGAAAAAGCTCCCAACAAAAGAGATAACAATAAAAAAATAAAAGCCTTATTTCTATCTTCTCGCATACGAACAAGGTCAATTAAAAACCCCACTCCCATCAACGAGAAAAAAAATAACCCTTGAAGGTCGCTTAACACCTTTCTTCCTAACACCATTTCTTCTTCCTCATGCGGGAAGTGATACTCGATAAGAAAAGCACACGCGTAAAGAACGATCAAAAAAAATGCCCAAAGCATCAGCATGAACTGCTCGGTCTGCTTGAGCTTATTTATTGTATTTTGCTCCATGAGAGGCAATTGGTTTTAGCAATCAAAGTATAGTTTTTTGAATCGAGGAAGCACCTCGACCCATCCAATACGAAACAATGTATTATTTCACAAGGTACTTATAGAACAAATAAGTTATTAAATATGTTCATTCTCTACCTGACTGTTAGGCGCAGATTATCTTAAGATGGACTTTTTATATGCTATAATTTTTTTATCCGAGACACTTGGTTAGATGAGTCCATGACTACATAGGAGCTTTTGCTAGATTTTCCTCCTCATGCAAAACAGTGGTCCTGTACTTGGCTAATTGCACCTTCACACATAAATGTTATGGCGGTTGTTAGTCTCGTAAAAATAGTTGCTGATAGGTGACCAAATAAAGTTTTATGTGTAATACATAACGTTACTATATTGAAAGGAATCAACCATGACTATTAGACTAGGGGATACAGCCCCTGATTTTACTGCAGAAACAACTGAGGGCACTGTTGAGTTCCACAAATGGCTGGGGGACGGTTGGGGAATCTTGTTTTCACACCCTAAGGACTACACACCAGTCTGTACTACTGAATTGGGTCGGGTTGCTAATTTAAAAGGTGAATTCGAAAAGCGTAATGTTAAGGTTATCGCTGTTAGTGTTGACCCACTAGAATCTCATAAAGGGTGGATTAAAGACATCAATGAGACACAAAGTTGCACGATGAACTATCCGATCATCGCCGATCCGGATCGCAATGTAGCCACTATGTACGGCATGATTCACCCGAATGCACTCGACAACCTGACTGTACGCTCTGTATTCATTATCGGTCCAGACAAAAAGGTAAAACTTCAATTAACCTACCCGGCGTCTACAGGCAGAAATTTCGATGAGATTTTGCGAGTGATTGATTCTCTCCAGTTAACCGCAAACTATCAGGTCGCAACTCCTGCTGACTGGAAGCACGGTGATGATTGCGTGGTAGTACCCGCAATCAAAACTGAAGATATTCCAGCTAAGTTTCCCAAAGGGTTCACGGAGGTTAAACCCTATTTGCGTATGACTCCGCAACCTGACCTTTAATTGTGTTGTATATAATTTAAAACAAAGCCTGGGCGGGAAAACCCTTCCCGCTCAGGTTTTATTCTCCCACTGTCCCCATGTCGTCTAATTCTGAAAAAAGCCAAATCTCATATCTTATCCGTTTGATTGACGACAGTGATGAGTTTGTACGAAAACAAGTGCGCGAGCAACTCATCAAACTTGGAGAAGATGCAATCCCTTTTCCTTGAAGTAGCCGCAAGAACCGAAAACCTTAAAATAAAGTCAATAGCATCAGAAATAATTCAAGCGATTATTCCAAAACAACTTCTAAGGCAGTTTGGGCAACTGGCCCAAAGTTCTCCCTCGGGCCACTGGAATTTGGAAAAAGGTGTAATTTTATTGCAAAAGTTTGGCTATCCTGACGAAGAAACTAACAGCCTAAGCCGGTCGTTAGATTTACTAGCAGAAGAAGTATCCACCTTAATCGAGCACAATCAGTCACCGGAACAAACGATTCAAAGGTTAACTCGCTTTTTGTTCTTTGAAAAAGGATTTGAGGGAAACAAAATAGATTTTTTTGATCCGGATAACACTTATTTCTTAAGAGTACTCGACCGGAGAAAAGGAATCCCCATAACACTATCAGCTTTGTGCATCTTTGTAGGGCAGCGTATCGGGCTTCCCATTGTTGGAGTTGGGTTACCCGGACGCTATATAGCAAAATACGAATCTCTCACTCAACCTATATATTTTGACCCTTTTGACAAGGGTCGTATCCTGTCCCAAGAAGACTGTGCCGGACTCATAGAAAAAATGGGTTACCGCTTTGAAGAACATTTTTTAGGTGCCGCCACTAGCAGAGAAACTCTAATACGGATGATGAGCAACCTGATCATGACATACAACAAAAATGCTAAACCGGAGAAAGCCAAATATCTTTCAGATTTTATTAAAGCTTTGAGCGGAAATCTAGAGCAACGATCATCCGTTCGCCCCAATTAAGTTTAACCCATGACAAACACGAAAACTATTTTAATTACAGGGGCAGGATCCGGAATCGGCAGGGCCATCGCTCAGCGTCTTTCAAAAAATAACTACCCCCTGATTCTGCTAGGTAGAAATCAGGATAAATTGGAAAGAAACAAGAAACTCTCTAGAATCCCCAGAAAAACACCAGTGTTTTTCATGCGACATAAGGCTTCCAAAAGATATCGCTAACGCTTTAGAAAAAAGCAAAATTAATTCGCTTTACGCACTTATAGCCAATGCAGGTATTGGTGGAGAAAACCGTTACCTTTCAAGTGACCGATGGAATGAAATTATAGATACTAATCTAACAGGAACCTATAACACCATCCAAGGGTGTCTCCCTTATCTTAAAAAAAATAAGGCTCCATATAAAAAAATTATTATCCTCGCTTCAGTTTTAGCTAGGCTGGGAGTGCCAGGGTACTCTGCCTATTGCGCATCAAAGGCAGGACTTTTAGGGCTAAACCGTTCGCTAGCTATCGAACTGGCCCCAGATAAAATTCTTGTAAACGCCTTATGTCCTGGGTGGGTGGACACTGAAATGGCACAAGAAGGGTTACAAACATTTTCTGAAGCTTTAAATATAAGCAAGGAGAAGGCTTTTGAACAAGCTATGAACGATGTTCCTTTAAGGAAAATGTCTGAACCAGATGAAATCGCGCAATTCACGTCATTTTTAATTTCAGATGCCCAAAGCTCTATCACAGGACAGACCCTGGATATCAATAACGGGGCGATGATGCCCTAACCGTGGCTGAAAAACTATTGACAAATCAACTTGCTAACGGTTTTAGCCTTTAAAATCAAATCGCTGTTTTGCTAAATCTCCACGTCATTTTTAATTTCAGATGCCCAAAGCTCTATCACGGGGCAGACCCTGGATATCAATAACGGGGCGATGATGCCCTAACCGTGGCTGAAAAATATAACGGCCACCTAAAATTCAGCCATACGCCTACTCTCAAAATCATATTTAAATTTATCTTTGGAAACAAACTACAGGAAGGTCTGTTACTAGGCTTGTGGCTTTGTCTCTACCAGGTCTATTGCACCCACTCCTAAAGAAATAGGATGTTTCAAAGGCTCTAGGACTTGACTGATCTTCTCATGAAAAAACCGCTTCAAGTCATCAAGAGAATTTACAATGAGTGCCTTACTACTCTCATTGAGAGCTTGAAACTGTTTCCGAAGTTCAGCGTCTACTGCTGCAGAAGCTAACTCAGGAAACTGCCTAATATTTTCTATATTGATATCCGGGCTTTCTGCCTCTACCGTCATTGATTCTGACTGGGCTAAGTTGTCTGGGTTCACCTGAGAAGAAGACTCAAGGGCTAAGGTTTTTACAATAGTATTCCCTAACTCTATCCCAACTTCTTCGATGACCTCGTGATCACCAGTCAAAATACCGATCGCTTTTTCGACATCAAGTTTCTCTGGGTCACTAGATAAAAACTCGCTCGCTATAGGTTCAACGTGGGCCGCTATTTTCTGAATTGCAATCAACTCGTCCTCGTTCAAGTCCCCTCCAACAGCTTGAGAATACTCGGAAGCTGCCCGCGCTACTGAAGATATCTCCTCAACCGTTGGATCACCTTCAAGTTGGGATTCACTATAAGAGTTAGAAAGGTTTTGTTTGTCTGCAAAACTCAAAGTCACTACATCGCCCTCGCTCGTCTGCAAAGAAGTACCCGCCTCTATTGACACACTCGCTTCTTCAGACTCAACCCGGCGGTCAGGCAGTTGATTTTGAGCTATTGATGTATTGATTTCTAGTACTGGCATAATTTTTAGGGACTCCACCCCCATTCATCTTTTTCTACATACTTCTGATCGGTAATAAAAAAAAATCACATTAGAAAAAAATGACCTGGAAATAAAAAAAATACCCTGAAGAAACAAAAACCTTTTAAATCTATACAAATAAGGAGCTTCAGAAATCCGTAAAAAATAAAAAATATCTATCCTGCAATGGGTTTAAAACAGGAAAACTACGGTGGGATTATAAAATATCTCGTGGGGATTGGTGGGTTTTAAAACTAGAGAAAATCAGAGTTCGCTAAAAAGCGGGTACACCGCATCTTTTTCAGAAAGAATTGGATCTTTGACAGGCCAATCAATTGCCAAATCGGGATCGTTCCACAGAATACCGCGTTCATCTTTCGGAGAGTAGTAATCTGAGCATTTATACAAAACTTCTGCCGACTCACTCAACACACAAAACCCGTGGGCAAAACCTACAGGAATATACAATTGAAGGTTATTCGTTTCAGAGAGTGACAGTCCCCACCACCTGCCATAAGTAGGAGACTGCTTACGAATATCTACCGCAACATCAAATATCTCTCCTTTAGTAACCCTTACCAGTTTATCTTGCCCAGAACTTGCCTGATAATGAAGTCCTCTTAGCACTCCCTTCTTGGAAACAGAATGGTTGTCCTGAACGAAGCGAGGGATCCCATGCTCGTTATACCTGCTCTCAGAGTAGACCTCATAAAACATCCCACGNGGGTCTGCNAATATTCTAGGTTCTATAATGAGTANTCCGTCAATAGGNGTTTTGCTTACNTGCATTAAAATTACCTTTANAAAATTGTCTTCTAAAACTCCACTACTACTTTANACTTTATACTGCACTTAAATTTACAATTTTTTCTATACGCCTTAAAGTTTNGGNNAAATNCGAAAAGTACAGATAGTTGATATTTCTTCTTAAAAAAAAATTATTTCCGCGTACCCACGACCAATACATGCCGAAACAAGTACCGCAAGGGGGGAAACATTCGGTTTAACGAAAGGTCAAGGTTGAACGCTAATCGGGTCAACCAATTATCTGGATTATCAAAAAGAATCCCTGAAGCCACTCCTAAAGGGACTGAAAACAACTCTTCATAATAATGACGCGTGTTGAATCTTTTTTCCAACTCGGAAAGTTCTTTAAACATAAGTGGTTTTTCATCATCTGTACGAGCAAAAGGTGTCATCAGCCTCACCAACTTTCCTACGGGGTTAATACCTAGTGGCTCTGTAAACAAGATTCTTCCTCCAGGTTTAAGGACTCGGCAAATCTCATCCAAGGCTCGGTTATAGTCTAAATGATGCAGGATGGCGCAACCGTAAACAAAGTCAAAGGACTCATCTTCAAATTCTAGATTATGAGCATCCATTAAATGAAAATGTGGTTTGACGTTGGAAAAACGTACGTTCTTTTCACCATGATTGATTTCTTCCTGAGAAATATTGATGCAGTGCAAGCTAGANGGTTTAATACCATTGCCCTCAACCCAAGATTNCCATGATATAGATCCCAACTCTAATACATTTTTTCCCTGGGCATACTCCAGTTCACTGCGAACAATTTCATTTCTGCGCTGCAAGAACAAGTAGGAAGTATGCTCAAAGACCCGCATGTAGCCATCTCTTTGCAGTCCCTTCATTAAATGCCTCTTGTTCCCTTTGAACTCTTGCAGAAAACGGTCCCTCTGTCACTCTATGACCTCATAAAAAAAGACAACAACACATGGTCAAACCTTGCAAACCACCAATATGNCTAAAAATCTACATTATCACAAATAGATAGAACTTCGACACCACATGCGAGTTTAAAATNATTTGNCNTAATAAAANAAACTCATTCAAAGCATAAACCTGATATTATTCACCACTCACCATTTTACTTCGGAAACAATCTTTAGTCAGCAGTAAGAATACTTAACAACTATCATTAAACTTTTATAAAAATCTGCCCATGAAAATCATTCCCGCCGTCGACATTAAAAAAGGCCGTTGCGTGCGCTTATCCCAAGGAATGGCTGACCAGGAAACCGTATACTCTGATGACCCCGTTGCGATGGCTTGCCATTGGGATGAAGAAGGCGCCTCTCTTATACACATCGTAGATTTGGATGGTGCCTTTGAAGGGCAACCAGCCAATGTAGAAATTGTAAAAAACATTATATACAACAGTTCGGTCGATATTCAGGTAGGAGGTGGAATTCGCAACCTTAAGACTATCGAACAATATGTTAACGCGGGAGCCTACAGGGTAATTCTAGGAACCATTGCTCATAAAGAACCAGAATTTGTCGCTAGGGCGTGCAAAGAATTTCCCGGTAAAGTTATCGTTGGCATTGATGCCCGCGATGGTAACGTGGCCATCAAAGGGTGGGTTGAAGTTTCTGATCAACGGGCCACTGACTTAGCAAAAAAACTCGAGTCCTGCGGCGCTTCAGGCTACATCTTTACCGACATTAGCCGTGACGGAATGCTTCAAGGCCCCAACTTAAAGAGCATCAAGGAGTTCTCTGAAAGCACAAGTCTCCCCGTAATCGCATCCGGAGGAGTAGGCACACTAAAGGATATTGAGGATCTACTGGCACTTGAGCCAAACGGTGTAGAGGGTATAATCACTGGCAAAGCACTTTACGATAAAAACTTTACCTACGCACAAGCCCTGGAATTATTAAATCGCCATGCTGGCTAAAAGAATCATCCCCTGCTTGGATGTTAAAGACGGCAGAGTAGTCAAAGGAGTCAACTTCGTAAACTTGCGTGATGCCGGTGACCCGGTGGAGGTTGCCGCAGCTTATGAAAAGGAGGGCGCCGATGAGCTAACCTTCCTTGATATTACGGCATCACACGAAAAACGAAATATTATATTGGATATTGTCGCACGCACTGCAGAAAAGGTTTTCATGCCATTGACGGTGGGCGGCGGAGTACGAGACCTCGATGACATACGAAACCTTCTGAACTCAGGTGCAGACAAGGTCGCCATTAATACTGCAGCCGTACACAATCCAGAGTTTGTCCGTAGCGCCGCCGAGCGGTTTGGAAGCCAATGTATTGTAGTTGCTATCGATGCCAAACGAGTGGGTTCTACTCGCAAGTCTCCTGACTCTAATTTGAACTGGTGTAAGCTCCACCCTGAACTTTTTCTAACCGGGAATGAATCCGGACTCTCGTTCGAAGTATATACTCACGGAGGAAGAAACCCCACGAGCATCAATGTATTACACTGGGCTAAACTTATGGAAACCTATGGAGCAGGAGAAATTCTCCTTACGAGCATGGACTGCGATGGAACTAAAAATGGCTACGACCTGAAGCTCAACCGAACCATATCAGAGTCATTGACTATCCCTCTCATAGCTTCCGGNGGAGCTGGAACACTGGACCACCTTTTTGAAGGTATCACGGAAGGTAAGGCAGACGCCGTNTTAGCAGCATCTATTTTTCATTTTAAGGAGTTNACGATCGAGGAAACAAAAAGGTATTTAAAGTCAAAGGGAATTCCTGTCCGCATATAAAGGTCCTACATCATTATTACAGGACACCACAGTTTTCAAATTCAAGAGTTTTAGTTTTTGTGTCCAGCCTGGCCTCTACACCCATCGGTAAGGTAAGCATTTCTCGTCCGTGCCCAGACGGAAAATCCGTTACAATTGGAAAAGAGCTGCCTGAAAAAACGTCTTGCAACGTTTCTTTAAAAGAACCGCCGTTTTTCTTGGAGGATAGGCAGTTGACCATTTCACCAAAAACGATTCCACGAACTCCCTTAAACTTTCCAGCCTGTTTTAAATGCCAGAGCATCCCATCAATTTTATAAATTGGCTCATTGACATCCTCGAGCAAGAGAATTTTGTTGCGTGTTTTAATTTCCCATGGTGTCCCTAAAGAACGGCAGAGTAGAGTAAGACAACCCCCTATCACCTTACCTTCACCGATCCCTGCCCTAAAGACACGTGCTCCTTTTGCAGTCAACCGCTTGCCTATTTTATTTCCCAAAAGAATATTACCAAACTGGCGTTTTGATTTTGTCATCGGGTAACGCCCGAAGTTTCCCGCTACCATAGGACCGTGAAAGGTGACGAGCGAGCACTGCTGAACAAAAAATAAAAGGAGAAGAGTAATGTCACTAGAACCCACAAAGACTTTTGGGTTCTTACGAATGATTGAAGGATCTAATCTTGAAAGGACGCGGTTGACCCCATAACCACCCCGCGCGCAAAAAATACCGCTTATGTCAGGGTTTCTAAAGAAATCGTGCAGGTCTTCAGTTCTTTGTGCATCTGTCCCAGCCAGGTACCGATCCCTGGCATAAATGTGCTCTGCCAGCACGGGACAAAATCCCATTCGTTTGAGCACCCGCAACCCTTGCTCCAAGGTTTTTTGATCAACCGGTCCCGCTGGTGCAACGACACCTACCCTGTCTCCCTGCTTTAACCTTTTAGGAAATTTCATTTATTTTTTCAGGATTACAAAGCTGCCCGGAAACCAGTACAATGTAATTCTTTTATAATAACCACAACTCCATTATGACCGGCGTTTCTGCGATCCTGCAAGCTAGAATGAGTTCAACCCGCTTCCCGGGAAAAGCCCTCTATCCACTAGCCGGTGTCCCATTGACCGAGCATATCATTAATCGAATTAAAGCGGTGACCGATTTTGATCATATCGTTCTCGCAGTTCCCGACGCTCCTACTGAAATACCGCTTATAGAAATGGCACAGCGATTAAACATTGCCATTGCCAGAGGACCTGAAGAAGATGTTCTCGAAAGATTCCTAATCGCTGCAGATCAGGTGAAAGCCCAACACATCGTCCGTATTTGTGGGGACAATCCATTGATCGATAGACAATTGATGCGNTCGTTAATTCATACTCACCTGCGAGAAAACACAGATTACACAGTTACATCTGATTCTATTCCCCTGGGAACAGGAACAGAAGTAGTTAAAGTTAACGCATTAAAAAGCATCTCTGAAACAACAGCAGAACCTAAGCACAGGGAACATGTTACTACCTGGTTTCACGATAACCCTACCCTCATGTCTCGATCTCATGTTCCAGCACCTNCCTACCTAAGGAACAAGTCTCATCGATTGACCGTCGACACAAGAAACGANCTGACCCTCATGGAAAAAATTTTTAATGAGTTCTATAGCCTCGCCTCCCCTCTCCTCGACCTTGAGAAAGTTATCCAGTTTTTGGATACTCACCCTGGCATATCCCAAGTCAATGCTGACACTCCCCAAAAGAACTGGCGATCCTAGTCCAAATAAAACTTTTTAAGTTTTCCTAAAGTTTAAAGGTTCTCCTCCGATACGCACATTAAGCTTAAGAGTGACCTAATTTAAACTGCACTTAAGTGATTAAATTTAAAGGAACAAATTAGAAAAAGTTTAGTGTAAGTGGGATCGAAGGNAACCCACTCAAATAAANTCTTTCGGGGGCAGTAAAGAAGTAAGAAACATAAATTTTAAGTTTTAATAGGATTAAAACTTTCCAACTCATGGTGGAGGATTAGGGAAATGGCAATTCGTATTTTCAACAATACCGCTTCGACCAATGCCCAGAGAATTCTAGGCATTAATAACCAACGACTAGCAACATCAATAGAACGCATCTCATCTGGCATACGCATCAACAGGGGAGCCGACGACGCTGCCGGCCTCGCAATCTCTGAAGGACTGCGCTCTGATATACGTGCCCTAAGACAAGCCACAAGAAATGCAAACGACGGAATGTCTCTCGTCAACGTTGCAGAGGGAGCTCTCAACGAACAATCCAGCATACTCATTCGTCTTCGCGAATTAGCATCACAGGCTGCAACCGGAACAGTAGGATCTACGGAACGTGCGACCATTCAATTAGAGTTCTCTGCTCTTCGTGATGAACTCACACGTATCGCCGCAACAACTGAATTCAATGGGACCGGTCTAATCGATGGCACACTTGCGTCATCTGTAGCAACAACCAGTCACACTTTGATTCAAATCGGGATTGACAATACGTCTAACAGCAGAATTGATTTAAATGATTCTCTCGCTCTGGATGCTGTGACCTCATCTACTTTGGGAATAGCCTCGCTCTCTGTTACAGCTTCCGCCGAGGCCCTGACAGCACTGTCTGTCATCGATACCGCAATCGCATCCGTAACTGCGAGCCGAGGTAAAGTGGGCGCCGTACAAAACCGACTGCAACGTTCTGTCAGCGCTCTTAGTATTTCCTCTGAAAACTTGCAAGCAGCAGAGTCATCTATAAGAGATGCCGATATTGCCTATGAAATCGCACAGTTGA
>JGI26380J51729_10001508_pt1 | contig 10637 bp, 9 predicted proteins | sample SaaInlV_165m_DNA_FD_51729 | JGI IMG/M metagenome (IMG submission 51729) | reverse complement strand
CCCAGACAAGGTTGCGCATCTGCATCGCGAATTTATTGAGGCGGGCGCCGATATCATTTTGACCAACAGTTTTGGCGGCTCGTCTTATCGACTGAAACTGCACCAGGCCCAGGATCGGGTCACAGAGCTCAATTGTGCTGCAGCGCAAATAGCCCGGCAGGCGGCCGATAATGCCTCTCGGACGGTGTTGGTCGCTGGCTCCATCGGCCCCACTGGCGAGATCTTCCAGCCGGTAGGAGAACTGGACCCCGAGGACGCGCAGGTTGCTTTTACTGAACAGGCCTGCGCTCTTGCCGACGGTGGCGCCGATATGATCTGGCTGGAAACCATGTCCTCAAAAGAAGAACTACAAGCAGCGGGAGCGGGTGCTGCGCAGTCAGGATTGCCGGTGGTGGCAACTATGACCTTTGATACTAATGGCAGCACTATGATGGGGGTCGGGCCTTCAGAACTGGTTGATGTTTATCGTGAGAGCGTACCGCGCCTGGCAGCCTTTGGTGCCAACTGCGGCGTAGGCGCGCCGGATCTGGTCGGCACCATTCTCGCTATGAGTCGACACCTGGCAAAAGATGACGTGCTGGTGGCCAAAGCCAATTGCGGTATCCCACAGTTTGTAGATGGCGAGATTCGTTATAGCGGGACACAAGAATTGATGGCCCAGTACGCCCAGCTGGCTCGCGATACCGGGGCAAGAATTATCGGTGGATGTTGCGGCACGACTCCGCAACACCTGGCGGCAATGCGTCAGGCGCTGGAGAATTATCAGCCTCGGCCCGCGCCGGATATTGACAGGGTTGCAGAACTGCTGGGACCGGTCACAGCTGGAGCCCGGGCCGCCTGCTCTCCAGAGCTCTCAAGCGCTGATGCAACTCCACGTCGTGCCAGAGGAAATCGCCGGCGTCGTGGCATCAGTTAAAACGATGACGAAAGTGCTATGCTGACGGGGTGAGACATGCGTTTATCATGGATCCCCTTGAGCGGGTTAAGCCCCACAAGGACACCACTTATTTCCTGATGTTGGCTGCGCAGCAGCGGGGTCATGAGGTTTTTTTTGTTGATCCGAAGACTTTGGCTCTGGATCACGATCAGGTGGTGGCCAAAGGGTGCTCGGTAACGGTATCGGAACGCCACGACAAGCCTTTTAGCTCTGGCGCTGAAACTGCGCTGGCCCTACACGGCATGGATGTAGTCTGGATCCGACCGGATCCGCCTTTTGATCGGGGCTATCTCTACGTTACGCTGATATTGGATTACCTGCCCAGTGACGTGCAGGTGATTAACCGCCCTGCCACCATTCGGGACTGGAATGAAAAACTGGCAGCGCTTCGCTACCCGACGCTGACACCGCGTACTCTGGTATCACGTGACCCTGTCCAGATCGACGAGTTTGTGCAGCGTCTGGGTCGAATCACCGTAAAGCCGGTTGATGGTTACGGTGGCAAGGGTATTGTGTTTTTGGATGCAGATTCAGCCGATCTTGAAACACAGCTGCACTTGGCAACCCATGAGGGTCGTCACTGGGTCGTAGCACAGGAGTATCTACCGGCTGCTCGCGATGGTGATAAACGTATTCTGTTGCTGGATGGTGAGCCGTTGGGTGCCATCCTCCGGGTTCACGCCGAGGGTGTCGAGCTCAATAATCTGGATCAAGGTGGTACGGCTCAGCCATGTGCGCTGGATGCGCGCGATCGCGAGATCTGCGATGCTCTGCGCGAAGATCTTACCGGCCATGGGGTACGTTTTGCCGGCATTGATGTTATCGGCGGTTTACTCATTGAGGTCAATATTACGAGCCCGACAGGACTGCAGGAAATGAGCCGCTTTGACGGCGAGACGTACCATCACCAGGTGATCGAGCGCCTTGAGTAGTACGCTTGCCTAATCGCCTGCTGCCAGGCCCTCCCGACGCGGATCTACGCCGCTTACCAACTGCCCGCCGGGCAAGATTTGAATAAGATGCAGACCGCTATTTAGATCGCGAACCCGGGTCTGGTGGCCTATCGCCTGCAGTGCAAAGTCGAGTAGGGTATTGGCCTTAGCAGGTTCAAGGTCGGTTTTGCCGTTGCGGTTGCAAAAATGCGGCATCGAGACGGCCTGCTGAGGGCTCATCCCCCAGTCAAGAACACCGACCAGGGACTGGGCTACGTAACAGATAATCCGGCTGCCGCCCGGTGAGCCGGTGACAAGAACCGGTTCACCGTAAGAATCAAAAACTATCGTCGGGGCCATCGAACTACGAGGTCGTTTACCGCCTTCGACCCGGTTGGCGACTGACAAGCCCTCGCGCTCTTTGATAAATGAAAAATCGGTGAGCTCATTGTTTAACAGGAAACCGTCGGTCATCAGTCGGCTGCCAAACCCGGACTCGATCGTCGTGGTCATCGATACGATATTGCCCAGGGTGTCAATAATGCTGAGGTGACTGGTCCCGGCCGGCTCACTTTGATAGACCGTTGCATTCGCGCTCAGTACCCCGGGAGGTATCCCGGCAGAGGCTTTGCCGATCGANGAGTCGGCATGGATCATTCGGCTTCGCTCGCTAAGGTAGTCTGAATCGAGCAGCCCAACGACCGGAACCGGCACGAAATCGATGTCGGCCATATAACGGGCCCGGTCGGCGAAGGCGAGACGCGAAGCTTCTAATATCAAGTGAATACTTTGTGGGCTGGGCCCTAATCGCGGCAAGTCAAAGCGCTCAACCAACCCCAGGATCTGGCCAACGGTCAGTGCGCCAGAACTGGGTGGGCCCATGCCACAAACGGAGTAGCTCCGGTAGGGCGCGCAAACAGGGGGCCGCAAAATAGTACGGTATCCAGCGAGGTCTTCGGTCGTCATCAGCGCAGGCNGCGCTGAGGTATCTTCAAGGGCTTTTAATAGCCGTTGGGCAATCGGGCCCTGATAAAACGGGGCAATGCCTTCTTGCGATATCTGTCGCAAGGTGTCGGCAAAAAGCTGGTTTTTCAGAGTAAAGCCCACCGGCAGGGGATCGCCGCCTGCAGTAAAGAAGTAGCCCCGAGCTGGAGCGAACTTGAGCAGTCCCCGGTCGGCTGCACTTGCAATGGACTGTGCCAGTCGTGGCGATACGCTAAAGCCCTCAGTGGCCAGCGTGATACCCGGCTTAAAGAGCTCGGCCCATGGCTTCTTTCCAAAAAGATTGTGCGCTGTATGCAACAGGTGCAGTGTTCCTGGAACACCAACGGCACGGCCGCCCACCATAGCCTCGCGCCACTTAAGAGGAGCGCCATTGGCATCGAGAAAGTAGTTGGCATCCGCTGCAGCCGGGGCGGTTTCACGACCGTCGAGTGTGTGCAGTTGCCGTTCGGCTGCATCCCAGNACAGCATGAATGCGCCGCCACCAATACCTGAGGACTGGGGCTCTACCAGGTTNANCACGATTTGTGCGGCAACGGTGGCATCGACCGCAGTGCCGCCGTTGGAAAGAACATCGACTGCTGCCTGGGTGGCCAGCGGATGGGCTGTTACCGCCATGAAGCGTTGGGCCTGCACTGCGGGTTTTGCCTGCCAGCCGCTCGCCGGTTCAGGCGCTGCAATTGACGCCGCGTGCACGGGTGCGATTACACCCAAAGCACCCCAACAGATCGCGAGAATTGAGCGCCTCATCTATTCATCACCAACAAAACAAACAACCCAGCCGATACCAGGATCATCATCCAATGGCGTTTAGCCTGTGCTTTATACATCTTAACCTGACGTTTCAGTTCTGCATTTTCCTGTTGTAGCTCATTTATCACGAGCGTTGCTTGGTCTTCGCTCATATCTTCAGTCCTGATCATTTTTGCTAAGTGAATGCTGTGCTCTGACAGGTTTTCATATCTGACAAATAAACCTTAAGCATTAAGCAGATTCAACTTTGGCAATGTAGGTGTGAGACAGATGATCGTGCCAGGTTCGACGATGAGGATCGACGAATACCCAGAAAAAACCCAGCCCTAGTGCTGCCAACGACAGGCAGGATACTGTAAAGCGCCAAAAGGCATCTTTCCAGCGCAGTCGATGGCCATCGTCCCGCAATAAGTGCAGTCGCCAGGCTTTCATGCCAATCGTTTGGCCGCCGTGGACCCAAAAGCCCCCCAGATAGGCAAAACAGGCGCCAAGTAGATACACCCGTTTGATGGCCAGTGCCCAAGCCTCACCCGACGCAAGCTGATCCAGTACTGGCAGGGGCAGGGCAGCGATAAAAAGAACGGCGGCGACTACGAAGCCATCGTAGACCATTGCTCCAAAACGACGCAGGATTCCAGCGGGTCTTGATGATAGCGTGTTACTAACTGTCATAGGCGCACCAGAGACTCATGGAGCTAAGCTCGGAACCCGCTGGAAGAATAAGCCACAGCTTGCACCCAGTTAATCCCCCACTTACTCACACTTTATCCACAGTTAGTTTACCAACGACCTACTGCGAAAATTGGCGTCCCCGGCAAGATTCGAACTTGCGACCTATCGCTTCATACCCCTACAGTTTTCACTGCCGGATTTGAAAGCCCGTTTGGAGTCTGGACTTTATCTTCGCCAGTAGGCCGTCCGGCCCTTAGGCGCTGCCCGTCAAGTCTCTACACCTTCCCGCCACAGGCGGGCTTGGCTCGGTATTGCCACCACCTATTGTGCTGAGGTTTCACCGAGTTTGAGCAGATTCACACAGATTGTTTCCAAAGCCTGGTGCCCAGAATAACCCAGGAGGCGATTGCTCTGTCCAGCTGAGCTACGGGGACTCGCGGCTAGCAGTATACCAAGCAGGGACCAATAGCGATTACAAAAAAATCCCGGATCACCGGTTGGGGGGTTGGATGCGCAATGGGGAGTAACCGGTGACCCAGGATTTGTTCTGAAAAAGAGGTATGATCGTTTTGGGTGTACGGGGCGCAGTCTATGGCCTGGCAACGAAACGTAAATTGGCCTGCGCCTGAAAACGATCCTGTTTTGTAAATTAATCTCCTACTTTGTTATGCGTAAATCTTAGGTAATCTGATGGCTGAAGGCGTTGACCTAGATCAAGGTTTTTACCGAAGTGCCACCCTGGTCGGATTCACGGCGATCCTGATGTGGTCGCTGTTGGCGGCACTGACCGTGGCGACCGGCGCTGTTCCGCCTTTTCAGCTTGCAGCCGTTTGTTTTGCAATCGGTGGCGCGCTTGGTCTTATCTGGACGGGTATCCGGGGAGAACTTCGGCTGTTAACGGGCCAGCCATTGTCGGTTTGGCTGCATGGTGTAGGGGGTATTTTTGGTTATCACTTTTTTTATTTCACCGCGTTACGTCACGGCTCACCGGCGGAAGTCAGCCTTATCGCCTATCTTTGGCCGCTGCTAATCGTATTATTCTCTGCGGCGTTGCCCGGTCACCGATTGAAGGTACACCACGTTGTCGGTGCTGTGTTGGGACTCGNCGGTGTGGCAGTAATCGTGCTAGGCCGGGGCAGGGGGCTAATCATCACCGAGCCNGTAGGCTATCTGGCTGCCGGTGCTTGTGCACTCATCTGGTCTGCCTACTCGGTCAGCAATCGAATTTTTTCAAAAGTGCCTACCAGTCTTGTCACTGGGTTCTGCCTGGTCAGCAGTTTCCTCGCCGGCATCTGCCATCTGCTGTTCGAGCAGACCCTGTGGCCGCAGACAACACTCGCCTGGTGGTCCGTGCTCGGGTTAGGGGTGGGGCCGGTCGGCTTGGCATTTTTTGTCTGGGATTATGGCTGCAAGCGGGGCGATCTTCGGGTTCTTGGCGCTGGCGCCTATCTGGCGCCGCTTTTATCCACCGCAGCCTTGCTGGCTCTGGGGCTGGAGTCACCCCGGTTATCGATCATCGTCGCCGCCTTTTTGATCACAGGCGGCGCGATGATTGCAGCGCGTGACCTTATCCGGCGGCGCTCATCAGCTTCGGGCTAATCGGTTTGTACGTTAACTGAGAATCGCCGGCAGGTCGGTTTGCCCGTGAGTTTTGATCCAACGGTATTGATTATCGTCAGTGCGCGGGCAGGTAAGTGTCAGACCAGCGCAGCACTACGTTAAAGGATATCGAGATACGGTGATCCTGCGAGAGGTTTGGATGTACCAGGTGATGGACAAAGGCAGGCCACAGAAGAATGTCGCCTGAGCGTGGTTGGATTCGGTGCTCCGGGTCAACCTGACCATCGGCCTTGATAGCCGTCATGTTCGCCTGGGGCCGTGGATCAAAAAAGGATATTGCACCCGGAGTGCGATCGGAGCGTCCGGGTAGATCAATCGGGGCATCAGGTACCGACACGTAGTAGGTACCGGACAGCCAGGCGTGCGGATGGTTATGCAGGTTGTGGTAGTCGCCAAAGCGATTGACGTTGGCCCAGCCCTGCAGATGCCAGTCAACGGCGTAATCGATAGCGCTGTGATCGATATAGCGAATGACAGCATGATTGATGCAGTCTCGCAGCCACACCAGCGCCGGGTGTTCTGAGGTCAATAGGTTGTCTTCAAGATAGCCCGTTGTTAGATCAGCGCGTTCGCTGTCCAGGCGTGTGATCTCATCGACCAACGCCTGGGTTATGGCCTGATCCGCTGGTAGGCGGTCGCGCATAAGTACGGTTGGCCACAATGACAAAAATTGTGTGGTATCAGACATGCGAGGCGATAGACGGCAGTCGAGTGCAGTTAGGGTCTGCTAACAGCACAGCGCGGTTGGTCCATTCAATCAAAACCGTATGCTGCATTAGACGTTGATAAAATCTCAATTTAATCAGCCGTTGCCTGGTCGATTAGCTAGTAGGCTAAGGTCGATATCAGCAATCTTCCCGACCCCGCAAAGCCCCATGGCTGTATCAATTTCTTTGGCATAAATCTCCAGCAAATGCCGCACTCCTGCCTCGCCTGCTACAGAAACACCCCAAAGCTGAGGCCGACCAAGGAGACACGCTGTTGCTCCCAACGCCAAAGCGATGACCACATCGGTGCCTCGGCGCACTCCGCCATCTAAAAGTACAGGAATGCGGCCGTCGACCTGCCGGACGATGCCTGGCAAAGCATCCAACGACGAGACAGCGCCGTCCAATTGGCGCCCACCATGGTTGGAAACAACTCCAATTGGCGCCCACCATGGTTGGAAACAACGATTGCATCAGCCCCATGATTAATCGCTGCTTCGGCCTCGTCACCGCTAAGTATGCCTTTAATAATTAATGGCTTGGAAGTCATACCCCGGATCCAATCTACGTCTTTCCAGCTAAGCGAGGGATCAAGAAGTTCCGCCATGCGCGAAGCTAGCTTTTTGATGTCTTCCTTTTTTCCGGGGCGAACATAGTTGCCGAAAGTAATACGCCTCAATTCACCGCGCATACGCCACCACCATTTAATCTTACCAAGCATAGCGACGGATTGGACGAGGCTAAATTCCGGCGGGATGGTAAAGCCGTTTGCAAGATCGCGTTCGCGTTTTCCTAACAGCTGATTATCGATTGTTAAGACAATTCCATCGTAATTTGCAGCTTCGGCCCGACGAACCAGTTCCTTGGTGAACGGTCGGTCCCGATACAAAAATACTTGCATCCATCTTGGGTGAGCTTTGGTGTCTGCAAGCGCCTCAAGAGTACAAACTGATCCATGACTTAAGCAAAATCCGGCACCGGTTGCAGTTGCCGCGCGCGCCGTCGCGCATTCTCCATCCGGCCAAAACAAGCCGGAAAGTCCAGTCGGCCCGATAACTAGTGGAATGCTATAACGATGGCCTAGAAATTCTACCGATAGGTCGCGGTCTGCTGCACCATTCATGGGTTTTGGCACCAACCAGTAATCATCAAAAGCGTTCTCATTCCGGCGCAGAGTTCGCTCGTCCTCAGCCCCACCATCCGCGAAATCAAAAATTGGCCGTGGAAGTTCAGCCTTCGCCAACTGCCGAAGCGTTTCTACGTTATAAGCTTTTTTGCGCCACGCCATTTGTGAATCATCTTCCTCTCGATTGTTATCATGCTAGCATGGCGGACGACGCAGAACAGGTAATGTTGCTATAAGGACAAACTAATGATCGAAGACCGAGTATAGGCAGCATTAACGCCCCTTCCTGTCACGATCTGCTATCAACGCTCGACCGCTATCAGTAGTGGAGCGCGGTTAAGGTTCGCAAACAGACCCGTCTGAATGAGATTGCAACTCGACATAAGTGTTTCGATGCCGCTACTGCTGAAGGTCACCTTCCTAAACCCCACCATGCCGGGACCCTCATACATCTCGTAAACTCCTGAGCCCAGGCGGTGTGGAAATCGGGTTAAAGATAGTCAAATTCGAGATTAGACAATCACCTCTACCCGCGGCCATCAATTGCACGCATCAACAGCTGCACCGGGTGAACACATTCCACAGAGGTCCGGGCCTCGATGTTCCAGCGGCAGGTTTCACTGTCACAAACAATGATGTCCGGCTCGAATTGCCTGACCTGCTCAACCAGCGATGCCCCAACTGCCAGGGCGATATCGTGTTTGTTTTTTTCGTAGCCATAGGTGCCGCCGATACCACAGCAGTCGGCTTGGGAAAGCTGGAGATTAATTTCCGGGATCAGTTGCATGAGTTCAACTGCCGGTGTGCCCATTTTGTGACCACGCAGTTGACAGGGACCGTGGTACAGAACTCTTAGCGGCATGGCGTTCAGGCATTTCCGCAGTCGGCCGGCATGGCCGTCGAGGAGGAATTCGCAGGCGTCCACGACTGCGCTCGCAACTTCACCTGATTTATCATCAGTCATATCCAGATAGGCTGCGTACTTTGCTCGCAGCGTTAAACTACAGCTTGTCGATGTCGAAATGATTTTTTGACCTGTCAGAACCGAGGGGTGAAGCGCATCGACTAACGCTTGCGCTCTTGCTCGCGCAGGACCAGTTTCGCCGCTGGATAACAAGGGTAACGAACAGCACCGGTCTGTAGGCACCTGCACCTTGTAGCCGAGGTGATTCAGCAATCGCACCAAGGCTATTCCGACATCAGGATCGTAGTTTTCGATCGCACAACCCGAAAAATAGGAAACAATTGGTCCGTTCTCCTGGTCGTGGCTTGCCAACCATTTTCTGAATTTGCGGCCGTGGACTTCAGGTAGTGGGGCGCTCCGATGTATTCCAAAGAGGCTTTCAACAATTCTCCGAACGATCGAACTTCCCAGAAGCGTGTTCGTCAGTGCTGGAAACGTCCCACCCAACCGGCCAATAAGATCAGGGCGATTTAGGAGACGTTGACCCAAAGAAATTCTATCGCCTCCTCCCACGATATCGGCCTTAGCCAAGGTAATGATGTCCGAGATCGCTACATTGTTTGGGCAGACACTGGTACACACGCCACACCCACTGCACAGCATGGGAGACCATTCTGGCACCGATCCCGCAAGACGAAACCGCTGTGCCTGGGGACCGCAATATTTGGGTCCGGGAAACTCCCTGGTAACTGCCGCAACAGGGCAATGTGCGTTACAAATACCACACTTCGTACACTGATCCATGCTACCCAGGACATTCGCNNTGCCGTGATCAATGCCTATGAAAACACCGCTATGCAACATTCAGAGANTCCAGATATTCATGGGCGTTNTCGGCCGCAGCCCAACCAGTGGCGACACAAACACCTTCTGTCGAGCATTCCATNGCAGGGTTCCAGTGAGGNAGAGTACGTCCGGTCACAAATGCGTTGCGNCAGAANCCTGACCCGTTGCGCTGTGGTCGCAATGCATCGTCGGTTTCAACACCNGTGATGTGCAAAGCATTCAGGGACCGGCCCACGGTAGTAGGCTTCAGAGGCTCACTCTGATAGGTCTTAAACCCGAAAGAAGTCTCATGGACAACCCCGTACGAATCTACATCAAGGCCTCCCATCAATACACCGCCATTGGAAACTATAACGAGAGAAGCCTCATATTGGCGCCCCATATCGTCCCATACGACTATTCGGTCGGCCTCGAACGAGGATCCGCTAATTCCGCTACAGCTATGAAGCGATGCCGTACCATTTCGCAGATGATTCGTGAGGGCCCGTTCCAGTCGCATTCCAGGTACGCTCGGTGGCAGAGTCGGTACTTCAAGACATGGCATACCAAGCACTCTTTCCGCCGAAGCCAGGGTTCTATGGAAGTTGGACAATCCCATTACCGCAGGAAACAACATGACGTCTGCATATGACGGAATGGAATCTTTCAGTGCCGTAAAGTAGGAATCTGCCTCTTCCAGTTCATCGAACGCCTTCGCCAACGCGGCATTTTCAACAGCATCGCCTGGTGCAACGACATCGACAATCTCAGTTTTGGTACCTGTCTTGCCAAGCTCAATAGCGACCAGTTCAACAGGAAAATCCCGATAGCCCCGAAACCGTACAAGTGCTGCAGTTTTGCCACCAATTTTTCCAACTGTAGCCTGGTGTTCCGAAGTGCCATAGACGGGAATGGACAAACCCGTCGCTGAAACAGCCAACTCATTGTGACCACTGATGGTAATTCTCTGGTGGATTTCTCCTGAAATATTGACGAACCAGTCGAGGGCGTTTCTTATCTGATCGATGCCAACCTTCCGGTATGGATGGGACTGATCCAGTTGAGAAATGATGTCTAGCGGCTCGCATACGATCTCTTCGTCATTGCGTGGAGAAAAGCCAAGAACGTGAATCCCCTCGGGCGCATAGTGTAAAGACCC
>JGI26380J51729_10001507_pt1 | contig 10646 bp, 10 predicted proteins | sample SaaInlV_165m_DNA_FD_51729 | JGI IMG/M metagenome (IMG submission 51729) | reverse complement strand
TTGTCTGTACCTGAAAATTTTACATTAAAACCATCAACAGAGGAAGATTGAGCTATGTCTAGAGCTTTTCCTTTAGCTATACCACTTGCAACATCAAAAAGGACAACTTCATTGGCTACCTCTTTAGTACCAATTAAATGTGCTAAAGTTCCACCAATTTGACCAGCGCCTATTAAAGAAATTTTTTTTTTCATAAGTAGGCTTATCTTTTATTGATAATTAATGAATATTCAACTGAATTTTAAATTATTATCTATTTATCTTCAGTAAGTTTAGAGCAGATAGCCATGTCCTCAGAGATATATGACCCTTTAAAATGTGATTTATTTTTTTCCCAATTTTTTTTACCATCAGTTATGTAATTATTGAACAGCTCTTTTCTATTTTCTTCAGCTTTTTTTTGAGCTTCTTCTAATTTTTTTTCTTCATCGATGATCATCAATTCTACTGACTTAAATAAAAGACTATTGGATATCTCAATAAAATTTTTAGAACTTACAGCATCGGTCTTTAAAATAATGCCAGATGCATAAGCATAAATTGCACTACATCTATTTAATAAATAAATTTGTGTTGTAGCATTTTCTAAATTTTTTTTATCTAAATAGTCTTTCAAAGAAGCATTAGAATTAGCACTAGCAAGAGTAAAAGTAAAAGAGCTCACAAAAAATAATATAGCAGTTAAAAAAATTGTCTTTTTCATAAATTATATATTAAACTTTTATGGACCATAGGCTATTTTTGGAAGCCATGTAACGATTTGAGGGAAATTAAAAACAATTACCACTGCTATTGCTTGTAAAATAACAAATGGAATTATTCCTCTGTAGATGTTTTGTATTGTTATTCCTTGAGGAGCTACACCCTTCATATAAAATAAAGCAAAGCCAACTGGCGGAGTTATAAAAGAAGTTTGTAGAACAACTGCAAACATAACTATGAACCATACCATATCAACACCAAGATCAACCATAACTGGAGCTAAAAAAGGTAATAAAATTAATGTAATCTCTATCCAGTCTAAAAAGAAGCCTAGTATAAAAGCTATACACAACACAACTATCACAACTCCATTTGGACCATAAGGTAATCCTTTTAGAGCACCTTCTATTAATTCATCTCCACCCAGTCCCCTTAAAACTAAAGCAAACATTGTTGCTCCCACAAATAATGCAAATATATATGATGTTGTGTGAGTAGTTTTTCTAATTACACTTTTTAAATCCTTAAAAGAGAGTCTTCCTCTTATTAAAGCTAAAATAGACGCTCCTAAAGCACCCACCCCTGATGCTTCAGTTGGTGTAGCAATACCCATAAAAATGCTTCCTAAGACTGCTATTATTAATAAAGCAGGTGGTATAATTGATTTAAATACTCTTAAAATTATATCTAAAGAAACAGGCTCTGCACTTTTAGGGGCTGGTGCAACTTTTGGCTTTAAGTAAGCATAAGCAATAATAAAAATTGTGTATAATAAACCAAGCATCAATCCAGGAAATACAGCTCCCATAAATAAATCACCTACAGAAATTCTTACCTGATCACCCATAATTACAAGCATAATGCTAGGAGGTATTAAAATTCCAAGTGTCCCAGTTGCACAAACAACTCCACATGCAAGATCTGGGTTGTAATTATTTTTTAACATTAAAGGAACTCCCAAGATTGTAAGTAAAACAACAGATGCTCCTATAATTCCTGTTGAGGCTGCTAATAATACTCCAATAAAGACAACTGCTATCGCCAGTCCACCTCTCATACGACCAAATAATTTTGCTAAGTCTGTCATGAGGTCTTCTGCAATTCCAGATTTATCCATCATTATTCCCATAAAAATAAACATTGGAAGAGCAACAAGAACCCAGTTTGCCATAACACCATACAATCTATAAACTACCATTGAAGAAAATTTCCAATCAACTCCAAAGAATGTATCTAAATAAGTATCAGACAGCATCGCAATTAATGTAAATAAAACAGCGAGGCCTCCCATAGTCCATGCTACTGGAAATCCATAAAAAATTAATGTAATGAAGCTAAAAAAAAGCAATATTGCCATGTAATATTCTGAAACTAATGCCATTATTTTCCTTTAAATCCTGATCGAATGGTTGCTAAAACTCGTGTTAATCTTGATAGGCCTGCTAATAATAATAAAAAGAAACTAAATACTAAAAAACCTTTTACAATCCATCTTGCAGCTAGACCATTTGCAGAAGTAGATCTTTCACTAGTTTCCCATGAAAGTTCAAAAAATGGTACAGAATAAATAAGAACTAAAATTATAAATGGTAGAAACAATAAAAGAATTCCAAAAAATTCAAACCATAACCTTCTTTTATAAGCCATTTTGTCCGTCAAAACATCCACTCTAACATGTAAGTCAACTACGTAAGTAGATGATAAACCAACTAACCAACCAACTGCATAAAGATGCCATTGTAATTCCTCTAATTCAATCATACCACTCTTAAATACATACCTAAGAATTACATTAAGAATAATTACAGCAATTAAAACTACCCAGAGCCAATTAAAAATCTCACCAACATTATTTATAAATGCATCTATTTTTTTTGTAATAGGCAAATGTTTTAGTTCAAGTTTTTTATCTAAACTATTTTCAATTTTTGTAAAATCATTGGCCATAAAAATATATCTCCTTAAAAACAAAAGCAGCCAGTGAAACCGGCTGCTTTTAAACTTTATTATAAACTTTTAAAATATTAAATACTAAAAGTTTCTAGGTAAATAACCCCATTTTTGCCAAACATCATATTCTCTCATGAATGCTTGTTGGGAGTTCCAAACCTTTTTAAAAGTAGCGTCTTTAGCAGACTCTTGATCCATAACTTTTGCACTAACTTTTTGTAGTTCTCTCAACACACTATCAGGCAATCTAGCAGCTGTTACACCTTTAGAAGGGAAACTTTCAATTTGTTTTCCTTGTAAAAATTCACCAGTCGTAATTGCTCTCATAGCTGCTGCTGTACAAGCCATTTCGAATAATGCTTGGTCAGCTGCACCCATTTTTTTCCATAAGTCTAAATTAACCATTAGGTGAGTAGATGTTGATACTTGGTGCCAACCTGGAAACAAGTTGAACTTAGTAATCTTGTGAAAACCAAGTACTTCATCAATTGCAGGCATTGAATATTCTGTTGCATCTAAAGTTCCTTTTTCTAGAGCAGCAAAAATTTCACCACCAGCCATCAATGTTGCAGATGCTCCCACTTCATTTAAAACCATTCCTCCTAAGCCTGAGAAACGAATTTTTAAACCTTTAAGATCATCTAAACTATTAATTGGATTTCTATACCAACCAGCAGTTTCAGGTCCAATTGTACTACACAACAAAACTTTGATATTTATAGGATTATAAATTTCATTTGCTAATTTTGCACCTTCTCCTTCAAACCACCATGCAGCATATTCCCATGGTTCCATTCCAAAAGGTACCGCTGCAAATAAAACAGCTGCTGGAATTCTACCTTGGTCATAAGCCATATAGTTGTAAGCTGCAGGCAAATCACCCTTACTAATTGATGGTGTGATTTCTAATGGAGGAAGAATTTTTCCAGGCTCATAAACCTTTAACTGTATTCTTCCGTCTGTAGCTTTATTCAAAGTGTCTGCTAGACGTGCAACCGGATCACCGAGTGCTGGCCAACCAGTATTGAAAGTAGACTGTACTTTCCATCTAATTTTTTCTGCTGCANTAACTTGCTGAAATGAAAAAGTCATCATTAGAGCAAAAACAGCAAAAACACTAATAAACGAATTTATTAGAGATTTTGATTTATTGTTTTTCATATTTCCCTCTCTGTTGTTTTTTAAGTTGTTTCTTCTTTAACGAAAAGTATCTCCAACTTATATTAAGATGCTCTCCATGCTTGTCTGTAAATATCTACCATTTCATTTACAGAAGGCACTCTTGGATTGAGGTTTGGAGCTCCTGAATTTTCTGCATCAGTTGCCATATTTTTTAACTCATCCTCAAAATTTTTTTCATTAATTCCAAAGTCTTTCATTGATGGGACTTCAAAATCTTTATTAATTTTATACAAACCTTTAATTAACTTTTCACAAGCAACATCATCACTATCTTCAGGTAAGGCAAATTCACCTGCACGACTACAATCTGCATATCTACTTTTAGCGTGGTTGATTGAAAATTTTGTTACATCTGGCAATAGCATTGCATTACTTAATCCATGCGGAACTTTAAAATTACTACCTAATGGTCTGCTCATTCCATGCACTAAACATATGGATGCATTAGAAAAGGCTAAACCACCTAATGTTGCTGCAAGCATTAGTCCTTCTCTAGCTTTTAAATCTTTAGGATTCTTATCAACCGCATAAATATTTTGCATAACAAGCCTTATTGTATCTAGGGCCATTCTATCTGAAAATAATGTAGCTTTTTTACTTACATAGGCTTCAATACCGTGAGTTAGAGTATCAATTGCACTATCAATAGTCAGTCTTCTAGGTTTTGATAAGGTTAAATCATAGTCTACTATCGCAACAATTGGGACAAACCCCTCACCTCTACATGAAATTTTTTCATTATTATTTGAGTCAATAATTACAGCATGATGAGTAACTTCCGATCCTGTTCCTGCTGTTGTTGGTATTGCAATAATTGGTAAACCTTTTTTATCAAACATTGAAGGTGGTTTATAATCTTGAATATTTTTACTAAAGTTTGCCATGGCAGCTATTGCTTTTGCTGTATCCATTGGACTTCCTCCACCAAATCCTATTACTGCATCATTTTTACATTCTTCTAAAAATTCAATACCCTTTAAAACTACTTTATCAGTTGGATCTGGTACCGTATCATCAAATACGTCTGATTTTAGACCTGCTTTAGTTAGAATATCTTGTAATTTTTTGACATAGCCAAATGCCACCATTTGTTTATCGGTTACGATTAGTAATGATTTTATAGATCCTAGAATTTTTATAATTTCAGGCAACTCGTTTAGACTACCTTTGCCAATTTGAAGGTATCTTGGTATACAGACACGAACATTTTCTCTTTTGATCAAACGGTCTCTCTCTCTCTTTCNATTTATTTTATTTTAAACTTAATTTAAACTTATGTTGTTTTGGGAGTCAACAACTGAAAGTCTTTAATTGATAATATTTTTCTCATTTAAGGATTAACGTATTGCATTGAAAAAAAAAACTGGTATNAATTTTGTATTAAATATAAAAGGAGTTTAATGAATAAAGTAAGTCATTTTATAGACGGAAAAATATATAGCGATAGTAAATCTAGAATGGGTCCAATCTTTAACCCAGCAATTGGAGAGCAGATAGCAGAAGTTGAGTTAGCGAGTAAAACTACTGTTGAAATGGCTATAGAAAGTTCTGCTAAAGCATTTATAAAATGGTCAAAAACTACTCCAATCACGAGATCAAGAATTTTATCAAAATACAAAGATTTATTAATTAAAAATATGGAGGAAATAGCTGTAATGGTTTCTAAAGAACATGGAAAAACTATTGCTGATGCCAAAGGTTCTATTCAAAGAGGAATTGAAGTTGTTGAATATGCTACGGGTATTACCGAATCTTTAAAAGGAGATCATTCCGCAAATGTTGGTACCAATGTTGACTCATATAATTTACGTCAGCCACTTGGTGTTTGTGCTGGTATTACTCCATTTAATTTTCCAGCTATGGTTCCCATGTGGATGTATCCAGTTTCTATAGCATGTGGAAATACTTTTATATTAAAGCCATCTGAAAAAGATCCAAGTTGCCCAATGAGACTTGCCGAGTTAGCAATTGAAGCTGGTTTGCCAGTGGGAGTTTTAAATGTTGTGAACGGTGATAAAGAAGCTGTTGATACATTATTAGAAAACAAAGATGTTCAGGCAATTAGTTTTGTAGGCTCTACTCCAATTGCAGAATATGTTTATCATACAGGAACAAAGAACAACAAAAGAGTACAAGCTCTTGGTGGTGCAAAAAACCATATGGTTGTTATGCCTGACGCAGATGTTAATAAAACTACTGATGCCCTTATAGGTTCAGCTTTTGGATCTGCTGGTGAAAGATGTATGGCTATTTCTGTTGCTGTATGTGTTGGAAAAAAGACAGCTGAAAACTTAAAAACTAAATTATTAGAAGAAACTTTAAAATTAAATGTCGGACCCTACACAGATGAAAAAAGTGATTTTGGACCATTAAACAACAAAGCTCATTATGAAAAAGTTTTAGGATACATCGATACAGGTGAAAAAGAAGGTGCAAAATTACTTTCTGATGGAAGAAATATGAAGCTTCAAGGTTATGAAAATGGATACTTTGTGGGTCCAACTATTTTTGAAGATGTAAAGCCAGATATGAAGATATATAAAGAAGAAATTTTTGGTCCAGTTTTAAGTATGATGACAACTGACACTTATGAAGAAGCTTTAAAGTTGGTTAATGATCATGAATTAGGAAATGGTGCTGCTGTATTTACCAAAAGTGGAATGATAGCAAAACATTTTACTGAAAATGCAAAAATTGGAATGATAGGAGTAAATGTTCCAATCCCAGTACCAGTTGCTTACCATAGTTTTGGGGGCTGGAAACGGTCACTATTCGGAGATCATTCAATGCATGGCCCTGAAGGAGTNAGATTTTATACTAAATTAAAGACTGCTACTGTAACCTGGTCTGAGGANAATAGTGGTCCNGAGTTTACAATTCCTGTCTTGTCATAATTTTTTTAATAAAAAAATTTANNAATTGTGAGTGAAATAAACAGCAGAACTTCGCCTAGGCGNATATTAAATATTTTAGAAGAAATTTTACTAGATCCAGAAAATTTTACTGCTAAAAAAATAGCTCATAAATTAGATATACCTCTAGCAACAATTTACCGACATATAGAAACTCTATGTGATGAAAGATTCTTGATTGCCAGCAATTCAAAAAAATATATTCCTGGACCTAAAATTAGAAATATAATCCTACATAGTTTACCTTATGAGCCAAACTTTACTCTTAGAAGATCATATTTAAGAAAACTTACAGCAGATATAAAAGAAACAGTCAGCTTATCGGTGCCTATTGGAACCAAACTTGTATATTTTGATAGAATTGAGTTTCATTGGCCAATGCAATTAAATCTGGAAGCTGGAGATCATTTACCCTTACATGCTTCAGCTTCTGGAAAACTTTATCTTTCGTCTATTAAAAAAGAAGATGCATTAGAAATTTTTAATAATATTAAAACTCCTGCATCTGCAAAAAATACTATTACTGAAATTTCTCAATTTAAAAAAGAATTAAATAAAATAAAAAAACAGGGTTATGCATTTGATGATGAGGAATGGTTTAATGGAATGGTGGGCTTATCTTTACCTATAACGAATGCAAAAAATGAGTTATGTTTTTGTTTATCTACACACACAGCAAAAAGTCGAAAAAATATTGATGATTTAAAGAAGATTCTACCTTTAATGCTTTCTGCATCAAAAAATTTGAAAAAGGCTTTATTTAAAGATTAGCCGGTGACTAACATTTTTTTCAATTCAGCAATAGCTTTTGCTGGATTTAATCCCTTTGGACAAGCATTAGTACAATTCATAATAGTATGACATCTNTAAAGTTTAAGCTCATCAGCTACTTTTTTTAATCTTTTTTTTTTTTCATCATCTCTACTGTCAACTATCCATCTATAAGCCTGAAGTAAAACTGCAGGACCTAAATATTTATCACCATTCCACCAATAACTTGGACAAGATGTTGAGCANCATGCACACATGATACATTCATATGCACCGTCTAATTTTACTCTATCTTCTTTAGTTTGTAATATCTCAGTAGTTTCAACTTTTGTATTTGTTTTTAGCCATGGCTCGATTGATTCATACTGTTTGTATAATCCACTTAAATCACCAATTAAATCTTTTTTAACTTTTAAATGAGGTAATGGATAAATATTTATATCACCTTCAATTTCCGAATGAGGCTTTGTACATGCTAAACCATTTTTACCATCCATATTCATTGCACAAGATCCACAAACTCCATGTGCACACGATCTACGATAAGCTAATGATGGGTCAATTTCGTTTTTAATTTTATTTAAAATATCTAATACTTTTGAAGGACAATTATCCATATCCACTTCATAGGTATCTACTCTTGGGTTTTCTCCATTTGAAGGATCCCATCTGTAAACATTTACTTTTCTAATATTTTTTGACCCAGTCTTATCTTGGTAATAGTTACCTTTTTGAACTTCTGAATTTTTAGGTAAATTTATTTGAACCACTAGTAAACTCTTTCTTGAGGTGGAAAGTATTGAACTTCATTTGTTAAAGTTGTTTTAGTAACTGGTCTATATCCAATTTTTGAATCTTTTCCATTGCACCAAGCAATAGTGTGTTGCATAAATTTTTCATCATCTCTTTTTGGGAAATCTTCTCTTGCATGCGCACCTCTACTCTCTTGTCTATTATAAGCAGAATCCACTGTTGTAATTGCTTGTCTTATCAAATTATCAAATTCCAATGTTTCCACTAAATCAGTATTGAAAACAAGTGACTTATCTTTTACAGAAATTGATTCCATTCCATCATATGCTTTTCTAATATTATCAACACCTTCTTTAAGCGTTTTTTCTGTTCTAAAAACAGCACACTTTGATTGCATAGTTTTTTGCATTGAAAGTCTAAGTTCTGCAGTACTATTTTCACCATTAGAGTTTCTTAATTTATCAAATCTTTCTAANCATTTTTCTGTTTCAGTCTCTCCTATATCCTCGTGTGGAGTTCCTGGTTTTACAAGTTCTGCAGCTCTCTTGGCTGCAGCTCTTCCAAATACAACTAGGTCAATTAAAGAATTAGATCCCAATCTATTTGCTCCATGAACAGAAACACAGGCAGCCTCACCAATTGCCATTAATCCTGGAACTGTTTCAGAATCATTTCCTGTTAATACTTCAGCTTTATAGTTTGTTGGGATACCTCCCATATTATAATGAACAGTGGGCACTACTGGTATTGGCTCCTTAGTTACATCAACATTTGCAAATAATCTTGCTGCTTCCGTTATTCCTGGAAGTCTACTTTCAATAATACTTTTNTCTAAATGACTTAAGTGTAAATGAACATGATCCTGTTCTTTACCCACACCTCTTCCTTCGTTAATCTCAATTGACATTGATCTACTTACTACATCTCTAGATGCTAAGTCTTTAGCTTTTGGTGCATAACGCTCCATAAATCTTTCACCTTTTGAATTAACTAAATAGCCACCTTCACCTCTAACACCTTCAGAAATTAAAGTTCCGTGTCCATAAATTCCTGTTGGATGAAATTGTACAAATTCCATATCTTGTAATGGTAAACCTGCTCTTAAAACCATTGCATTTCCATCTCCAGTACAAGTGTGTGCTGAAGTTGCAGAATAATAAGCTTTTCCATAACCACCTGTTGCAATTATTGTGCTGTGCGCTCTAAATCTATGAATTGTTCCATCATTTAAATTCCAAGCAATAAGACCTTTGCATTCACCATCCTTCATTAATAAATCTAAAGCAAAATATTCAATAAAAAATTCAGTGTTATGTTTTAAAGCTTGTCCATAAAGAGTATGAAGTATTGCGTGTCCAGTTCTATCTGCAGCTGCACATGTTCTTTGAACAATTCCATTACCATAATTTTTTGTCATTCCACCAAAAGGTCTTTGGTAAATTTTACCATCATCAGTTCTGCTAAATGGAACTCCATATTTTTCTAACTCTATAACAGCAGCTGGAGCTTCTTTACAAAGATACTCAATACTATCTTGGTCACCTAACCAGTCAGCACCTTTAACAGTATCATACATATGCCAACGCCAATCATCTTCACCCATATTCCCTAAAGATGCAGAAATTCCTCCTTGAGCAGCAGAGGTATGACTTCTTGTTGGAAATACTTTTGAAATACAGGCTGTCTTTAAACCAGCTTCACTTAAACCAACAGCAGCTCTTAGACCTGAGCCACCAGCACCAAGTACGATAACATCATATTCATGGTCTATTATTTTATATGAGCTCATTAGTTTAAATTAAATATTACAATTATTGTGATTAATGGAACTATTATAGCAAAAATATTAAGTGCTTTGTTTGCGACATTTTTGATTTTTTCGTCTTGAATATAGTCTTCAAACACTTCACTAATGCTTAAAGCAGAGAAAAAATAAGCAAATACTAGTGTTAAAGAAACTAAAATTTTAGATGGTTGAGTAGTAAAGAAATTAACAACCTCATTATAATCTTTATCAAAAATTGAAACTAGATTTAAGATAAACCAAATCATTAAAGGTACTAGAATTGCTGAACTAATTTTCATGAACAGCCATTTTTTTGTTGTAGAGTTCATTTTAAATAAAATTCCTTCCTAATAGATAAAATAGAATTGTAAAAAAAATAGATCCAAAAATAACCAATAAACCTGTAATCTTTGTAGTCTTTAATTCAAAGCCATAACCAAGGTCCATTACTAGGTGTCTTATTTCGCTCAATACTTGAAAACTAAAGGACCAAGTTAAACAAATGATAATAAATTTTCCAAAAATAGATTGTAAAAATAATTTTGTTAGATCGTAACTAGATTCTCCTAACAACAAAGAAAATATCCACA
>JGI26380J51729_10001506_pt1 | contig 10663 bp, 8 predicted proteins | sample SaaInlV_165m_DNA_FD_51729 | JGI IMG/M metagenome (IMG submission 51729) | reverse complement strand
TTTTTTTAATTTCTTATTTCGAAAGCTTTACTAGGTAGTTCAATAATTTATTCCAGCCTTTTTTCTCAAGCATTTTATTCATTTTAATAAAACCCTTCCCATAGTCTAGATCATCACTTTCGTACATAGAGTCCAGGAGATAATTTGATACGATTGAATTGTCTTTCTTTAATATTAATTGTGAACCAAGATTGCAAAACCCTTCTCTTAGATCTGATTCCAGGTCGTAATCATTCTGAAATAAGTAAACGTGGAGATATTCATGGGCAAGGACNGCCTTNAAAGCAAGNTCATGAAGATTGGATAATACATAAATATGAAATTCTTCTTTTATTTTCCTTCCGGCCAATGTGTTTACNTTATAATGGGTATAGCCCCGAACATTGCCCAGCCTTATAGTTGAAATATGATCTAATTCAGCCATGCTNTTTACTATAGAGATGGGAATATTTGATGGAATGTTATTTATCCCGATATCGCTTAAAACACNTTTCACTTCTTTATCTATGTTAATTATCTGGCTCTGTTTAACTATAATTTTAGGATAGCATAGGCTGCAAATGTTTCTTTTTTTATCTATTGTGTAACCGCCCTTTGTGATTCTTTCACACATTAAGCGATTGCAATTATCACAGCTGGGAAACTCATCATTGTGCTTTTGATGATAAATATTTCCCCAATAATCCTTATTGTACTTTCCTTCAATGGGGTTCAAACAAGCGTCACATTTTTCTAAAATATTATTAACATAACAGGCCTTATGATATTTCTTATCATTATCGATATTGTAAGCATCTGAAATAGTATTCCCGCAATGGTCGCACCTTATTTGTACATACTTCTTATAGCAGCCAGCATGATAACTCTTGTCATTATAAATGCTGTAATGACCATCAATCTTTTTACTGCAGTGGCTACATTTCACCTGAATATGTGTTTGATAGCAAGATTTATGGTAGGTTTTTGTTTCAAAAATGATGTATCGACCATCTACCTTTTTATTACAATAACCACAGCTAGTTTGGCTTGGAAATGCTAGGCCTATGGTAACGATCAGGAATAGTAATGTTTTTGTTAACCGATTAATCATAACATAAATCTACCACAGGCATCTATGACAAAAAAAGGCTACCCTTTTTCATATTAATCTTTATCTAAAATACTCTAACTTCCCCACCATTATTTTATGAACTATGAAAAAAATACTCCTACTCAATATTCTACTTTGTTCCTTAATTTGGAACTGTGGTAACAAAACTATGGCCAAAGATTCCAAGCATCAAAATCGTCTCTCAAATTCTCAAAGCCCCTACTTGCTACAACACGCTTCCAATCCCGTGGACTGGTATCCCTGGAGTGATGAAGCATTTGAAAAAGCAAAAAAAGAGAATAAACCTATTTTCCTCTCCATAGGATATTCCACCTGTCATTGGTGCCACGTGATGGAGCATGAATCCTTTGAAGATTCCACCGTGGCAAAACTCATGAATGAAAATTTTGTAAACATAAAAGTGGATCGTGAAGAAATGCCGGAAGTGGATCACCTATATATGTCCGTTTGCCAAGCTATGACGGGTCGTGGCGGTTGGCCGCTNACGATTGTCATGACTCCAGATAAANATCCTTTTTTCGCTGGAACATATTTCCCAAAAGAAGGACGGGGGAAACGGCCGGGAATGATGCAATTAATCCCTAGCCTAGCCAATGCTTGGAAAACCAAACAAGATGAAATTGTCAAAACAATAAACCGAGTCGAAACTTATTTAGTTCAAATTAACACAAGTTCCCAAGGTGAAGATTGGGATGAGACTATGATACGTGATGCTTTCAGTCAATACGCAAGTCAGTTTGATCCTGATTATGGCGGATTTGGGAAAGCACCAAAATTCCCGTCACCCCACAATTTGATCTTTTTATTACGGTATAGTAAACTTTTCGGTGATCAAATCGGAACACGTATGGTGAAAAAGACACTCCATCATATGCGACTCGGTGGCGTTTATGATCATATAGGCTTGGGGTTTCATCGGTATTCTACAGATCGTCAATGGTTTCTACCCCATTTTGAAAAAATGTTNTATGATCAAGCCATGATATCCATGGCATGCTTAGAGGCATTCCAGNTAACTGGTAATGAGGAATATGCACAAATAGCTCGCGAAATTTTTACCTACGTTCTTCGAGATATGACCGACAAAGATGGTGGTTTTTATTCCGCCGAAGATGCAGACAGCGAAGGTGAAGAAGGTATTTTTTATATTTGGACAGAAAAAGAGTTCNTGGAANTCCTNGGCGAAGAAAAAGGNAAAATGTTGGCAAAAATTTATGGATTCACTGAAATTGGGAATTTTCATGAAGAAGCAACTGGAGAAACTACTGGAAATAATATTCCACATTTCCCATATGATCATTCATCATTGGCAAGCAAAGTTGGTATGAATTTAGAAGTATTCAATTCCTTCATTGAATCAACTCGAGAACAATTATTCAACGTGAGAAAAAAACGAATTCACCCTTTAAAGGATGATAAAATTCTTACAGATTGGAATGGTCTCATGATTGCCGCATTATCTCATGGGGGACAAATTCTGGGAGACGACATTTTTATCGATGCTGCAAAAAATGCAGCCGACTTTGTGTTAACATCACTGAGAAATAAAAATGGAAGACTTATGAAACGATCTCGATTAGGGAAGGCTGGATTACCGCCCCATTTAGATGATTATTCCTTCATGGTTTTTGGACTCCTAAATTTATATGAAGCTACATTTGATGCAAAATATTTAGAATCAGCTTTAGCTTTAACAGAAATTATGGTAACAGATTTTGGAGATAAAANTGGTGNTTTTTTCATTGGAAGTAAAAATGCCGAAAAACTCATGGTTCGTGCCAAAGANAGTTATGATGGCGCAATTCCATCGGGAAATTCTGTGGCTGCTATGAACTTATTTANATTGGGAAAGATTACAGGAAATCCAAAATGGACTGAACAAGCCAATAAAACATTGAAAGCTTTTACGAATCAAGCAAAACAATCTCCAACTGGATTTGCACATATGCTCACTGCATTTATGTTTGATCTGAAAGACCCAAAAGAAGTTGTTTTAGTTGGAGATTCCAACGATCCAAAAACTCAAAAAATGATCCGGGCACTCCGTGAAAATTATGTCCCAAATAAAGTGGTTTTATTTAAGGATATTTCAAAACCTGACGCATTATCAATCGTCGCTCCATGGACAGAAAATCATGTTATGATGGATGGAAAACCAACTTTTTATATTTGCGAAAATTTCGCATGTAAACAACCCACAACAAATCTTGATTTGGCTTTGAAGTATTTAAATGAGTAAAACTTTCTCAAAACAATTAGGATCCACCTTAGCTCATATTCAAGATCTTTTTGATACGGTTTTCCATGGGTTACTTAAATCGGGTAATAGAAAGAAAAAAAATAAAATTATGACAAATATTGAAGATGCCGGTGACGCATACTACGAAACCTATTCTGATATAAAAAAAGGAAATGATAAAAAATGAAAAAATTAGCACTACATTGGCAAATTATTATTGGTCTAGCCTTTGGTTTAGTTTACGGTATTGTTGCCGCAAGTAATGGATGGGGAGATTTTACAACTGATTGGGTTGCACCATTTGGCATCATTTTTATGAATTTATTGAAATTGATTGCAGTCCCTTTAGTTTTGGCTTCTTTGATTACCGGTGTAGCATCCTTGTCTGATTTAAAAAAATTGAGCCGTATTGGCGGCAAAACAATTGGGATTTATATTGGAACAACTGCCGTCGCTGTCACCATTGGATTAATCTCGGTTAATGTGCTTCAACCTGGAGATAAAGTCCCTGACCTCATGAAAGAGAAACTTCAGGAAACGTATGAAGCTGATGCATCTTCTCGTTTTGGGTCAGCAGAAAAAGTGAAAAACCGTGGCCCGCTTCAAGCAATCGTGGACATGGTTCCGAGTAATTTCTTTTCATCTGCTTCCAGTAANCGAAATATGCTTCAGGTTGTTTTTGCTGCAATTTTTATTGGGATTGGGTTAATTCAAATCCCGAAAGATAAAGGGAAACCGGTTCTAGACTTTTTTGAAGGCTTGAATGATGTGGTGATAAAATTGGTTGACCTTATCATGTTGATGGCCCCGGTAGGTGTGTTTGCGCTTATCGCCCAAACGATTAATAAAGTTGCGGGNAATGACTTGGCACAAGTTTTGGAATTACTTGGTGCTTTAGGATATTATATGGTTGCTGTTATTCTTGGGCTCCTTTTCCACGCTGTATTTACCTACACCGGTTTATTAAAAATATTGACAAAAATGCCGTTAAAGACATTTTATAGGGGGATTGCTCCGGCACAACTATTGGCATTTTCTACAAGTTCAAGTGGGGCAACTTTACCGGTTACTATGGAACGGTGCGAAGACGAATTGGGTGTATCAGAAGAAGTTTCATCTTTTGTTCTCCCACTCGGTGCAACAATTAATATGGATGGAACAGCATTGTATCAAGCTGTCGCTGCAGTTTTTATTGCACAAACACTTGGAATGGATCTGGGTATTGGNGCCCAACTCACGATTATTTTAACGGCAGTATTAGCATCTATTGGCACCGCTGCTGTTCCGGGCGCTGGAATCATCATGCTCGTTATAATTTTAGAAGCTGTTGGCGTTCCAACAGCAGGAATTGCTCTCATTCTTGGTGTGGACAGNATTCTTGATATGATGAGAACTGTTGTAAATGTGACAGGTGATGCTTCGGTTGCAGTCATTGTTGCAAATTCAGAAGGCCAATTAAATATTCCAAATAAATAAATTTTAGATTAACGTAACAATTCAAGAAGAGCAATTACTGATTAATAATAAATTGTTTCAAAATGGTTTACTTAAATAAAAATCAGATATAACTTCTAACAGATTTTTGAAAGTTTAACGGGTGGGTTCTGTATTTTTTTGGATCGATACTCAATATTGGGTGCTGAACTTCAATGTCAAAAAACAGGCCTTCTCCGCAATTGTGGGGTAAAGGAAGTTTGCTGTCATTGAGAGGCTCCCTCCGTTCAATAAACATAGAATGGTCCCAAAAAAACAATCTACCCGTTTCTTTTAATCTAAAGTCGATAAAATCTGATTTATCCTTGATTGACTTCCTCGAATTCTCAGTTTAACCTTTGTTTCTTCGTATTCCCGTTTTAGAACTTCCACACCTTCCTGTGTTTGAGCAATCATTTTTCCTTGATCATAAGGAAATTCAAGATCAATCGTTTTAAAGTTTTCTTCCATTTTTTCCAGAATTCTTGAGCGTAGTTCTGATAATCTCAAATGTTGCTGAGCAGAAATAGTGACAGAATCAGGAAACTCCCGCTGTCTTTTTTCAATTATATTTCCATCTGAAATCAAATCTACTTTATTCAATACGTGAATTTGTGGGATTTTATGTGCACCCATTTCTTTTAAAACTGATTCTATTGTTATGACATGATCTCCAATTTGTGGGGACGAAATATCCGAAACTACCACGATTAAATCCGCCTCCAAAACTTCTTTCAATGTACTCTTAAATGAAGCGACTAAATTGTGAGGTAATTTCCGGATGAATCCAACCGTATCACTCAATAAAATTTGATGAGANTCATCTAAATCCAATTGTCGAACCGTCGTGTCAAGCGTAGCAAATAATTGATCTCGAATATATACATCAGAGCCGGTTAAGGCTTTAAATACTGTTGATTTTCCTGCATTGGTATATCCAACCAACGAAACCCTAAATTCTGACTGTCTTCTNAAACTTTGTGTATCTCGTTCTTTTTCAATTCGGACTAAATCTTTCTTTAATCTAGAAATTCGAGTTCGAATGAGACGGCGGTCAATTTCAATCTGCGTTTCCCCCATTCCTGCACGAGTGCCAATTCCACCCATTTGTCTCTCAAGATGTGTCCATTGTCGCGTCAATCTTGGAAGTAAATATTCTAAATACGCTAAGTCAACCTGAGTTCGGGCTTCTTTTGTTCTGGCATGTTTTTGAAAAATGTCCAAAATAAGTCCACTCCTATCAAGTACCTTTACTTTTTTCGACATTTTATGATAATTCTTAATTTGGCCGGGACTTAATTCATCATCAAATAAAATGAGTGTTACACCCAATTCGTCTGCTTGGGTAAAAAGCTCTTCAGCCTTACCTTTTCCAATAAAAGTTGCTGGATTAACCTTTGACACTCGTTGAGTTATCCGTCCGAGAATCTCAGCCCCTGCCGTTTCAGCAAGTAATTCTAATTCATCTAAATGTTCATGGATAATTTCCTCTGTCATTCCAGATTGAATCACCCCAACTAATAACGCTTTTTCATGTCCAACATTATTATGATTGATCATGACTCACTTCCTTTCATTTTCACAGGGTTCGGGCGNCCTAAAATTGTTTCCGCAATTAGCAAGACCATGGCAATAGCTAAAAATATTTTCCAAAGCGATTTCCCCTGTCGTGTCTCCGAAAAAGTTTGTGAAAATCCATTTTCAAGTGTTAACCATTGAGTTTGCTTATTGGGAATTATATATTCAAAATCAGTTTGGTTCATTCTAGGTTTGAGCGTTTCAAATGAATGGAGACGTGTTGGAAAGGCTGTAAATAATTCACCATTTGAAAATACCTCATAAACGCCCAATTCATTTGTAAACGAAATTTGAATCCCTTCTCTATCATAATCAGGAACAATCATTTCTGTTCTTCCTGAAGGTGAAACAACTTCCCATTTGTTTCGAAGCATTTTTTCTTCAATCGAAATCCATTTGGGCGAATTTATTTCAACGGATGATGTATTAATTTCATCAGTGCCAGTTAAAACTAATAATCGATATATTAATGGAATTACCATTCCACGGATAGCAAGATCGTTCCAACGAAGGTCCAGCAATGTAGAAAAATAAAAAATGGTTCCACTTCCTTTGGAGAATTCCAATAATAATGGATCTCCATTATTTAAAGCCCAGTGGACTTTTTCTTTTATGGAATAATTTGTTTTCACATATTGGAATACTTCTGGCAATTCACTGTCCAAATTTCTCACTTGGAGATCTTGAAGCAAATCTGAATTTTCAACCATTATTTTAGTGGTAAAAAATCCCTGTCCAGCATTCATTAAATTATTAAAGTTTGGGAAACCAATCTTCGTATTAAGATCATTATGAAAGTCTTCCATTCCGCCATTTCCTTGAAACCAAATAAGACCGCCACCTGAGCTCAGGTAATTCTCTAAATCCTCCACCGCTTCTTCCGAAATACTGGATGGATTATGAATCATAACAACATCAATATCATCCAAAAATAATCGATTTAATTCCGGTTGAACTCGAGTTTCAATTGATAAAAATTTATTTTGGGGATCAATAGCACGAAGGACCATTTCAAGCATGCTTGTTTCTTCAGAATTTCCTCCAATAATTCCACAGCGAATTCGCTCCATAATTGGCATGGACACATACCAAATATTATCTAAACTATAATCATCATTTGGGAGCTTAACCTGCCCTTGAACGATTCCCATTTTCGAAGGATAAGCTTGGAAAAGAAATTCCTTCTCTTTTCCCGGTTCAAATTCTGAAACAACCTGGCCGACTCGGTGATCATTTAATAGTAGTTCTAAAGGAATATTTGGTTTTTGTAGCTGTCCAGAATTCTCGACTCTCACATTCAATTTAACCAATTGGCTCATGGTTTTAATTCGATTCAAAGAAGAAACAGATTGAATGGCTAAATTATCAAAAATGCGTTGGGGTTGAATAAAATAGAATTTCCAATCTTCAAATTGAGAAATTCCGGAAAGGAAAAGAGAATCCGGTCCTTTCATAAAATCGCTAAATACAACGCATTCTTTAATGGGTTCAACGATAGATTTACTTTTTAAAATCTCATTTAGGTTTTTCCAAATATTATCGTGAGATACCATGGATGAAATTCCCTGAATAGATTTTATTAAGGCTGGATTATTCGATTTTCCATCAAAAATTATTTTGGGAGGACACGTTTGTAGAATAGAGATTTGAGTCTCTTCTTTAAATAAAGGTAGAATTTGTAAAACTTCACGTTTCGATTGTTCCAAAAATGTGAGATTATCTTGGACAACAGACATGCTTGCAGAATTATCCATAACAATTACAAGACGTGCATCTTGTTCTGCAGCCAACCATCCTGGCAACATTCCTTGTGTTACAGGTTGTGCCATCATCATCACCAAAAATGCTATAGCTACCATTCGAAGTAATAATAAAATAATTTGTTGAATTTTCATTTTTCGAATAGAACTGGTTTCCAATTGTTTAATAAATCGAACCGTACTGAATTCTACTTTTTTGATTCTAAATCGACTTAATAAATGAATAATGACTGGAATACTTAACGCACCTAAAAACCAAAGAATTGAAGGAGTTAAAACAGTCATAAAATCATCATGCCATACGTCATCGCTAATCCACCGGATAAAGGAATTGTTACATTATCATTGATTAAATTGGGTGCCAATTCAACAACCATGGCAACGCCTGAACCTAGAAGAATTATTTCTGTGGGAACCAATTGGTTTACATACAATGCGGCGGCGGTTGATGTTATAAATCCTGCCATCGTTCCAGATAAAGTTTTTTGTTTTATTTTTCCAATGGGGAATGACTTTCCAACGAGTGCTGCAAATGTATCACCAATAGTTAAAAAGAGTAAAGCAGGAACTGCAATATATATGGGAAATAGAAATATCGTCAAGACGGATCCAAAAAGAAGCCAAGTTGCTCCCGTCATTCCACCATCAAATTCATTTTTTCTCAACATAATATTAAAAAATCTTTCAAAAATCGTTTCAATCCAATTCCATTTTCTTCTACCGACTTCCACAAAAATTGAGACTAGGCAAAGACAGTTTAAAATGATAAGCATAGTGTATTTATCTTGAATCACCCACAGATATCCTAATGGAATAATAGAAGCAGAAAGATGAATTATTTTTCTAAATATTTCGTTAGATGGTACGAGATTCACTTGTCGATCAATTGGTTAAATATATCATGCATATCTAAAACGCTCACCGTTAAATCTATGGGCTCGGGCTCTTCTAAAACTGTTTCTGCTGCTATAGATTGATCTAAAACAGTATAAGGTATCAAATCTTCATTTTGCCGATAAAATATTTTCCCAAGGGGAAANCCAGTCTTTTCTAAATGTTCAATCGCTTTCTTTTTACTTAATCCAAATAAATTGGGTACTTGATGGAAGTTGGGCGGAACCCCTAAACTTATGGTTATATGAAGACCCATTCCCTTATTGAGTAAATCTCCACCTTTCGGATATTGCCAAGTGACATTTCCCGCTGGAACATCTGAATTATATTCGCTATACACAGTATCAATCTCTAAACCTGTTTGATTCAACATCAATTCTGCACTTCTTAAAGATCTACCAATTAAGTCAGGAATCTGAACCATTTTTTCCGGTTGAGCAATTTTCAACCGAACGGTTCTCCCTTCTTTCACACGTGTATTTGGGGACGGATATTGATCAACAATGGTTCCTGCTTCGTAAGAGCTCGAAAATAAAGTGTCAGAAACCAAGCTTTTATATCCATCTGATTTAAGAATTTTTTTCGCATGCGGAAGAGATTTTCCCTTAACATTCACCATATAACGGCCTTCCGACATACGAACATATTTTGGCATAACAATCATATTAAAAAGCAGAATCATTAGAAGAGTTAAACCTGCAAAAATAAAAATATAACTACTGATTTTTTGTATCATTTTCTTGTGATTTTTACGGCGAACATTCCATCAACGCCATGGATATGTGGAAAGGTTTGGAGACACCCATTATCATTCATCCATTCATCTGGGAGTGAAGATGTTTCAATGACCAACTGAAATTCAGGCTTTAACTTAAGAAACTGTTCCATCACCATCCAATTCTCTTCCGGCTCTAATGAACACGTTCCATACACCAAAGTTCCTCCCGGATTTAAAAAATCAGACATATGATTTAATATATGAAATTGAAGTTTTGCCATTTCTAAAATATGTTCAGGTTTTCTTCGCCAACGGATGTCAGGTTTTCTACTCAAAACCCCAGTTCCTGTACAGGGCGCATCAATTAAAATTTTATCAGATAGTGGAAAATCATCTTTTGTAGCATCTTTCACCTCCCAATGAATATTTTTTTTCCCATGGCGTTCAAAATCTTTTTTTCCTCTTTCCACTCTTGATGGGATAAGGTCATAAGCTAAAACTTTTCCCGATTCGCCGACTTTTTCAGCCAAAAATAGGGATTTAGTTCCCGGCGCTGCACAAACATCAATTACAGTTTCACCCTGTTTTGGGTCCAGAAATTCAACGATAGCTCCCGCGGCTGGATCTTGTATCGAGATTTGTCCTGACCTAAATAATTCAGTAAATAATATTTTCCCAGCTCCCGAATTAATTTTTAAAAAAGGAGNTGAAATTGGCGTCGATTCAATATCTAATTTATTCAGTTTATGATTGATTTCATCAAGGCTATTTTGNNTTAAATCAACACGAATAAATGTTTTGGGAGATTGGCTCATCCGTTTTGCTAATTTAATAAATCCATTTTCACCGAATTGTTTTTTCCAACGATTTTGGATCCATTTCGGTAAAGA
>JGI26380J51729_10001495_pt1 | contig 10698 bp, 13 predicted proteins | sample SaaInlV_165m_DNA_FD_51729 | JGI IMG/M metagenome (IMG submission 51729) | reverse complement strand
CGCAGTGGAATACTCTCCACTACTAATCTGAGTAAAGTCTGTTAGGTATTGATCGGGGAAGGACGGCTTGAGAGCCGCTCTTCCCCGTTTTTTATGGACTTGATAAAAGAAAATAAACTAGATAGGAATGAAAATTATTTTGCAACAGGCCAACCCATATCTGTCCAGCGCTGCATTCCACCCTCACTAACGCAGACAATATTTTTCAGCCCAGCACCCTGAAGCTCTTCCGCGGCCATTTTAGCTCGACCTCCCATTTTACAATGAACATAAATAGTCTTATATGATTTAAGACTATCAACTTCACTAGTTACATCCTCATGCGGGGTGTTTTGTGCCCCTTCAATATGTCCATCATTAAACTCTGATGGGGAACGAACATCTAAAATTAACTCATCAGAACTAAGGGTAGCGGCACGCTTGTGTAATTCATCGGCTGAAATATGTTCCATGGTATCTCCGTATTGGGTAAAAAATGGGTTAATACTAAATATAACAATTAGATTACAGAACGAAATCAAAAGATTCAAATAGGATTAAAGAAATTATAAAGGATTCTCACAGTTTTGAGTAATGCATATCAATATGAGAATAATATAACTAAATAAAAATATTGGGTAGAAAAATTGCTAAATAACTTAAATTGAAGGAGTTATTTTATTAGAAAAAATTACCCTTTCAATAAAACAAGGGTAGAAAATACCCGTATTAAGGATAAAAAAAACCAAAATAACTTAATAAAAAAAATAAATAAATAAAATAGACCCTATATTTTATAAAGAGTTAATACATATAGCCTCACCTAAATAAAAATAAAAATAAAGTTTGGTATAGGTATTGCTCAATTAAAGATATAAATCAAATTTATCCAGGGTTTCTAATGCACGAAGGATTGATTATAGCCGCATCAGGTGGTGTGAAACAACAAGTTAAAATGGATGTGTTAGCAAACAACATGGCCAATTTAAATAATGCAGGTTTCAAGTCAGACGGATTGGTGTTTAGAGAAATCTTTCCTCCCTTTAATGAGGGATCCAGTGCTGATGCAAGTAAGAATGCTTTGCTCCCACCAAATGATTCAAATGAAAACGTGTCATACGTCGCAGTAGATACCCTGTATACAGATCATTCGCAGGGAATATTTCATAAGACAGATAATCCACTTGATTTAGCCTTGGAGGGAGATGGGTTTTTTGAAATCGAAACACCGCAAGGTATTCGTTACACACGAAACGGAAACTTTCGTTTGGACACAGGAAAAAATTTGGTAACACAGGATGGAAATTTCCTGCTGGATAAAAATAAACAAAAAATAAAAATAGAAGACAACAGCGGCAAAATAGATTTTGGTCCCGATGGAACCATTTCTGTGGGTAATGGTTTCGGAAACCAACCTGCAGGAACTTTAAGTTTAGTCAAATTTGAAGATACAAGTGGGATAGCAAAAGAAGGAAATGGTCTATATAAAATCATGGACAGTAAAATAAAACCAATAGCAGCAGATAATATTAAGGTGGCACAGGGAGTGCTGGAAAGGTCAAACGTAAACTCCATAGAAGAAATGACAAACATGATAACGGCAATCCGAGCGTTTGAAGCATACCAAAAAGTTATACAAACTATAGATGAAGCTGATGATCAAGCAGTAAACTCAATCGGAAGAGTCGTATAAAAATCAATTTTAAACGTTAAAAAAAAACGAAATAGAAAGGGAAAAAAATGATACGAGCTTTGTATACGGCAGCAACAGGAATGAATGCGCAGGACATAAATGTCGCAACCATTTCCAATAACATAGCTAACGTAAACTCAACCGGATACAAAAAAAGCCGTGCAGAGTTTCAAGATCTTCTCTACCAGAATTTAAGATTGGTCGGAACTTTATCACCAAATGGTAATCAGGTNCCGACAGGTAGTCAGTTGGGCTTGGGAGTAAAATTAGGGTCCGTAGCAAAAATATATACCCAAGGTGATTTCATTCAAACGCAAAACCAACTTGACGCGGCAATCACAGGGAAAGGNTTTTTTCAAATTGCTCTGCCGGATGGAACNATCGCTTACACACGNGCGGGATCATTCAAAATGAATAATACGGGACAGGTAGTAACAGCGGATGGATTACCACTAGAGCCAGCAATTACGGTTCCGCAGGATGCTCTACAAATTTCAATTGATGAGAACGGCAGTGTTTCAGTTACCCAGCCAGGAGCTACAGCTCCAACAGTATTGGGAACAATTCAATTGGCGACGTTTCAAAATCGAGCGGGTCTACAGGCAATCGGAAACAATGCATTTAAACAGACGGATGCATCAGGAGCCCCAACCGTTGGTAATCCTAATTCTGATGATCGGGGAAAAACGCAGCAAGGATTTCTTGAGATGTCCAATGTGAGCGTAGTCGAGGAAATGGTAAATTTAATTTCCGCTCAAAGAGCTTATGAAACAAATTCTAGAACAGTGCAAACCGCTGATGAAATGCTGCAAACCGCAAATAATATGAAACGTTAAGAAACGGGGCATTGAAACATGATTAAAAAATATAAAAATAAATGGATCGGAATGTTATTGGGAATCTGTTTTTTGTTAATAACCGGGTCCAATGCATGGGCAAAACCAGATGACACAAGAACCATAACTTCACAAGAGATCAGGGAAAGCGCTGAAAATTACTTGATCAATCACTTGGACTGGAATCCTGAGTCAATGGATATCGAAATCAATTATCAGGCAAGGGACCTGGTAGTGCCGGAAGGAACACTTCTTCTTGATTTTGGAAGGATAAATAACACAAGGGGAATAGGACGAATTCCTCTAACCGTATTGGTAAAAATAGACGATAAGTTTATCAAAAGAGTTCGAATAAACGCCAAGGTGGTGGTTTATCAAGATGTAGTAAAAACAAGAAATTCTTTACAACGGGGAAATGTAATCGGGGAATCAGACGTCGTTATGGAACGAATACGAACCGAACGCATATTAAGAGATATCCCGACTAATTTAGATAGGGTAATTGGTCAGGCGGCAACCAGAAATTTACAACCGGGAAACACAGTAAAGTTTAGGGATTTAAAACAAGTTCCTACCATCAAGCGAGGGTCAAGGGTAATTATTTTAGCAAGAAAAGGATCTATGAAAATTACGGCACCCGGAACGGCACGTGAGGATGGTTTTAAAAACAAAATTGTTCAAGTAGTAAACCTCGAGACTAAAAAGACTGTCTACGCTGAGGTAATTAATTCAAATACTGTCGAGGTTAGATTCTAAATGAAAAATAAAGATTTTTTTCTATTAGGAAATATTTTTAAGATAGCAGTACTGCTATGGGCCTTAGTGGGTATAACCGCCTGCGCAAATACGCATAAGGCAATAGATTCAAAATCGGCAGTCATTCCACAAAAAATCTATAAGGCAAAACCCGTGAAGTACAACGATGGTGGGATATGGCCTGGGGATACTTCAAAAAATCTTCTTTTTGAGGATACAAAAGCAAGAAAAATAGGCGACATCGTAACCGTAGTATTAAATGAGACAGCGACATCGACCCAATCAGCGACAACAGACACTTCAAAATCATCGGAAATTGCTCTTGCAACAACAGCCGTTATGGGTTTACCGAGTGATATGGGGGTTAAAAATTTTCTAGGACTGGGTACCGGATTTGATCCTACAGTTGGGGGGACCACCGAAAGGTCAAATGGCGGCTCTGGAACAACGACTCGAAGTGGAAGTTTGACGGGTACTGTATCAGCGACCATTAAAGCCATCAACCAAAATGGAAATTTTGAAATAGAAGGGTCGCGTTCGGTAACTATAAATTTTGAAGAACAGCTAATGATTTTGACCGGAATTATTCGTCCATCGGATATCAACTACGATAATACGATTAACTCATCCTTGATCGCAGAGGCGTCAATCACTTATACCGGAGACGGCGTGATTGCAGAGGAACAACGTGTAGGCTGGCTTATGCGTGCGTTGAGTTATGTATGGCCATTTTAAGTGAATAGATTTTTAGAAAGAAGGTCAAGATCATTTTAAATATTAGAAACCATAGATGTATAGGAATCGTATGACACAAATTAAAGCTGGATTGAAAATTGTGAATACAAATCAAAAAAAAGTAAAAAATTCCTCATGCATATACGGAATAAAAACGTGGTTCATTGCAACTTTTGCAGTAATCATGATCTTGTCCTGTACTCAAGATATAGAAAACCTTGTCGGGCCTAGTTACTCCGGTTACACAATAGGGGTTACCGCACAGTATGGGGGCGTTGGAATAGTAAAAAGTTCGGGGGGATCAGCAACTATTCGCATGGAGGTAGTTACCGCAGCCGGTGTACCTGTCAATGGAGCAACCGTAGTATTGACGAGCACCTTGGGAACTCTTTCTGCCGCTTCTTTTACAACAGTAAATGGATTAGCAATAGGAACTTTGACAGTGGGGGACACCGCTGGAACAGCGTATGTTGTGGCAACGGTAGAAAATGTAAGTGCGACAACCACGGTTTCAATATTGAGTTTCTAAAATCATAAATAAATTACGAATTATGAGTGTAAATAAAAAAATAAAACAAAGCTATTTACCCATCAATCGATGGAAAGCATGGTTGTTTTGCCTTTTGTCAGCAACCCTGATTCTAGCTTGTACGGGTGACTTAGATAATGATGGAGCCGCACTTCTAGGCCCATCATTTGGCATCACAATTATTCCGCAAAATCCACAAATACTTAAAGCAGGAACGCAAACGTTTACTGCGACTGGTGGGGTTACGCCATATACTTATTATTTGACCAATACGTCTACAGGAACTTCACTAGGTACCATTGTCCCAACAACAGGTGTCTTCACTGGTGTTCAGGCTCTGGCTGCAGCACCCGCAGGTACTTCCACGGTAACAGTTGTAGATTCGACAGGGGTTTCAGGAACAACAACTTTAACGGTACTGCCCACGATCCTGATTGTAACTCCCGGCAGTGGGCTCATTACTGTAGCTGGAGAAACGGTAGTCTATACTGCTACGCTTTTATCAGGTTCAGGTCTGGCTACGTGTAGCATTTCCCGGGATGATTCATCCGGTACCACAGCTATCCCGACAGTTGAAATTGCCAATGCTGTCTGTACAGCTACCGGTTCTGCTGTTCCAGCTTCGGGTACTGAAGATTTTACTATAACAATTACAGATTCAATCAATGGGGATTATGCGCTTGCTAAACTTACATTGGGTACCCCGTAACGTACAATGACGAGGAGATTAAAATCTTGAAACAACTTATGAAAAGATTTTTCCCGATAATTTTAATGGCATTGATGTTTGCAGATACAGCGTCGGCTGCTCGTATCAAGGACCTATCCAATATAAAGGGGGTTCGAAGCAACCAGCTAATAGGGTTTGGACTAGTAATCGGGCTTGCGGGAACAGGGGATAGCGCGACAAATGTTTTCTTCTCGATTCAGTCTGTATTTAACATGCTTAAAAAAATGGGGATTACCATTCCATCGGGAGAGGTAGATTCGTTAAAGTTTAAAAACGTGGCAACGGTCATGGTGACCGCAGAACTACCTTCCTTTGCACGCCAGGGAGACAGAATCGATGTGACTGTTTCATCAGTAGGTGACTCAAAAAGCTTACAAGGTGGCACTCTTTTAATGACACCCCTTAAGGGACCTGACAGCAATACCTACGGAGTGGCACAAGGTCCTTTATCTATAGGCGGTTTTGAGGTTGCAGGTGGGGGAGCCGGTGCACAGAAAAATCACAAAACAGTAGGTAGAGTAGTGAACGGGGCTTTAGTGGAAAGAGAACTTCCTCACAAATTTAATGCAAAAGGGGAACTGATTTTTGCCTTAAAGAAAACAGATTTTACGACTGCACGAAGAATTTCACAGGCAATCAATAATGAATTAAAAGATCAATCCGCATTTGTGATAGATGGCCGAACGATAAAAGTAGAAGTCCCAAAGTTTTATACCAATAACACATCGGAATTAATTGCTCGTATCGAAAAATTAGATGTGGAGCCGGATATAGTTGCTCGTGTCATCGTAGACGAACGAACCGGAACGGTAGTGATGGGAGAGAATGTTCGTATATCAACCGTGGCAGTTGCTCACGGTGCATTATTTATTCAAATTAAGGGAGAACCTGTGGCGCCAGATGCTCCTCCACCAGTAGCGGAGCCAGGGTCTATAAACCCAGCAAGAACACGGGTTCCAGTTGAGGAGGGAGAAGATAAGTTGATCGTGATGAATAAAGGTGCAGCACTCGGTGATATTGTGAATGGACTCAATGCGATTGGAGTAACACCACGAGACCTGATTGCCATTTTGCAATCGATCAAAGCGTCTGGTGCTCTTCACGCGGAACTAGATATCATCTAACGTAAAAAGTAAAATATGCGAGCGGTAGGAGGAAATATTTTCCTTACTACCGCTTTTTTTGTGGATTTATCATCAGAATAAATTCATATAACTATTTGTTTTTAAATGGTTTATGTGTTTATTGGTGGAGTTTGGTAATTTGGTATGGGCTTTGCAAAATTAGTGGGTAGTGGGTATCCCTCAACCCTATTAGACTTTGGTTGGGACAAAATTTAACCAAATATGTGAAGAATATTTATGTTTATTCCTTCTAGTATCAGTTCTCAGACTTCCATTCTACCTCAAATGGAGCAGGGTCGCATATCACAGTTAAGTGAATTGGCTAATCCGGGTAGAAGTAAAAACAATAAGCAGTTAAAGGCTTTATCTCAACAGTTTGAATCTATTTTTGTTCACCAATTATTAAAGTCAATGCGTTCTACAGTTCAGAAATCCGGCTTGTTTGGTAGTCACGCGACACAAATGTATGAGTCTATACATGATGAAGAAATGGCTAATTTACTGACCGAACAAAAAGGTATTGGTTTAGCCGAGGTAATTTATAGAGACCTGGCTCGTTTGGAAGAAAAAACGAATAAAGAACAACCAGACAGTGGAAGATCTGCGCAGAATCTAAATCCAGCAATAAATATACAGGGTTAGAAAATAATAAAATGAATTCATTATTAAAGAACCTTTTAAACACAATGGAAAAAAAAGTTGTTCTTTACGGAAAATTTATTTCACTTTTACAGGATGAATGGGACAGCATTGCTGATTATTCAGTTGAAGCGCTTGATTCAATAATCCTTAAAAAAGATGAACTGGTGCATCAATTGAAAAGTTTGGAATCAGACCGAACGAGAATTATGAAAAAGGTTGCGAAGGGATTAAGGATTTCTCACGGGAACCTGACGATGAAAAATTTATTAAACATTCAAAAAAGCCCTCTTAACCCAAGGTTAGCCAAGAGCCGAAAAAATTTATTAAATAAAATACAATTGGTCAATAGTTTAAATTATTCCATTCGTGGCCTGATGAACAAATCGTCCGCATCTTTTAGAAAGTCTCTGGTTCACCTTCATTCAGAGGGAGAGATAGCGTCTTCTCCCTATCACGCAAACGGAAAAATTCAAAAAGCAAAAAAATATAGCAGCATGCTAAGTGTAGATGCTTAAACAAACAATTAAAAAATGACAACAAATATTTTTAGTGCATTGAGTTCGGCGAAGTTGGGTCTATTGGCACAACAGTTGGCAATAGAGGTCACAGGTCAGAATATAGCCAATGTAGAGACAGAAGGTTACTCTCGACAGGATGTAACCTTTGAAGCAAATACGCCAAGACATGCTATTAAATATGGTTCGATGCATCAAATCGGAACAGGCGTCCGCGTTGCTGGTATTGAGCGAGCTCACGACCAGTTTCTATTTGAGCAGATAATGGACGAAGGCGATCTGACAGGAAGTACAGAAGTAAAGAAAGATATTTTTGAACAACTAGAAATATTATTCAACGAAGGATCAGGGCGCAGTTTAAATGATGCTCTAAGTTCATTCTTTGCGTCAGTTCATGATTTGGCAACTAACGCGAGAGGGTTGCCAGAGCGGGCTGATCTGGTTTCAAAGGCAGAAAACCTGGCTAGCACCTTTAATCAAACAGGAAAACAGCTATATACAATCCAAAGAAATATTGATGCAACGATAGAGACAGAAGTTACAGAAATCAATTCGCTTACAACACAAATTGGAAAATTAAATGAGAACATACATGCTAGCGAGCCAGCATCACAATATAAAGCAAATGACCTTCGAGATAACCGAGACAGACTAGTCAAGGAGCTCTCCAAAAAAATTGATATACAGTTGATCGAGGAATCAGATAGTCAAATCAGTTTAACACTGAAGGACGGAACCGCTTTGGTGCTTAAAGATCAAGTGTTTGATTTAAGTACATCCATCAACGGGAATAATGAATCTTTTTATGACGTATATATTGATACTGGATCCACTACAAAGGATATAACATCTACCATTACGGGTGGTGAATTACGTGGTTATCTCGACATGCGGGATACAGAAGTAGAATCCATCCTCGATAAAATGAATATCTTGAGCGCATCTTTCATTCAAGAATTTAATGGTATTCACAGGGCGGGTTTTGGTGTTGACGGAAGTTCTGGTTTGGACTTTTTTTCGGCCCTTGATGTTACGGTTGATCATGACGTAGACAATACAGGTACCGCTGTAGTGAGTATGACTAACGCAAGTCCAACTACGATCTCGGTGGATGAGTTTGAAATTGCTTTCACCGGTAGCAATGCATTTACTTTAAATAACCTGACAACAAATGCGAGCTCAGGAACATTTACCTTTACCACAGGAAGTACTTTTAATATTAAAGATGGTTTTGCGGTTACTATCTCTGGAGCAGCAGTTTCGGGTGACAAAGTAACATTTTCAGTATCTGAGGATTCGGCAAGTGGAATGGCTGTTTCAAGTACTATCACTGCTAATACAAGAAAAATAGCGGCAGGGACTACGACTAATGGAGACGGGGCCAATGCTTTACTCATGGCTGATTTACAAAACACCTTATCTTTTAATAGCGTGACTTGGAGTGGTTCGGGGTCCGGTTCATACACTTTTGATGAATATTATAATGCCGTAGTCAGCACAATAGGCATTGAATCGTTTTCGGCTCAATCGACACTTCGTCAGCAAGAAGGAATTATGCTCCAACTGAATAGTAGAAGGGAAAGTATTTCGGGTGTTTCGATTGACGAAGAAATGATAAAGATGATCAAATTTCAGCAGGCCTATAACGCATCGGCACGGATGATTTCAGTGGTGGATGAAATGCTCGATACATTGAACCGAATGTAATTTCAATAAACGAGAATCGTAGACCGGAGAACCGAAATGGTAATGCGAGTAACCAGTCAAACCCAACAAAGAAATGCATTAAATAATATTTTTCGTATCACGGAAAATATGTTCAATGCCCAAAAAGAAATCACATCGGGAAAGAAAATCAGCAAACCATCTGATGATCCATCCGGAATGCGAGATACGTTGGCATTACGGACAAACATCAAACAAATAAAACAATTTGATCGTAATATTAATAGTAATCAGTTGTTTTTAAGCCGCGGGGAATCAGCACTTGATGCTATCGGCGTGGGCCTATCCCGAGCAAAGGAACTGTCAATGGTGGAACTTGGCGGTCTTTCAACCTCAGAAACAAGAGGATATGCAAAGACAGAATTAGATAATATAATTTCCAAAGTACTCCAGGATGCAAACACAAAAGTAAAAATATGTATATTTTTTCTGGCACAGATGTCAACACAACGCCATTTGAATTAAGTGCTTCAGGGGCCGTCTATATTTATAATGGAAACTCAGATAACTTGATGGTTCAAATCGAAGAGGACATCAATATTAATGTAAATATACCTGGCTCGGAGGTTTTGGGAACAGACTTGGACCCGGATTTAAATACTTCGACCAATGTTTCTGATTTAAATGGCGGAACAGGAATTACAGCAGGTTCTTTTTCAATCACTGATAGGGCAGGAACCAGTGGTACGTAACTATCACGTCATCGATGACACTAGCAGATGTGATTACAGCTGTAGGTAATGTCTCCTCCAATTTAACCGCCTCTATTAATAGCTCTGGGAATGGCATTACCATAGCTGATACAAGTTCTGTAATAACAAATTCTTTAACAGTTAGTGAAGTGGACGGTGGGACAACTGCATTAAGTTTAGGAATTGTTGGCAAGAAAGATGGAAATATCGAGGGAATGGACCTGAATGCTGCTTTATCGGCAAGTACTCTTATTTCAGAATTAAATGGCGGGGATGGGTTGACTCTTGGAGATATCAACATTATTAATGGATCAGCTTCTAGTGCGGTAAGTCTAAGCTCTGCAACGACAATAGCTGAAGTTATCAGTTTAATAAATAATTCAGGCAATAATGTAACGGCATCAATCGATAGTGCGGGGAATGCTCTTCAAGTGATTTCAAATAGTAGTTCTACCATCGCCGTAGTTAGCAATGTTGGCACTGACACAACGGCTGAAGAGCTTGGAATTGGTGGTGGGAGAAATGTGATCAACACCCTTTTTAAACTAAAGCAAGCCATGGAATATGATGACACGTTTGCTATTTTAGGGTCTCTTGCTAACTTAGACTCCGGGTTGGAAACTATTAATGAGTCTAGGGCAATTTATGGAGCAGTTGCCAGAAGAGTAATCTCTACTGAAGCGACTCACCAACAGAATATTGTTAACCAAAAAGATCAAATATCAAACATAGAAGGGGCAGA
>JGI26380J51729_10001492_pt1 | contig 10725 bp, 13 predicted proteins | sample SaaInlV_165m_DNA_FD_51729 | JGI IMG/M metagenome (IMG submission 51729) | reverse complement strand
GGTATCATGATTTGTGGATGGGCTTTAACTTTTTTCTTTGTCAGTTCAACTAATGCTTCAAACACTGCTCTGATTTGCATTTCATAAATTTCTGGATATGTGATTCCTACTCTCACTCCTCTATGACCCATCATTGGATTGATTTCTGCGAGTTCTTTTGCTCTTTTTAGTACAATTTCTGCTTGGTCCGCCTCGTTTGCACTTCCGATTGCTTTTAATTTTTGAATTTTTTCAACCAATTCTTCTGGATTGGGTAAAAATTCGTGTAATGGTGGATCTAGTAATCTAATTGTAACTTCATACCCTTCCATTGCTTTTAGAATTTCAATAAAGTCACTTTTTTGTAATTGACCTAATTTTTTTAAAATTTTACTTCGCTCTTCGATATTTTCAGCCATGATCATTTCTACAAATAAATTAATTCTGTCGCTACCGTTGAACATTCTTTCAGTTCTGCACAATCCTATTCCTTTGGCTCCAAACTTTCTTGCTAACACCGCACCGTCTGGAGTATCTGCATTGGCTCTAATGTCCTAATGTTTTTATTTTTTGTGACCAATCTAGGATTTGTTCAAAGTCTTTTGTTACTTTTGGCTCTATGGTTGGGATTTGTCCGATAAATACAGTTCCTTCACTTCCATCAATGGTGATTGTATCACCTTCTTTGATTGTCATTCCGTTTGCCATGCCTATGTTTTTGTCATAATCAATTTTTAATTCTGGACATCCTACTATGCATGGTTTTCCCATTCCTCTTGACACAATTGCTGCATGGGATGACTTTCCACCTAAACTTGTCAAAATACCTTCTGATGAAAAGAATGCTGGAACGTCTTCTGGCTTTGTTTCTTTTCTTACTAGTATGATTTTTTTGCCTGTGTTTCCCAACTCAATTGCTTTATTTACATCAAATACGACTATTCCACTCGCAGCTCCTGGGGACGCTGCAATTCCTTTTGCTAGTTGTTTAAAATCTTTAATTTTAGATTCATCCATCGTTCTGTGTAGCAATGCTTCTAATTGCTGTGCTGGAATTCTTGTAAGTGCCCTGTTCTTATCAATTAATTTTTCTCTAACCATGTCTACTGATGTTTTTACTAATGCACCTGCACTCATCTTTGCAGTTCTTGTTTGTAATAAGTAAAATTTTCCTTGTTCAATTGTAAATTCAATGTCTTGTGGTTCTTTGAAATGTTTTTCTAACTTTTTACATGCAATGCTTAATTCTTTGTACAACTTCGGCATATCTTTTTTTAGCAATTCGATACTCTTTCCTGTTCTTACACCTGCAACAACGTCTTCTCCTTGAGCATTAATCAGATACTCTCCTTCCATCTCTTTTTTACCGTTGTGACCGTTTCTTGTAAAAACAACTCCTGTTGCGCTATCATCTCCCATATTTCCAAATACCATTGCCACGATATTTACTGCCGTTCCATTTGCAATATCTTTTGTAATGTTATTTTTTTCACGATAGACTATTGCCCTTTCCCCCATCCAACTTTTAAAAACTGCTTCAATCGCTAACACTAGTTGTTCATCTGGTGTGTCTGGAAATTTTCTTTTTGTGTGCTTTTCACATATTTTTTTATATTCTAAAACAATTGTTTTTAGCGATTCCACGTTTAGTTTACTATCGTCTTGAATTCCTTGTTTCTTTTTTACTTCATCTAAAATATAATCAAACTTTTCATCCTTTACTCCGAACACTACTTTTCCAAATAATTGAATAAATCTCCTATACGAATCCCATGAAAATCTTGGATTTTTTGTTTGTTCAGCAAGACCCTCAACTGTTTTTTCATTTAACCCTAAATTCAAAATTGTATCCATCATTCCTGGCATTGATGTTGCTGCACCTGAACGAACTGAAACTAGCAATGGGTTTTTTATTGAATTCCATTTTTTACCTGTCTTTTTTTCCATTTTTGCAATGTTTTTCATCACTGCTGGCATCACGTCTTTTGGAAGTTTTTTATTATTGTCATAATACTTGGTACAAACTTCAGTTGTAATTGTAAATCCTACTGGAACTGGTAGTTTTAATCGAGTCATTTCACTTAAGCCCGCACCTTTTCCGCCTAACAACATTCTTTTTTTACTATCTGCTTCCTCAAATGAGTAGACTGGCTTATTCTTTACCATTCAAAAATTTCTGGATGTTTTAGCTTTTTAAACTAATGCCTTTGCAAATTCTGAAATTACTTTATTCCAACTTTTTGCTTTAATTATTCCACTTGCTACGAGAATTCCTTTTGATCCTAGCTCAATTGCTTTTGCCACGTCCTCACCGGATACAATTCCTGCACCACAAAGCAATTCTGTTTTATTTTTTGAATTGTTAACTATACTTGCAGCTTTTGCAATCAATTCTGGTTTTTCTTTGGATACTGCTTTTCCTGAACCAATCAACTCTGGAGGTTCTATCGCAATGAAGTCTGGATCAAGCTTAACATATTTTTTTACTTCTGCAATGTCTTTTACACACACTATGGATGTCATTTTTAATTCCTTTAACTTTAAAACTAGCTTTTCAATTTCTTTACTTGAAATTCTATGCTCACTATGATTGATCAATGATCCGCTGACTTTGGACTTTTTTAGTAATTCTGGAACAATGAACCCCGTGGTACTTCCAATTTTTGAATCATCTATGTGCTGAGCTAAGATTGGAATTGAACTATTTGCAGCTAATCCTATCAGATGCTGTGGTGGCGATATGGCAATTTTAATTTTATATTTTTTAGAAACTTTCTCTGCAATTTTAATAAATTTTATAATTTTATTACCTGATATCTCTTCATAGTTTTTACAATTAATGACAAACATCTTTGTTTGGATTTTTTTATATGGTATTTAATTCTTGATTGAAATTATCATGTCTTGAGTATTTTTTGATATCTTCTTTTCATTGTAGAGACAATGATCATTAAAATTAGTCCCGCAATGTTTGTGCCTATGATGAATACATCTGACACTATTGATCCGTAAACTAGCCACAATATTGACCCTGCTGCGATAAATATCGTCAAAAATTTTGAAATATCTTGCATGCTTTTGGTTTTGTAACCTTTGTAGATTTGCTCTACCCATCCAGTAAGAATTAAAATTCCTGCCACTGTTCCGAGAACTGTTAATAGTAATCCGTCAACTTCCATCACTCAATCAACTCCAGAAGAATTCATCTAACCCTGTCTGTTTTGGTTTTCCAAGCATCACATCAAAATCTAAATCCATAGATGATGTAATTTGCTCCAACGTTGATTCTAAAAATTCCAAGTATTTTTTAGAATCTATTTCATCTTTTTTTGCTAATTCAACTGGTTTCACTCCAGGCTTGTTTAATATCTTGATGAATGATATTTTGTCTCCTTTTTTTATTTCTCTTACTCCCTCTAATTGTTTTGCTGCCCTGATGTGCTGCGGTATTGTTTTTGTATACTCTGATGGTGCTTTACTCAACATTACATTAAACGTTAAATCTTCTAAAGGGATCTCCTTTGCTTGTAACTTCTTACCACACACTGAAATTTTTTCAGAAATTTGTTTTTTTGCTTTTACAAAATCTTCCATCGTTTGAACTTCGGACAGTACATCCACCAATTCAAAAAATAATTTTTTAATGAATGCCGGGGTATGGGATTTTTTTCCGGTAAGGCCCTTTACATCCACCTTTCCAGAATTTGTCACCCCCAAATAATTTTTTTTCCTATCACTCAGTACGCAATATCTGTATGTCTTGTCAATTTCCAAATCAACTCCGTGATCATTTTTAGCTTGCTCAATTACTTTTTGAATTTGCTCTTCTGTAGGATTTTTAATAAATAATGAATCTGTGTCTCCGTACAGGACTTCAATCTCTATGTCTTCACACTTCTTAATTGTCTCTAAAATTGTATGCCTTCCCACGGCTGTTGTCGCTTCAGCTACTGGGAGGAAATATAGTGGGAATATCTCTGCACCCATTACGCCATAGCTGGCATTCAGAATTACCTTGAGTGCTTGACTGACAACTGTATACTGCTGTCTTTGTTCGTCAGTTAGTGTTTCTTTTTTAGATAGGCTTTTGTAATAATTTACTCTCAAATCTCTTAATGATCCTATGATCAATGTGGTCAATCCATTTTTTTTAGAACATGTCCAGTGATTTGTTTGGGGGATTGTATTTTTTTTACATTCTTCGTGAGAACATCTGACTGTTTCATAGGATAGGTTTCTAACTTTAATTATGCTTGGATACAGGCTTGCAAAATCCATTACAACTACTTTGAAATGAATTCCTTTTTTTGGCTCGATAACTAGGCCTCCTCGATATTTTTTATCTTTAATCACCGCATCTGACATGACTCCTTCTGATCTTTTTTGCAATTCTTCTCTTTTTGGAATTAGTGCGTTTCTTTTCCTGTGTTCGTAATACATTAAACTTCTAATCCATTGCGATACTCCAACCCTTGCAATGTCGTCAATTGGCATTCTTCCAATCCTTGCAATAATCACAAGCAAGTTCATCAGCAAGTCGCTGTTGAAACTTGTAAGTTCATAAGTTAACTGTGCATCATTATAACAATAATTTGCGGTTTGGTAAAGTGATAACTTGTCAAACTCTAAACCGTAGTCAATTTTTTCTTTTCCTAGCAGCGCTTTTGATACGCTGTTTAATGAAAAATCTGTGTATGCTTGACTGAATGCATAAATCTGAAATGAACGATTTGATAACGTTCTGTACAAATCAATATGAACTCCGTGTTTTAGAGTTGCAGAATCCCTCATCATGTATAGGGGATTATCTTGATTTGAAATCCCTANNCGTTCTGCNCTGTTGTACAAATACGGCAAATCAAATTCATCTCCGTTGTACGTGAGTACAAATGGAAACCCTTCGATTATTTTGAATGCNTCTGTNATCATTTCTTTNTCTTTATCTAAATCATAGAATGTGACTTTGATATTCTCGTTTAATTCGTTATGTCCTTGCTCAGTTCCTTCTGTTTTGAGCACAAAAATTTGGTCATAATCGTCTGTCCCCTTCAGTCCTATCGCAGTGATTCTTTTTTCAGCAAGTTTAGGATCTGGAAATCTTCCTGGATCAAATTCAACTTCTATGTCCACGCTTAATCTTTTTATTTTTGGAATCGGTTGGTTTAGTAAATCTGCCCACTCTGAAATAAATTCTTTAAATTCGTCTGCGTCCACCATGCCATCGCTATCCACCTTGTCCCACAACAAACTCTTCAGTGCAAGTTTTACTTCGTCTGAAATTTTCATGCTATGCGGTTTAAGTAATCCGTCTACTATCTCGTAATATTTTCCAACGATTAATTTTCTATCTTGCAGATACGTTTCATAGTATTTTATATCTGACTCCCACGTCTCTATCTGATTTTTAATGCTGTCTCCATAGTTTCCTCCAATCGTAAGTGGGTTGTCTACTGTTATCTTGGACACTTGAATTTCTTTATCTGTAATTAGATCATGTTTTTTGACTGTCTTAATTTCTAAAACGTCCTCTCTCTCCTGTAAAAAATCCAATTCGTCGGGATCCAGTTTTGAATAGCAATATGGCTTGTGTCCTATTTCGTCTTTCCACAAAAATAATTTTTGTGCTGTCGGTTCATAAAATTTTAGAACTGCTGATTTACTAACTCCGTCATATGTTGCAGATACCAGCATTGACGGTAACATTGTTTTTATTTTTTCTACTTGTGCTACTTTGTCTTGCATTTTCTTACCCTGAGGTCTCGTACTTGCTAACTAACTCTTTTGCCCATTTTACAATTTTGTTTTTATCCAGATGAATTATTTCCACACCTGCCTCTTCTAGTAAATCGTAATCAGTTTCAGGATATTTATCAAGACATACGAATTTTTTAATACCTATTGTTATTGCCATTTTTGTACATTCTAGGCATGGAACAAATGTTGTGTACAGTACTGCACCTGCTGCACCTGCCTCTATTCCCAAAATTGCACAATGCATGATTGCATTTGCTTCTGCATGATTGCACAAACATCTGTCCAATGCTGCACCGGGTTCAATTTTTCCTTCCATTCTAAGTTGACACCTTTTACATCCTCCTTCAAAACAATTTTTGATTCCCGGAGGTGTTCCATTATACCCTGTTGCCAACTGCCTGTGATTTCTGACAATTACTGCACCAACTTGTCTGGTAACACAATTTGAACGTAATTTTGCCAACTCCGCTTGCAACATAAAATATTCGTCCCAGTTTGGCCTCTCAAAAGAATCAATCATACAAATTGTGTCTAATTGTTCCATATATGGATCTCGTTAACTCTCATTTATTTGCGATCATGATTTATTTTAAAAACAAATTCTATTCCACACCCTTTAAATTCAAATTAAAACACAGGATAACGAAATGAAACTTAACGTATTTTTCATAATTACAATGGTTTCAATCTTTGCTGTTTCTGCAATAGGCCAATCTGCTTTTGGATATGGTGGTCCTCCTGCAAACAACTCTGCAAATAACTACACTGTGGATATTGCATCCAATCAAGAATCATATGCTCTTGGAGACTCTGTGATGTTTACTGGCTCTGTAAACAAATATGACGACGATCGTTCTTTGAGAATTTCTGTCTTTGATTCTAGTAATAATTTGATCATAACTAAAAAAACACCTGTCGACACTTATGGTGAATTCTCTTATTCTGTTGTATTAAACGAAAAATTTTCTGATGGAAAATATATTGTAAAATCTCAATATGGGAATTCTAAATCAACTGTTAACACTTCTTCTTTTATGNTTNCATCTGGAAATAATTCTTCAATGACCTCAAATGTATCTGAAATCCCAGTATGGATCAAAAACAACGCAGGCTGGTGGGCTGACGGCTCCATTGACGACGCTTCATTTGTACAAGGAATTCAGTTCCTAGTGAAAGAAGGATTTATGAAAATCCCTGTGACTCAACAGGGTTCTGGAACTGCTAGCAACGAAATCCCAGTATGGATCAAAAACAACGCGGGCTGGTGGGCTGACGGCTCCATTGACGACGCTTCATTTGTACAAGGAATTCAGTTCCTAGTGAAAGAAGGATTTATGAAAATTACCAATTAACTTTTTTCTTTGCCAGTTTTTTTCTAATCTTCATACCTATTCCAAATGATATGATCATTCCAGTTATTGAAAGTATTGCTAGTGAATTGGTATCTACCGCTGATGCCGTTTCAGAAATTATTGGAATAAATAATGAAAACATAAACATCATTCCGCTAAGATAGCTAATATTTTTTAAAATTGGTAATTTGCATGGGATTGCCATGATGATTCTTTTTTCATAAATTATTTAGTCTTTGCCAATTATAACAATGTCCAGTTTAGAAATAAATCTGTGTTATGCTTTTAAAAATTATCTTGTGATGTTTTGAATTATTTTATCTTAAATTATTTTGTTTAATTCTAATATTTATGATCAATTAATTTATACTTTAAAAATTAATGTGTAATTTATGAAAACCGAAAAAGAAATTGAGGCGTTTAGAAGAGACATAGAGAAAAGATTAGAAAATGCATCTAAATTACCTGATCCCATGACTGCCATGAATTATTATCAGGGTGCACTTCGAACCCTTGAATGGATAACTACTGGACAGGATATTTGAGAATTACTTGCTTGGATTATTTCTGAGTAATTCTAAGAACTATTCCTATAATCATAAAAATAATTGTGAAGTATGATGACATCACTGTCCACTGAGTAATTGTACCTGATTCTAAATCATTTGTTAATAAAATTGCAGACACTGCTACAAACATTATTCCAACTACCAACGCGATATTTCTAATTATGTTTTTTTTATTGAGAATGCCCATGATGTTTGTTTGAGACTAAATTATTTATTTCAATGTATTTTCTAATTGACGCCGCTGCGTCTTTTAATTTCAGGAGTTTTTTCTGTTGTTACGCCATTGCTAAAATTCTCTAATTTTTGTCTATTATCTTCAATTTCTTTTTCTGTCCAATCCCGAACATATTCATCTTTGATATTTGTAAAGTTTTTACATTTTTCGCATAGCCATAGTGCGTCTCTTTCTTCTGGAAATGCAATAGGGAATCTTCTTCCATTGCATTCCTTACATAATAATGGCATAATTTTACCTGTTTGCACTTCTATTTGTACTCACATATTTTATCTATTTTTTTAATTTATTGCAAAACTTAATGAATCAAATAATATTTTATTTAATGTGGATAAATTTTGGAAAAAGTATACTGATTCAGTATTTTCTGGCAAGAGTATGATTCTTCTTGTAGTTGGTGGATTGATTGCTGGTGGAATTTTAGCCCTTTTAAGATAAATTATTTATTTTATTACTATTGTAAACTTGTTAGTGTTAGTAGAATTGCTCCTATGACCATCACAGATATTCCTAAAATAAGACCTTTGGAAATCATGATTATTTTATCTGAACAAATTATCTAAATTTATCTTATCTGCAATTAGTATTTTAGTCACAAATACGTATGCCTGAACTATTTTTCTTATTTTTTATTGATCAATATGTAGTATTTTACACAGGGAACACATAAAATTCCTAAATTTTGTTTTTTCTTTATACCTTGGTTGAATATGTTGAAAAAAATTACATTGAAAAAAATTCTGTTGAGAAACGAGATTATCAAATCAATCTTGCAAATCAGGCAATGAATGAAAACTGCGTTGTTGTTTTACCTACCGGTCTTGGAAAAACAACTATTGCACTGCATGTGATTGCTGAATACCTGTCAAGGGATTCATTTGGAATTTTATTTTTAGCCCCTACTAGAGTTTTAGTCAATCAACACTTTGACTTTTTAAAAAAAAATCTAACTATTGATGATATAACATTGATCACTGGAGAGGATACTGTTGAAAAACGAACTGAACTTTGGAATAGTCGCATAATTTGTGCTACCCCTGAAGTTGCTAGAAATGATCTAAATAAAAAAATCATAGCTTACAAACAATTTAGTTTGGTAGTTTTTGATGAAGTGCATCGAACTACTGGAGATTATGCATACTCTAGTATTGCTAAGCATTTTGAGGATACCGATACTCGACTATTGGGAATGACTGCAACGCTTCCAAGTGAACAAGAAAAGGCCACTGAAATTTTAACACGATTAAAAATTTCAAGTGTTGCTGAGAGGACAGAAAACAGTCCTGATGTAAAACCTTACATCCAAGAAACTGAAACTGAATGGATTAATGTTGAACTACCTCCTGAGCTAAAATCTATTCAGAAATTTTTAAAATTATCTTTAGATGAGCGCTATGACACTCTTAGAAAAAATGGTCTTCCTCTAAATGATCAACAATCCCTTTCAGCATTACTTCGATTGAGGCCATTTGTACTGGCAAAAAGTAGAAAATCCGCAAAACCATTGTTTTCTGGAATTAGAATTCATTATGCTCTTAACATGCTTGAAGCTCATGGCATTACTCCGTTTTTACAATTTTGTAAGCGTGCACAGGCAAAAAAAGGAGTAGGCGTAAGAGATCTTTTTGAACTTGATCCTAATTTTACTAAAGCATTGTCTCTTGCAAAAGAAGCGCAATCCCACGGCATAGAGCACTCCAAAATCCCCAAACTCAAAGAAATTTTGGATTCTGTTCCTGGCAAGGCGTTAATCTTTACTAGTTATCGTGATTCTGTGGATATGATTTTTAACAAACTTACCGAACTTGGAATCCCTGCAGGTATTTTGATTGGAAAAGCTGGGGATTCTGGTTTAAAGCAAAAAAAACAGATAGAGGTTGTACAGAAATTTAGAGATGGTGAATTCAAAGTATTGGTTGCAACACGCGTTGGGGAGGAGGGATTGGATATTGCAGAAGTTAATCAGGTAATTTTCTATGACAATGTTCCAAGTTCAATTAGATTCATTCAACGAAGGGGAAGAACGGGTAGAAAGGACACCGGTAAATTAGTTGTATTAATTGCTAAAAATACAATTGATGAGACGTATTATTGGATTGGTAAAAGAAAAATTACTGCCGCCAAATCAATGGGATCAAAAATGACTAAGGTTCTTGAAAAAAATAAAACTGGAGAATCTCCAAAAACTGGCCTTGATGCTTTTATTTAGTTCTCGTATTTTTTAGACACAGTTTCTATGATCTCTTGTTTTTTTTGTATTATTTTATTTTTCATTCCTGATTCTAAATGATGAATGCTGCTTTTTTTTGCAATTAGTAAATTCTCTAACCTGATATCAAATTGATTTTCCAGAAAATTTTTTACGCCTTGAATTCCCCCCTCAATTTCTAAATTATCAAATGCATCTGTTGCTAGATTAGTAATTGATTTTTCTAAATATTCTAAAATATCATTTAGCATTTTTTCAGTTAGAATTGTCATTTTTATTGAAATTCTATTATCCTAATCTTTTGATAATGTGATATCCAAATTCTGTTTTAACAGGCTCAGACACCTCTCCAATTTCTAACTTAAAAGCAACATCTTCAAACTCTTTAACCATTTGTCCTTTCGTAAAATATCCTAAATCACCTTCTTTTTTTCCACTAGGACATGTGGATGTCTCTTTTGCAACTGCTCCAAATTTTTTACCTTTCTTAATTTCTTCTAGTAATTCTATTGCCTGACTTTGCTTCTCAACAAGAATGTGTGAGCATTTTACTTTATTAGACAACGTAATGTCTCCATTACCTTATCTTTTATTTGTTTTTCTTAACCGTATTTTAAAAAAAATAAA
>JGI26380J51729_10001481_pt1 | contig 10772 bp, 7 predicted proteins | sample SaaInlV_165m_DNA_FD_51729 | JGI IMG/M metagenome (IMG submission 51729) | reverse complement strand
TGATTTGCCAATAGTGTTGTGGGAACCAGAATAGCTACTTGCTTTCCGGATTCAACTGCTAGAAAAGCTGCCCTCATTGCAATTTCAGTTTTACCAAACCCTACATCACCACATACTAAGCGGTCCATCGGTCTATCAGACTGCATATCTAAGAGAACATCATTCATCGTTTTAAGTTGGTCAGGTGTTTCTTCAAATTTAAAACTTGAGACAAAAGAACTATAGGAATCATTGGGAGCAGGATAAGAAAATCCTTTTTGAGATTGTCTCTTAGCATAGATTTCTAATAGCTCGGCTGCCACATCATAGAGTGCTTCAGCTGCTTTTCTTTTTGCTTTAGTCCATTGCTGACTTCCTAGTTTATGAAGAGGCGCATGATCAGAGCTCGCACCAGAATATCTTGAGATCAAATTAAGGTTCGTAATGGGAACCATTAGCTTTGAGCCATTTGCATATTCAAGTGAGAGAAAGTCTTGCTGATTTTCATCAAAGCTTCGACTTTCAAGTCCAAGGTAACGACCAATTCCATAATGCTCATGAACAACCGGGTCCCCAAGCTGGATTTCAACTAAGCTTTTGATTGCTTCATCGAAATCTTTATGTTTTGCTCGTCTCCTCCGTTGCTGTTTAATAGCATCCTTGCCGAATAAGTTATTTTCAGAAATGATTGCTATTTTTTCAAATACAACCCCCTCGTTTAGTCTTGCACTTGTAATACAGAGCTTTGAGCTTTGATTAATAAAGTCAATCCAATCAGAGCACTGAGTAGGTTTAAGGCCATAGGAGGATAACAAATCTACTAAAACGCTTTGCCTTCCATCCGATTCACATACAATTAAAACCCTTCCCCTGAAGCTTTCAATGAATTTGATTAATTTGTTAAGTGGTTTCTTTGCCTGAGCTTCAATTTTGAGAGGCGGTAGTATTGAGGATGAAAAATTCAGACCTGTATTTTGCTGTATTTTTGAAGTCTGTATTTGTATCTGTTTTTTGTCATTAAGAGCACTAAAAAAATCGCTACTATCTAAGAAAACTTTATTGATTGGAAGGGGGAGTCTTTCCAGTGAGTTTTGACAATATTCAAATCGCTCCAATAATTCATTGCTTTGAGTTTTCAACAATTCACCCAGTCCTTTTTGATAGACAATTGAAGAGATATTGGGGATGTAATCAAACAAAGTATCAGTTCTATCAAAGAATAATGGTAAATAGAATTCAATTCCCCCAGGGTATCGACCTTCACTGACTTCTGTATATATAAAGCCATCAGTACTCCCAAATTCAGACAGATAGTTTTTCTTAAATATATTAATACTTTGATTGTCCGAAGCAAATTCTCTTGCGGGCAAAAGGTAAACTTCTTCAATAACGTCAATAGATCTTTGCGTGGATGGATCGAAGGAGCGTATAGAATCAATCTCATTATCAAAAAGATCAATTCTGTATGGATTAGCAGCACCCATCGGATATAGGTCAATTAGCGCACCCTTTAAGGAAAACTCACCAGGCTCCATTACCGTTGTTACCCTTCTGTATCCAATCTTAATTAAGCTTTCGGTAAATGAATCAATCTCTAGATTCTGTCGAGTTTTTAAATTAAGACTGTATTTATTAATGTAATCCTTTGGACATAATCTTTGTGAAAGCGTTTCAACTGTTGTAACAACAATTGCAGTCTCGATAGATGATAATTTTGATAGAGTATGAATCCTGGAAGAAACAATATCAGGGTGCGGAGAGAAGTGATCAAAAGCTAAAACTTCCCAGCTAGAAAAATCTAAAATTTTTATAGATTTCTTAAAAAATAAAAGTGCTTTTTTAATTTCATCATGATGCGCAATATCTCTCGCAATATAAAGAACGACGCCTTTATTTGATTCTGCAAACTCTGTGAGCGCAAGTGCTTCTGAAGATCCAAATAAAGACCCCCAATAATTTTTTTTTAAGTCAGACGAAAACGACCCAGATTCTTGCGGATAGACAATACTCATAGGACGTGAACATTTTCCTTGGCGAGCATATTTATTAATTGAATTGTTGGTAAACCAATAAGGCTATTAGGGTCATCACCCTCCATGCTGTTGAATAATGCAATACCAAGTCCTTCAGATTTAAAACTACCAGCACAGTGAAGGGTGTCCTCTCTAGATAAGTAATTTAAGATTTGATTATCTGAAAGCATTTTAAATTTAACTTTGTAATATTCAACATGAAGTTGTATTTTTTTAGTATCAGTATTCATGAGAGCTAACCCCGTAAGAAAGTTCACGCTTTTTCCAGAGCTTTTTTTTAATTGCAAGAAGGCTTTTTCATGAGTACCTGGCTTTGTTAGAATTTCATCTTCAACGTTTTCTCCAGACTCTAAAGTGGCAACTTGATCCGAAGCAATAATAAGTCCAGAGCGAGTTTTGGAAACTTCTACAGCTTTTTGTTTAGACAGCCGGCTAACCAAATCAAATGGAGATTCACTGTCTTTTCTCATTTCATCAATCTCTGGAGCGACTACATCGAAAGGTAAACCTAGCTTATCTAGAATAGCTTTTCTGAATGGAGATGATGAGGCTAGAATGAGTGACACTATGAGTTTAAAAATTGTAAAATAATCTAATATTTTACTTCAATCAGGCTTAATTAATGCGCTTATCAATAGTAGTGGCAATGGACAACAATGGACTGATTGGTAAAGATAATCAACTGCCCTGGCACCTTCCTGCAGACTTAGCTTATTTTAAAAAAATCACAACGGGTAAATCTATACTGATGGGTAGAAAGACCTATGATTCAATTGGAAGGCCATTGCCAAATCGAAGAAATATAGTCATTACTCGTAATACAAAAATATTGATACCTGAATGTGAAGTAGTCTCTTCAATTGATGAGGCACTTTTATTAACTCAGAATGAAGAAGAGGTTATGGTGATTGGTGGAGCAAGCTTGTGTGAACAATTACTTCCTAAGGTGAATCGCCTATACATTACTAAGATCGATGCTGAGTTTGAAGGTGATATATATTTTCCAAAATATGATGCTCCAAGATGGCGTCAAGTTAGTTCTGAGTCACATCCAAAGGATATTTCAAATATCTACCCGTATCAGTTTATTGTTTTAGAGAGAATTTCTTGAAAAAGATAATTATTTTAAGTTTAGGNATCCTATTTTTATCGGGATGTGTTTTTACCAAAGTGGTGACTGTTCCTATGAGAGTTACAGGGGCAGTTATTTCAGTAATACCAGTTATTGGTGATGGGGTCGATAGTGTTTTAGGTGCTAGTGCCGATGTAATCGACGCGATACCTATTTAAATTGCCTTTAAGTGTTGTTTGTCTTGGGCGGCAAGAACCTCTTTTAAAGCTTTTGGCATGACCTTGACAAAATGAACTATTTCTTTATCCCAGTTATTCAGTATCTGGTCAGCGATTTTTGAGCCTGTATAGCGGTAATGCTTCTTTGTTAGTTCAAATAGCTCTGAGACAGATTCTTTATCCATTGGGTCAAAATCAATCATTGAAGCATTAGCTCTCCCTTCAAGTGTCTTGTTAGGGTTATAAACATAAGCCATACCTCCACTCATGCCTGCTCCAAAGTTTCGACCAACTTCTCCTAGAATGACCGCTCTTCCTCCAGTCATATATTCACAGCCATGATCACCAATACCCTCAACAACAGCAACTAAGCCGGAGTTTCGAACGCAGAAGCGCTCAGCAACTTGACCAGAGAGATATAATTCACCAGCCGTTGCACCATAGCCACAAACATTGCCTGCAATAATTTCGTTCTGAGATGAATATGTTGAATCTTTAGGAGGATAAACAATGACCCGACCACCAGAAAGTCCTTTTCCAACATAGTCGTTTGCATCACCCTCTACAGAGAGTGTAATTCCATTTGCTAGAAAGGCTCCAAATGACTGGCCAGCTGACCCTTTAAAGTTAATATGAATTGCATCATCTTTAAGGTTATTACCATTCCTATATTTGACAGCATAGGAAGATAGCATTGCACCAACAGCCCTATCAACATTAGAAACGACAGAGTCAAATTTAACAGGAATATCTTTCTCGATTGCAGCTTTTGATTTTTCAATTAAATCAAGATCAAGCTGTTCTTCAAGCTGATGATCCTGTTTTATACTTTGATAGGTACCAGCATCTCTATATAGGTTTTCAGCCGGAGTTAATATTGCACTTAAATCAATTGAGTCTTGCTTCCAGTGATTGATGGCTTTATTCATCTCAAGCATATCCACTCTTCCAACCATGTCAGTTAGTTTAGAAAACCCAAGTTCTGCCATGATTGTTCTTAACTCTTCTGCAACCATAAACAAGTAATTGACAACATGCTCTGGTTTGCCAGTGAATTTTTTACGCAACACTTTATCTTGTGTCGCAATACCAACCGGGCAGGTATTTAAATGACATTTACGCATCATAATGCAGCCAAGNGTTATTAATGGAGCAGTGGAAAAGCCAAACTCTTCTGCACCTAATAGGGCAGCAATTGCAACATCTCTTCCAGTTTTGAGTTGACCATCAGTCTGAATAACTACCCTCGAGCGAAGATCATTCATCACTAGAGTTTGATGCGTTTCGGCTACTCCCAATTCCCAAGGAAGACCCGCATGCTTAATTGATGTTAAAGGAGAGGCACCTGTTCCTCCGTCATGACCGGCAATAACTATATGGTCAGATTTTGCTTTAGTTACTCCAGCCGCAACTGTACCTACACCAACCTCAGAAACTAGTTTGACACTTATACGTGCATCTGGATTTGAGCGTTTAAGATCAAAGATGAGTTGGGAGAGGTCTTCAATAGAGTAAATATCGTGATGGGGTGGAGGGCTGATTAGGCCAACACCTGCAGTTGAGCATCGAATTTTTGCAATACCTTCATCAACCTTCCCGCCAGGAAGCTCTCCGCCTTCTCCAGGCTTAGCACCTTGAGAGACTTTGATTTGAAGTTCATCAGCATTATTTAAATAATCAATAGTGACTCCGAATCGACCAGAGGCAACTTGCTTGATAGCACTGCGACGAGAATCACCATTTTCATCTGGAATCCATCGTTTTGCATCTTCACCTCCTTCACCAGTATTGGACTTTCCTCCAATACGATTCATNGCTATTGCAAGTGATTCATGTGATTCAGCTGAGATTGAACCAAAGCTCATTGCACCTGTAACAAATCGCTTAACAATTTCTTTAGCNGCCTCGACTTGACTAATATCGATTGAACTGCCTTCTTTGAAAGACATGAGGCCACGAAGTGTGCAATTTCTTGTACCCTCTTCATCAGATTTTTTAGAAAATTCCCAATACGCATTTTGGTCATTCCCACGAGCAGCCTGTTGCAAGGTGGTAATAGTTTGTGGCTCCCACATGTGTTTTTCACCGCCACTTCTCCAGTGATAGTGTCCAAGATTATCTAGTGACTTTGTAATAAAGGCTTTTTTATGCTGCGCTTCAGACTCTGTTTGGATCACATCAAATCCTACGCCGCTAATTCGACTTGCAGTCTCAAAGAAGCATTTATGCATGATTTCATTTGACAAGCCTACTGCTTCAAAAATTTGAGCTCCTTTGTAGGAGGCAAGGGTTGAAATGCCCATTTTTGCCATCACTTTCAGCATACCCTTGGCGATTGCTTTTCGATATGAGACAACCACAGCATTATCATCTTCAAGGCTGATTAGTTTATCTCTTCTTGCTTGCCATAATGCTTCAAAAGCGAGGTATGGGTTAACAGCATCAGCGCCAAATCCAGTCAAAAGGCAAAAGTGATGAACCTCTCTAGCTTCACCCGTTTCAACTATGATACCGACTTGTGTGCGCTTATGATTCGCAACTAGATGACGATGAACTGCAGACGATGCTAGAAGTGTGCTGACGGCATTTCGATTAGAGCTTATTTTTCTGTCTGAAAGGATGACAAGGCTATGACCATCATCAATAGCTTGAGTGCTTTGTTCACAGATAGAGTCGAGCATATCACTCAGATTATGGTTACCATTGATATCATAAGTAATATCTATCGTTTTACTTGTCCAGCCTCTATGATCGCACTGTTTGAGAGCTGACATTTCTTCATTCGTTAAGATAGGGTGCTCAATTACGAGTCGATGGGCATTCTCTTCTTTATTCCTTAGTAGGTTACCTTCAGGACCAATTGAGCAGCTCAAAGACATAACTACTTCCTCTCTTATTGAGTCAATGGCAGGATTTGTAACCTGTGCAAATAGTTGCTTAAAGTAGTCATATATGATTCGAGACTGATCTGATAGACAAGCTAATGCAGAGTCATTACCCATAGATCCAACAGGATCTCTAAGCTCACTAACTAGAGGTAACAACATGAATTGAAGTGTTTCAGTGCTGTAACCAAAAGCCTTAAGACGGTTAATTAGAGTATCTGGATAAAAACCTTTGGAATCACCCTGAATTTTAAGATCCGACAGAGCTATTTGTTGATTCTTTAACCAGTCACTGTATGGGTTTTTTGATGCAAAGCTATTTTTTATTTCATCATCATCAACTAACTGACCTTTTTGAAAGTCAACAAGAAACATTTTTCCAGGTCTAAGTCTGCCTTTAGTTTTGACGTTATTAGTTTCTACATCAACAACACCAACCTCTGATGCCATGATAACTCTATCATCATGCGTTAAGTAGTATCGTGATGGTCTAAGACCATTTCTATCAAGAACAGCTCCAATATAGCGTCCATCAGTAAAAGCTATGGATGCAGGACCATCCCATGGCTCCATCACATTTGAAAAATACTCATAAAAGGCTTTTTTCTCAGCACTCATTTCTTGATCATTCTGCCAAGCTTCAGGAACCATCATCAATATGGCTTCTTGAAGAGAACGTCCATTCATTAATAAAAATTCTAGAACGTTATCAAAGCTTCCTGAGTCAGAAACTTCAGTTTCAATAACAGGCAAGGTTTTGGGTAAATTGTCACCAAAAATATCACTTTCGAGGACGCCTTCACGAGCTCTCATCCAGTTATAGTTTCCTTGACGAGTATTGATCTCACCGTTATGCGCCATGAATCGACATGGCTGCGCTCTATCCCAAGAAGGAAAGGTGTTGGTTGAAAAGCGAGAATGTACCATGGCTAAATAGGTACTAAATTTCTGATTACTGAGGTCACTGTAGAAGTCTAATAATTGAGACCCCATTAGCATACCTTTGTATATGATTACTCTCGTTGATAGACTACAAATATAGAAAAGTAAAGCTTGAGAGATTGACTCGTCAGTTCTAATAAGTTGAGAAATATTTTTACGAATAACATAAAGAATGCCCTCAAAACTCTCTTGATTTAAGTTTTGAGAGTTTTGAATTATTAACTGTTTAATATTGGGCTGAGAGTCACGAGCAGTGTCGCCAACATTCGCTTTTTTCGAATCAACAGGAACATCTCGCCATCCAATAAGAGTTTGTCCTTCGTCTTTGATCGTTTTTTCAACCAGCGAAATGCAGAGCTCTCTTTCTTTTTTATCTTGAGGTAGAAATATATTGCCTACACCATAATTACCTGCAGACACTTTAACACCAAAAAGGGCTTTTATCTCTTCTATAAAAAAATCATGCGGAATGTCTGTCAATATTCCGGCACCATCACCAGTATTCGCCTCACATCCGCAGGCACCTCGATGATCCATACGAGTTAACATCTCTAAGGCATCTTGAGTAATTTTATGAGACGAATCACTTTTTAGATTGGCAATAAAACCAACACCACAATTCTCTTTCTCGTTGGCTGGGTGATAAAGCCCACGCGCTTTTGGCAAATGTAATTGCTTATTTTTCATAAAATTGAGATTAAAACGAATACAATCAAACCACACATCATACCTTATTTTTTATTACTTTTAAAGGCCAAATTTGCCTACTTATGTTGTTATAACAACGATTTTAAGGTAGAATCTTTTTCATTTTTGTACCGCATATGTTGGCAATTATTTCCCCATCAAAAACTCAAGATTTTTCTGAATGTAATATCGAAAAGTTTTCTCAAACAAGACAGCAAGAAAGTTCCAATGAATTAGTTAGCATTCTGAAGAATCAAAGCCAGTCTCAAATTTCAAAACTAATGTCAATCAGTGAAAAATTGTCGGCACTAAATTTTGAGCGTTTTCAAAAATTTAAAATACCTTTTACTCTTGAGAATGCAAAACAGGCCATTCTTGCTTTTAAGGGAGATGTTTATAATGGTATTGATGCTCCGTCACTATCAACAGAGGATTTGAATTTTGCTCAAGATAAGGTTCGAATGCTCTCAGGATTATATGGCGTCATTAGACCGCTTGATTTGATTCAACCTTATCGACTAGAGATGGGCACAAAGCTGAGTAATGCTAAAGGTAAGGATCTATATGATTACTGGGGGTCTGATATAAGTCATATTTTGAATGATGATGAGAATGAATTAATTGTCAATCTTGCATCCAATGAGTACTTTAAGGCAATAGATAAAAAATCACTTAACGCCAAAATATTGGATATTGTATTTAAAGAAAAAAAAGGTGATTCATACAAGGTGATTGGAATATACGCAAAAAGAGCCAGAGGATTAATGGTTAACTTTATTATCCGCAATAGGTTAAACAACCCAGAAGCACTTCAAGATTTTTCAGATGAGGGATATCGGTTTGATAAAGATCTATCGAGCGATTCAACTTGGGTTTATTTGAGAGGATAAAGCCACAATATTTATGTTGTGATGCTTGGCCTCTTTAGCCTTCACACTGGTATCATTTGCGCTCTTAATAACTGTATTGATCTTTTTTATTTTATGATTAAAGTTTATACATCACACTCTTGCTTCTACTGCACAAGAGCCAAAAACTATCTTGACAACCTAGATATAGAATACGAGACACTCAACATTCAAGAGGATAGTGATGCACGTAACTTCTTTATGAAGTCAGGTTTTAGGACAGTCCCACAAATATTTGTCAATGACACGCTTTTGGTTAAGGGTGGTTCTGATGGGTTGGTGCAAATGAGCAAAGAGGATATCCAAAATAAAGTTCTTGAGATTACAGGTTCCGAGCTCTAGAGTCCTCTAATACCAGCAATTCCCTGAGCACCAATACTTAATGCTCTATCCATCAATTTTTTATTCATTCCTCCTAAAAGAAATATAGGCGTCTTGCATTGATTAATAATGTCAGAGGCATTTNCCCAGCCTAAAACTCCAGTATTTGGATGAGAAAGTGTTTCATTAATCGGTGANAGGCTGATGTAATCTGCAGATATATCCTCAGCATGTTTTGCTTCATTTANATTGTGTACTGAAGCGCCAAATAATTTTTTTTCATCAAATGGCCTCTCTTTTATTTNCATCAGTTCATTGGAAGTGAGATGCCAGCCATCACATGCTTCCTTGAAGCTTTTATTAGGCGTATTGAGTATAAGTTTTGCTTGATTGAGTTGACATAATGTAAAAATTTTCTCAATATAAGTATTGTTGAGAGTAGATTTGCTTCTTAGCTGAATTATTTTGATTCCATCTCTAAGGCGCTGTTTACACTGATTAATGACTAAGTCAGATTCGTGTTCATCTGGCGTAATCCAATAGCTTTTTGGAAGACAAATTCGATGGATAATTTTCCACATTGTGGGTAATAATTTATAGTCCTTTAATTTATCAATGCCACACCAGCAGAATTCTTGTCCTTCATTTCCCAGGGGGGCTCCGTCATATTTTTCAATAGAAAATACTGAAAGGTTAATTGTCTTTTGAGGATATTGATGCTCAATTGTTTGAATTAGATGGTGATTCTTTACAGTAACTCCTGTTTCCTCATAGAGCTCTCTCATAATGGCAATAGAATGACTCTCCTTATTCTCAACTTTACCCCCAGGAAGTTCCCAATACCCAGACATAAATTGATCAATTTGACGCCTTGTAATAAATATTTCATTGTTGTCGTTGCGCATCACACCAACAACAACTTCAATGCTCTTATTTTTATGACTCATCACTATTAGATATATTCATTTTGTAGTTATTTTCTATTATCACCGCTATCATGAGACCGAGGTAAAATAACTATTTTAATATTTGAGATAAAAAAGTGAGTCTTCAAGATAAAATTAATTCAATCCATTCTTTTAAAGACAGTCTTAATGGAAATCTTATAGGGATTGAGAAAGAAGGGCTGCGAGTTGCTGAAGATGGAACTATTGCGCAAACCCCTCATCCAGAGAGCTTTGGCTCTGCATTGACTCATCCAGAAATTACGACTGATTTTAGTGAGGCACTAGTTGAAATAGTTACAAAGCCAATCCAGGGCTCTCATAATGTCATTAATGAATTATCCAAAATACATCACTATGTTCAACATCACTTGCCTGAAAGTGAGCGTTTCTGGCCTGCAAGTATGCCCTGTATTTTGAGAGGGAAGACGAATATTCCTATTGCATATTATGGTGAGTCTAATATTGGAAAAATGAAAACGGTTTATCGCCGTGGGCTATCCAATCGTTACGGAAGTGTTATGCAGGCAATAGCTGGTATCCACTTCAATTATTCATTTTCAATAGATTTTTGGAATTCCTACCGTGAACTTTTAGAGCCCTCAAGTAACGTTGATTCTCAAGAGTTTATGAGTCACCATTATATGTGCCTGACTAGAAATGTATTAAGGTATGGCTGGTTGGTCACCTACCTATTTGGAGCTTCTGCAACTGTTTGTAAATCATTTATGCAAGATTATCATGAGCATAATTTAGAGGAGTTTGACGACAATACATTATATC
>JGI26380J51729_10001465_pt1 | contig 10832 bp, 12 predicted proteins | sample SaaInlV_165m_DNA_FD_51729 | JGI IMG/M metagenome (IMG submission 51729) | reverse complement strand
TACAAGATTTACTCGATTCACAAATAGTAATAATAAACGACAACTATGCAAAACACAATTGTAATGACAAATTTTTTATGACAACAAGTTCTACTATGGATGACTTTTGTAATATTCCGTTTTTTATTTATGANATATGGAAAAATAAAGAAGTACCATTACTGGAAGGTCAAGAAGTAAACAAATGGATGATAAAAAAACTCGAATTACAAGTAATAAAAATTGGTTCAAACAATACATATGAAAAGTACTTAGGTAGTAAGCGAATAACATACAAAGATAAAACTTATTTATTAAACAACTGCACATCACAGCTTGGATTCTTAATGTGTGAACATTTTTTAAACATGGGAATACGCATACATGGTATTATTGATAATATTGATAATATGACTTTTGAAGAAGAAAAAAAATTAAATATACTCTATAAATACGAGTTGTTTTCTCCTTTTTATAAAGAACAAGAAGACTATAATATTTATAGTCGAGTTATTTGTATTGATAATATAAATCATTTAAAAAACCATGTTTTATCACGACGTATTAGCGTATTTATTGGCAATGAATTACCAGAAAACATAACTTTAAACCAACTAAAACAACATATAATAATAAAAAATATTAATAAAATAAGCGATTTGTGTTTGAAAATATATCAAAAGCAATCTACTGGTAATTTAATTTTTTAAAAAAAATAATTATTTTATCTAACTTTTCTTCTAACACAATTATTTCTTTTTTTTTCTTGTTGTTCAACATAATTAAAAGTTATTTTTATCCACTGCTTTGGAAACATTCGCGTTTTATTTTGTTCATTTGTTATTTCATTATTTGTTATGTTATTTCCGTACCAAGTTTCAGGGTAACAAACTATTTTATTTGCATTATTATTTAAATATGCAGACCACCAACTAAAAGTACTATTAGCAATAATATTATGGTTACACAAAGATACTAATAATAGTTCTTCGTAGGCGTTATCCAATTTATCCAATTTATCCAATTTATCCATTTTATCCAATTTATCCAATTTATCCAATTTTTTAAATTCTATTTGCTCAAACATCGAAGAAAGTTTTACAATGTACTCATTATTTACATGGGTTATATCCGGACTATGACAATACCACAATACCATTATATCGCGTTTTTCATGCTCTACAATATGATTTAATGCATTTTTATAGTATTCTAACGGCATAATAGGGTGTCTTTTTTGAATTTTTTTATAATCACCTATTCTAAAATGCATAGAACACAAAACTTTATTTGTGCTAGGTAATTTTGATTTTAAATTATAAGTTATTTTGCTAATACCCAGTACATTATTTATTTCTTTTTTGTATTTATCAAAAAACAAATAACATTGCCAATAACCATTCAATAACATTATGTTTTTATCATTGCAGTATTTTAAACTCGGTAATTCAGTAACATATCCTATTTTTGATTCTTCGATTAAAGAGTACACATTTAAATCTTCAAATTTTCTTACATGGTTACTTATATTTTTAAAAATAGGAGTTTCCCAGTATGTTTTACGGTGTAATGATATATTTCCTTTATTTTTGTCGTATTCTCCTATAAAAAAATATTCAACATTTTCATATATGGCTTTACCCATACATGTATAAATTACAAAAAGTTGATTACCTAAACCACCTGTTAATACGGAATAAATAGCACCCTTTTGTTCCATTATAGTGCTATTAAATATTTTAAAAATAAAAATTGATCACAATATTTAAAAAGCAGCATGGATTTAACTGGATCTGAAAGCGACTATGGAGCACCCACTGATAATAGTGACAACGAAATGGAAATGAATATGTTAAATTCGTTAATGAATAGTGTTGTTCTTGAATACGAAGCTATTGTTGCTTGCACAAATATACACTACAGTAATTCAGATTACACTGATAAAATAGACTATCATTTTGATGAAAATAATGACAAGCATATTGAAGAAACGGTTACTGAAGATATTTATGAACGAGTAATGAAATTAGAAGATGTAGTAAGAATAGAGCTTACATACCACAAAAGAGATGAAGTCATATACGACTCATGCTTATATAAAAATATTGACATATACATATATTTCAATTAAAAAAATGATTACTTTAATAAATACAATAACAATATGGAAGAATTGTCTATTGAGTCGATGATGTATCAGCGTGGAATAACTAATATGAGAAAAAAATTTACTCTCAAAAAAACTAAAAAACAAATGAGTAAAGCTAAAACATCCATAGTACCAATAGAAAATGTAAATCATTCGGAATTGTTGTGTAACATTATGCAATCGTTAAAAATCGAAGACAACGTGTTAAAAACACTTGTATATCTTTATTTAGACAAAGAGTACCAAATAACAGATAAACAAAGAGCAGTAAGAACTTATATAAAATTTATAAAACTAAACAAATACGACGACATAGATCACAATGATAAAACAAATATTCCGGTTAAATTTATAAACGTATACAAGCGTTTAAAAAAAATGAATCTTATGTCAATTGAAAAATCTCCAGTTGCATGCTGGCATTATATTAATGAAGATTCAAAAAAGTTATGGAATTCTATTACATACAGTACTGAACAGTTATTGATTATGCTTTCGCACCCAAACAACACACTACTGTGGGCTGCATTGTATAATTTTTAAATATTTACTTTATGCCAACGAGGTTATTGTACAGCAAAAAAGTAAATTTAAGCGCTTATGCAACGCAAGTTTGTGCGCTTGTTAAACCTTAATTTTTTTATTTTTTAAAATAAATGGAAACACATTCTGCACCAAATTCATTAGATAAAAATTTCTTTATTTCTATTGAACAACAAGAAACAACTCCACCTCGGTCACCATCTAGTAGTAGTAGTAGATCGGCTTCATGTTCTCCATTATTTGGCAGAAAAGTAGAAATGCGCAAATATGGCTATTCTGCAAGAAAAAATAATGATCAACGAAGAAATGCTATTGAACACGCTGTATTAGAACATGGTATTAATCCCGTTAAAGAACATCTTACAAAAATTTCAAAGTACGATGAAAAGTTTAAAAAAGATCTAGAAGAACTCCAATTATACGGTGATGAAATAGAATATATAAGAAACACTAATATAGCAGAGTTAATCGATAACGAAACCAAAAAAATTCAAAATAGTTTTTTACAAGCACATAGTCTAGTAACAGAATACAGAAAATCAATGGCAACTTATGGACTATCCTCCAAAGTAATTGAAAAAAAATTAAAAAGAGTTTGCAAAGAAGCAATGAAAGAATAAACATTAAACAATATTAAGCTTACTAAAGTTAGATACAAGCTTATTATATACTTTATCGATAGTAGCAGTAGCACCTTTTTTACCAGTACAAACAACTGCTACATGTGATTTAGGTATGTCAATATTATGTAAAAGAAGCATGAAATACACTAGTCCAACAGCTATAGATTGTTGGCTATGATCATTAAGAATATTTAGTTTATCAACTTGTTCATAAAGCTTATTGGACTTTTCTTTTATAATATCCGGACACTTAATACGCTTACAATACGTATCTATTAAATTATTTTTGTTGTCGTATATATCTTGGCTTAAGTCGATTTCTTTGTGAATTATTTTATGCATCATTTGTTGTCCTAACCCAACATTATATTTAGGGTCTTTTAAACCAAACATTTTACCTACTTGTAGTTCGCTTATTTGTTCATTATAATGCCTACATGCATAATATACGCAAGCAGATTCAAGACGGTCAATATTGTTGGCACGATTAGTGAGAACTTGACCATTTTCACTTTTATTGTTACTTTGACACCNTTTAACAACATGCATTAAATTTTGAGCATAAAGCATAATATTATTTTTTATACTGTATGACTCGCATACGAATTTTATATTATTAAAAGATTTAAACAATGTTTGTTCTTTAGATGGTATGGTATTCCAAAAATGTGCACGTCGCATCGCATTGATTTGTTCACTATTTCGCGTTTTACTATTTGTAGAAATCACAGTAGCGTACGACATGGATACAAAACGAGGATCTATAGATGTTCTATACTGATCAAATGTACCGTCTTCATTATACTCGACTGAATCGTCATATAATATATCATTTATAATACCACAGTTTTGACACATTATAGTTCCATTTTCTTTTATTAATTGTTTATTATTGCAACAAATATTTATTTTTTCGTTGTTATATTTTATAACTTTATTATTAACGCATGAATCTTGTAAATCTTGTAAATCTTGTAAATCTGAATTTTTCCCTTTATTCATTGTTCCGAAATTATCGATTTCCTCAATAAAATCGAATACATGTTGGTTGTTTAATGACAAAAATATTGACATTAATACATATAATGTTAATATATTTTAAAATCATTTTTGGAGCGCAAAGTTATAAATGTTATAAATAATTTTCTGGTAAATTTGTAAATCTACGACGCGAATCAATAACTAATTCAATAGGTATTCTTCGGTCAAGACTGTAATTTTTGCAGTATTCAAAGCATATTTTAGAATCCACTTTTTTAGTGTATATATATTCGAAGAAAGACATAAAACCAACAGGACTATTGTTTTTACTAAAATTCATTATTATATCACCATCTTTAATACCAGCGTTAAAAGCAGGTGAATTTTTGTAAACATTATCTACAACAATAGTTTCTCTGTTTTCAATCATTAAATTAACCTTTTCTTGCAGTGTTATATAGTGATATTTAATACCCATAAAAGCACCATTAAGCTCTAAAGGAATATTTTTATTATTAGTTTCATATGCCTTTATAATACGACTAAAAATCTTATTTAATAAATTAACACTAATACACATACTGACATTTCCATTTGAACTAAAATTAGCAAGCATACCAATAAGTTCACCATTTGGATTTAATACTGGTTGTCCAAGAGTATTTTTACTATTTTCAAAAGTTGTTTGAAACATACCGTCATTAACACTAATATTATTTAGTTCGTTTGTTATAAATCCAGGTGTAACTTGGTGTTTACAAGTAGAATATTGCCTGTTCATAGTACATATAAGCATTGTTTTTGTTATATTGTTGTTTGGTTCAAGAATTAAAAACGTGTTATTTGTTTGAAGTTTTGCATTTTCAGGTATTTCATACAGTGCAATACCTATTATTTTATCAAATCCAATTAGCGTCAATGGAGTAATAACACCACTAGGAAATATTTGTGCATACACTAAACTATTTTCCTTATTATACACCGTACATATATACTTTTTATTTATCAAAAACCCAGTTAGATTAACCTGGTTTTTATTTCCATTATAAATATTCACACAGCTGTTTTTATAGTCATTAAACAAATTTATTGACATGTTAAAAAAATCGAAATTTTTATACAAATCGGGCTCGTAAATACCTGATAAACAAAATAATTCCGGTTTCCATAAAGATATAATCATGTTTTCTGTATGCTTGAGATAAAGTGAAATTCGTTGCCCATTTGCTTCACGCTTTGAATAGCTTTCGCCAATTGTAAATAACCACGTAAGTTTACACCAACGGTTATTATATTCTGGTTTTTCAAAGCTTGATAAAATGTTAGACTCATTAAAGTACCTTCCTTTGAATATTGCCATTTTTACTGGCTTAACCTTTGATTTTTTTTCATTTTTTCCAATACCATTTTCTTTGTCGTCAATAGTAAGCGATGTAACATTAGTCATTGTAGCAATAGATTCAAGGTGTTGGTCATCACCTTCTACATTGTGGTTTAAATAAAAATCTTCGTTGTATCCGTCATTACTATAAGGCATTTGTGTATACGTAAAACCATCACCATTAGCTAATTCATCGACATAAATATAAATACTAAACATGTATTCTTTGCCTTGTATCAAAGGTGCATTGTCTTCGTAGCTAAAAATAAATATTTTGTTTGAAAGCGACTTAAGTGTGACTACATCATGTTTGGTACAAACAGGAGACTCTATTGGCATACATTGTTCACACGACATACGTTTGTTCCATATATCGGACGTTAAATTATTATTAAAAAGCACATTTATTTTAGGTAGTTCAGTCAAACCCATAACCCATGTATAGTATATTTATACAATTAAAAAAATTATTTAGTACACACCAGACATCTTAGTTGTTATAAAGAAAAATAATACTTTATTACGTTGAGTATCTATAATTCTAAAATACTCTACTTTGTCTGTTTGAATAAAATATGGAAGCATATTCATGTACTCTGTACCTTGCTGTATGTGGGTTACTACCAATTTAGGATTATTATTCATAATGCTATTGACAATAACATGTATAATGCTAGAATCTATTTGATTAGCGTTACCCCACAACACTTCCATATCTAGGTGTTGCTCAAACTGGTAATTAGAAATATTAGATGAAATTATTTTTGCTATGTGGTTAATTCTAGAATCATGAGATTCTTTGAAATAATTTTCACCGTACACTGTGCTGATTTCTGCCATATACATAACGCTTATAAAATTTTTATTCGTTTAATAAACAGGAGACTGCAATACAGGTGCATTACATTTAGTTTGTAAGTCACTGGGAGTCACACTTTCATAAAATGCTTTGTTTGGAACGCTTTGAGGGGCAGTGTTATCATTCGACTCAAAATAAGAAGAAAGGTTTGTATACTCTGAATTAAAATCAGCACGATACTCGTACATTAGCGAGTTTTCGGGGACAACTTCATTGGTATTTTTAACAGAATCAATTGGTTTAACTAAATAACAAGGAGCACTTTCAGTCTTTATTTCAGAATTAAATGTATGACCTAAATCTTCTTCCGAAGCTTTCGAAGCTTTCACTTCTTCCGAAGCTTTCACTTCTTCCGAAGNTTNCTGTACTTTTTGAGTTTCAAACTGCTCTTTATTAAGCACAAACAAATAAACACTAAACAATGCTATAAGTGTCAAAGTAAATATCAAATCCAANTCCATAGCTATAATTTATGTTACAAAAGATTTTGTCCTGGTGGTGACGTGATATCTATAACAAAAAGCATTATTAATGTAAGAAACATAACAATACCTATATATAACATTCGATCGCCCTTAAAAAATATGGATATTATATTGTAAAATGTTACGCTAACACCGTCTTTTTCCATATTCAAAATTTCGTTTACAATGTTATTAAACGTCTTGGAAATATTCAAAAATATTTCTTTAATTGTCATATCTTCTAGTCGTGTTTCTGTTTCCTGTATTTTTTTATTTTCATTAGTCGTATAATAGTGTAGTTTTTCTTGTTCTTTAATAAGAGAGTCACTATAGTTTTCGGCTACATCACTACTTATTCCAAATGTTATTGCGCCCATAATCAAATATATTATAATTTATATCCATATTTTATAATGGAACAATAATTATTATTTTTATAGATTATTTCCAAGACGTTTAATTCAGTCGTTAAATGCTTAAACATTTCGGATTTGTACTCACATATGCATCTATTGTTTTCCAATTTTACTATTTTGTAGTCAAAAAGGATATGACAATAACCGATGCATTTATACTGGGTTTTACCACGTACAGACTATCCATTAAACATTTGCATTATTTGGGGTGGGACTCTTTACGCGACTGTTGCTTATTTAACAAACAAGTTTCTTCGCCCTTAAAGTCTATAACAAGAGGATTCCATAATGCTGGTCTGCCAGTATAAATAGAAGAACCAAGAGGACCAAAATTTTTATTTTCATATATGTATCTAAAGTAATCTACAGCATGTAATACTGTATCATAAACGGTTTGATTTGGCGATTCCCAGCGATACGATTCAAATTGAAACCAAGTACATAGTTTATATTTTTTAGGTGGAGCATATACTGATACAATGCTGTTAATTTTTTTGCAAAAATTATTTGGATCACTATTATCAATAGAATTTTTATCACAACGTATTTTTCCAAATAAAAAAGTTCTTAAATAGTCATTATCAACTGCATTTGTAGAGGTACCAATACACAACCCTTTTATTATAACACCGTAGTTATTTTCATTGTTTAAAGAGGGATGCGACGAACTTCTTTTATACTTTTTAAGTTCAGACTTCATAATGTCGTGATACAGACTTGCGTTATCATTTTTTACTATTACAAAAGCACCTTTCAAAATTTCATCCAAACTAGTATCATTGAGCTTTAATCTATTTTTTAAAATATTAAACAACTTGGTTTCTGTCGTCATAAAGTATAATTAATAAAAGAAAAATTAACTACTTAAAAAGCGATAAAAGATTATTTTCAGATAAAACTGGAAGATTACGCTGGTTACGTAGTATCAAGATTTTAGGAACGTATATTTTTAGCTCGTTGTTATCTTTTATATACAATATTTCTTCTTTTATTTCTTTTTCTTCTATTTCAAAGCTTATTTTGGAGTAGTTATCTCTGTATATTTTTTTCATATGGTCGTATGTATCGAGTATTTGGTTCCAGGTGTTTGCACCATTTATAATCGTAGAACCTTTTGAAAACCCTGTTTTACCTTTAAATATTGATATTGAAATAGTTTTGCACTTGCATTTACATTTACATTTATTTATAAGCTTGTCTTTTATTTTATGCTTACAAATAACGTGTTCTTTTTCGTTACATTCAATTCTAGAAATATACGTGCATTTAACAGCTTGATAATTATCCGGTGCATAAAAAGCACTCATAATAATATTACCGTCTTTATCAATTCGATATTTTTCTTTTATGATTTTGCATATTTCAATTGGTTTGATGTAAAAGTTAGAATAAAAAATAGTGTTTATATTTGACGTATACACGATATAGTTTTTTATATTTTCTCCGATATATGAGGGAAACACCATTGTAACAAGCAAATTATTATTTGTCATACATTTAACTAATACCGAGTGTAATATTTCAATTTTTTCGTCTTTTTCTAGCATATTATGCAGTATAATTTCTTTGTAATAGTTTCTACATAACATATAAATGTTTATACAAATAAGATCACTGTTTTCTTTGTCTTTTATGAATTTTTCATAAAATAGCTCGTAATTATGCTCTATATATTTTTTCAGCAATTCATTGTAAGCCATTTTCTTCTTATTTCGTAAATAAGACTTATAATCAACGTTATCCAATTCTTCTAAATTATACTGCATAAATCCATTTAAGTCTTTTATTTTATCGCAAATATCATGTACAATGTTTTCTGCTTCACTTTTGTGCTTACATCCAGTAATAACAAAATTACCATTACCAAATACTTTAACGTTAAAAATCCTATTTTTGTAATTATAATTAATACTACATTGGTTTGAAAAATCAGGACGTTTACTGTTTTGTTTTTTACTTTCATTATTTTTAATATCACCTCTTAGTATCAAGTTGTTTCTTGTTTTTATTTTTATACCAACAACGTTTTCATCGATTGGTATATATTTTGAAATAATCGTAAGATTAAGCTCTTTACATACATCTATTGTTATAACAACACATGAAAGCTCAATATTACTTGGTTCAGGTACAGTTGCCATTATAAATAGTCTCTTAGTTTATTCATTTTTAAAAAATTTCTAATAGTTAGTTATAATGAACCTATGCAAGGTTGGTGGTAATGACAACACGTCGTATTCATTAATACTATTAAAAACCGATAAAAAAAAAGAAACTTTGAAAAATATCAAGCTACAATACGATGATAGAATAATAGACATAATGGCTAAAATAGCATACGAATTAGACATTAATATGCATGGTCTTTGTTTGTTTAGTGATAAAATAAGTTTTATGTACGAGTCAAATAGCTATGAAAATCCCAATCCGTTTTCTGCTATAAAAGATTACATAAGTAAAAACGGAGTTGTATTAAAAAAAGACTACAATGCTGTATACAACACATGTATTTCAGATTTTAGTTTTAAGAAAAATATTTATGCTGTCTATTTAAACGATTTTTTAAAATTAGTAGAACCACAATTAACAAACATAAACTACAAAAGTTTTGTGCAAGATTTTATTCACCAATATTTTATGCATAACAATGACATAAAAGAAGGGTACCGATTAAAAAAAGACGCACACACAATTAATATTATAAAAAATAAGCTGCAAGAATGGGATAAAATAAAAAGTACAAATAAATTAATTAATTTTGAAGAATGCTTTTTATTACAAGCATCAGTAACAGTAACTACACCTATAAGTGAAGATTTTATAGATATTGAAAAGCTATACAAACAAATAACATTATCAAATGAAATACCTTTTGTTGAATACAATAAAAATACTAATTTAGGAAATATAATAGAAGTACGAATAACTGAAAATATTTATGCTATTGAAGAAGATACTATTAAAGAATGGCTTGATACAATAAAAGAAAAATTGGAAAATAAAAATTCTAAAAAAATACGCCTTTTAAAATTTAAACTTTTTAACTACGATAACACATATTCCACAGTTACAATAAGAAGAAATGGAAAAATAGAAATGAAATGCAGTTGGAAGGAAAAAGAAAAAGCAGGAATTCAAGATTTGATCAACCAGGTAAATAAACTCGAAAAGGTTATTGAAAGTTTTAATTTATTAAACTACCTATTACCTACTATAAAGTACAACATTAAAATGACTGTTCCAAATTCAAAAACAATGATGGAAAATATGAATGATTCAAAAATAAATTCAACTACTGTTGTAAGCAATTTTAATATTATGACACCATTTAACATAAAAGCAGACGACATAAACTTTGAATTATTAAATAATTATGTAAAAAATAATTTTAATAATTACACAAGTGTTGTTGAAAAAAATGCTAAAATTGCTTTTGA
>JGI26380J51729_10001453_pt1 | contig 10900 bp, 6 predicted proteins | sample SaaInlV_165m_DNA_FD_51729 | JGI IMG/M metagenome (IMG submission 51729) | reverse complement strand
ATTAATAACGAAAGTAGAGTGCTGATGTATCGCAATATTACTGAGCGGGTTCTTAAGATTGCTCCATTTCTCAGGTTAGATAGCGACCCCTATCTAGTTGTAACAGAAGGAAAGATGAAATGGCTATATGATGCCTATACAGTAAGTGATCGCTTTCCTTACTCGCAAACCATCCCGCGATTTGGCAATTATGTTAGAAACTCTGTCAAAGTTGTAATCGATGCCTACGATGGGTCAATGGATTTTTTTATTTCTGACCCGANCGATCCTATTATCCAAACTTGGAGAAACGTTTTTCCTNAATTATTCAAAGAGTTAAATGAAATGTCTGAGGATTTAAGGAAACATATTCGATATCCGTCAGATCTATTTACAATTCAGGCATTCATATATGCGACTTATCACATGAAAGCACCGCAGGTGTTTTACAACAAAGAGGACCTGTGGGAAATCCCAGAGATAGATAATAAAATGATGGAACCTTATTACACCATCATGAAACTTCCAGGAAATAAAGCAGAAGANTATATTCTAATGTTACCTTTCACGCCAAGTGGCAAGAGCAATCTTTCGGCATGGATGGTGGCTCAAAGTGATGGAGAAAACTATGGGAAATTGATCGCTTATACATTCCCAAAACAAAAACTGATTTATGGCCCCAATCAAATCGTAGCGCGAATCAATCAGGACGCAGAAGTCTCAAGACAAATTTCCTTATGGGATCAAAGAGGTTCAAAAGTTATTCAGGGCACCATGCTTGTTATACCGATAGAAGAATCTTTGATCTATGTCAGACCTCTGTACCTCAAAGCCGATGCTGGAAAAATTCCGGAACTTAAACGCGTCATCGTAGGCTATGAAGACACAATCGCTATGGAGCGAACACTGGAAGAAGCACTTGCCAAGATTTTCGGAGAGGATGCCCTTCAGTCCGTAGCTACTTATAAAGAAGGCATAGAAAATGAACCCGTAAAATCTCGTGAGTCAACGAGTAACATGCTTTTAAAGCAATCTGACTATAAAACTATCAAAAAAATGTTTGAAAGAGTCATGAAACGGCAGGAAGAAATGAACCAGAAACTATCATTTCACAAGAAGGACTTGGAAACTCTCGGAAAAGCTTTAGAGTCAGCGGTCACCGCAGATTAAACTATCAGCTATTTTAAACGTAACTACTATTTAAAATTTAAGATCCTAGAATAGACCTAATTGTTTAGTACTTCCATCTGAGCCTGTCACATCAACAGGATAGCGACCATCAAAACAGGCAGCGCAAAAATCATTTTTTTGCTCACCAAAGATCTCAAGCATCTTTTCTAACGTTATGTAATGTAGCGAATCGGCGCCGAGATATTCACAAGTTTGATCAATGTCCATATTAGAAGCAATTAGCTCTTCTTTGTTGGGTGTGTCGATTCCATAAAAGCATGAGTGTGTGGTAGGTGGCGAACTTATTCGAACATGGACTTCCTTGGCACCTACCTCGCGCAGCATCCTAACGATTTTTTTACTCGTTGTTCCTCGTACAATAGAATCATCGATAATAATTACTCGTTTTCCCTCTATAACAGGTTTCACAGCATTCAATTTAATTTTTACGCCAAAATTACGAATCTGAGATTGAGGTTCAATAAAAGTTCGCCCTACGTAATGGTTACGGATCAATCCCATTTGAAAGGGAATTTCAGACTCTTCAGAATAACCCATAGCAGAAATCACCCCCGAATCGGGAACAGGAACCACCACATCTGCTTCCACCGGCTTCTCCTTTGCTAAAGCTTTACCCATAAGCTTACGCACAGAGTAAACCGACCTACCAAATAAACAACTGTCTGGTCTTGAAAAATATATATGTTCAAAAACACATTGTTTGGTAGCAGTTTTTGGGAAGGGGTAAAACGATTTCATTCCGAATTGATTAATGAGAATTAATTCGCCTGGTTCAATCTCACGAATAAACTCTGCCTCCACAAGATCCATCACACAAGATTCAGAGGCCACGATATAAGCGCCGTCAAGCTTCCCTAAACACAATGGCCGAAATCCCTGCGGATCACGTACAGCGATTAGTTCATTCTCGCTCATCAGTACGATTGAATAAGCACCTTTAACTTGTGAGAGTGCTGCCACCGCACGATCAACAAATGAATTACGTCGCGATTGTGCCATCAAATGAACAATCACTTCGCTATCATTAGTGGACTGAAAAATTGCTCCTGCGGTCCCTAATTCCTCCCGAATTTCTGGGGCATTAACCAAGTTCCCATTGTGTGCCATTGCCATAGTTCCACTCGCATATTCTATAAGGCAAGGTTGAGCATTTTTTATCCTGCTACTCCCTGTCGTTGAATATCGATTGTGTCCTATTGCGATATTACCAGGAAGTTTTTTAAGACGACTATCGCTAAAAACATCTGCAACCAAACCCATTCCCACCTCTAGATGCATGCTCCCATTATTAGAGGCGGCAATACCTGCACTTTCTTGGCCTCGGTGTTGCAAAGCATAAAGACCCAAGTAAGCAAGGTTAGCAGCATCTAAGTGGCCGTAAATACCCACCACACCACATTCATCGTGAAACTTATCCAACATATGTTTCTAAGGCTCCAAACCAAAGTTCTTTTAAATGCGAAACTTCTTCACGAATAAACTCTTTCCCATTAATGTCCACAATCAGAGAGTCGCCTCCCACCTTTCCTATGATTGCAAAAGGCACCTCCATAGCCTTTGCTTTTGCCTCTACCACCAGCCTGTTCTTTGCTGAAAAAGAAATCAGAATGCGCGATTGAGACTCACCAAAAAGAAAGGCGTCATTTCTAACCGTAGAGTCAATATCAAGAGTCGCTCCCTTTGCAGCTAGAGGGTGGCTCATACACGATTCGGCTAATGCTACTGCCAAACCACCTTCCGAGCAGTCGTGCGCTGAAGCTAAAATTTTCTCTCGAATCAATTCCAAACATAATTTATTGACAGATTGGGCCAAGCGAAGATCCAAATGTGGCGGCTTCCCCTCCACGCGGTCACACATAATTTTCAAGTATTCACTCCCACCAAACTCCTCCATAGTAAGACCGATAAGAGCGACGAGGTCTCCATCTTCCTTAAACCACTGAGTAGTATGAAAAGAGCGGTCTTCCAGCAACCCAACCACGGCTACAGTAGGTGTAGGGTAAATTGCTTCTCCCGAAGTCTCATTATAAAGACTAACATTCCCACTAACTACTGGAATATCAAAAAACTTACAAGCTTCCCCCATACCCGAAACAGCTTGTTCAAACTGCCACATAATTTCTGGGTTTTCCGGGTTCCCAAAATTAAGACAATTTGTCAACCCGATCGGGTCACCGCCAGAACACGCGATATTACGAACGCACTCCGCCACTGCTATTTGCGCTCCTTGAAATGGATCTAGGTAACAATACCTACTATTGCAATCAACCGACAACGCCAAGGCTTTTTGCGATCCTTTTACTCTAAGTACAGCAGCGTCAGAACCCGGCAAACCTAACGTATTTAGTCTGACCATATGATCATATTGCTCATAAACCCAGTGCTTACTTGCTATGTTCGGCGATGAGAGAAGCTTCTTTAAAATTTCTTCACCGCGCTCTGGCTCTGAAATTAATCCGAGATTAACGTGGTCAACTTCTTTGAGATATTCAGGCTTTTTAGTTGGGCGTTTTAGATCCAACGCCCCATCAACAACTAGTTCGACGGGTAAATTAACCACTGGATTTCCATTATCAAAAATACGAACCATTGGTGTATCTGTTACTTCTCCAACGACCGCCGCGTCAAGATCCCACTTGTCAAACAGAGCCAAAGCATTCTGCTCCATCCCTTTGCTAACAACCACAAGCATTCGCTCTTGCGATTCTGATAACAGAGTTTCGTAGGGAGTCATGCCCACCTCCCGCATAGGCACTTTCGAGAGTTCAAGGTCAATGCCGGTACCGGCACGACCTGCCATTTCAAAAGTAGAGCATGTAAGCCCTGCTGCTCCCATATCTTGGATCCCCACGACCCAGTCTTCCTTCATAAGCTCAAGGCAAGCTTCGATTAAAAGTTTTTCTGCAAACGGGTCACCTACTTGAACCGTAGGCCTTTTTTCTTCAGAGGACTCATCAAACTCTGAAGAGGCCATACTTGCACCATGAATACCATCGCGCCCCGTCTTAGAACCAAAGTAAATAACCGGGTTACCAACTCCAGAAGCATTGCCCAAAAAAATCTTATCCGACTGAATCAACCCAAGGCAAAAAACATTAACCAGAATATTCCCATTGTAACAAGGGTCAAAATAAATTTCTCCACCAACAGTAGGAACCCCAGTGCAATTCCCATAATTAGAAATCCCGTCAATAACTCCGTTGACTAAAAACCGGGTACGGGAATGATCGGAAGCTCCGAATCGTAGGGAATTCATTAACGCAATGGGACGGGCTCCCATAGTAAAAATATCACGTAAAATTCCCCCTACCCCTGTGGCAGCTCCTTGACGGGGTTCAATAAAAGAAGGGTGGTTATGGCTTTCTATCTTAAATACCGCTGCAACCCCATCACCGATATCAACTACCCCTGCGTTTTCTCCTGGCCCCTGCAGCACACGTGGACCAGTGGTTGGGAGTTTCTTTAGATAATAACGCGAGCTTTTATAGCTGCAGTGTTCACTCCACATTACAGAAAATATCCCCAACTCAGTAAAATTAAGTTCTCGGCCAAGAAGGTCCTCAATACGATTAAATTCCTCAAGAGTCAGGCCATGCTGACGCACTATATCTGGAGTAATGGTAAGAGAGTTGCTATTGTTCACAGCGAAACTCCATCTTGCAGCGAGTAGATTATAGATTTAAAAATNAGCTGCCCATCAAGGTTGGGCCAAGCTGGATCAGCGCAACGTTCAGGGTGTGGCATTAAACCCATGACATTCTTATTTTTATTTACTATGCCCGCAATATTGTCAACCGAACCATTCGGGTTATATTGATCTGTCACCTCTCCGTCGGGACCACTATAACGAAACACAATCTGCTGGTTGTCTACTAGTTGGTCTAATCCTTCAGAATCGATGAAATAACTTCCTTGGTGATGAGCTATAGGAATTTCTAAAACTGGCTTTTCCACGCATTCACAACTGAATGGAGTGGAGACGCTTTCCACTCGAATAGANACTGTCTTACAAACAAACTTCTGNGTATGATTTTGAATAAGAGCACCCGGAAGAAGCCCCGACTCAACAAGCACTTGAAAGCCATTACAAATCCCAAGGACCATTCTTCCAGAATTAGCAAATCGTACCACTTCTTTCATGACGCTCGAAAATTGAGCGATGGCCCCTGCTCGCAGATAATCGCCATACGAATAGCCTCCAGGTAACACGATGAGGTCAAATCGTGAAAGGTCTACATCACCTTTGTGCCATATCCATTCAGTATCTAACTTGAAAACGTGCTTAAGGATATGAAAACAATCGTGATCGCAATTGGAACCAGGGAAAACGACTACGCCACACTTCATAATTTAATCTTTAGGAAAAAGTAAAGGCACCTAAATAAAGTTTGCTTCCTGAAACATACAAAAAATAATCACTTCGCTGTTTCTAAAGTGAATCGGTAGGATTCGATAACTGTGTTGGCAAAGAGCTTTTCACACATCTCTGTGACTCTATTTTCTGCTTCTTCTCTAGAAACCCCATCCATCTTCAATTCCAAGTATTTTCCCATTTGGATCTCAGACACCTCATTATACCCAAGATCTATTAAGGTGCGATGCACAGCTTTGCCCTGAGGGTCTAAAACACCATCTTTGAATGTGATATGAATTTTAGCTATCATTTTTGGGTGAGATTATCACAAAACTCGACCCTTTTCACAATGCTTTTAAAAAAATAATGCCTATAAAAACCGTAAAACCCATCTTGAACAACTGATAATTTGATNTACNGAGTGAATTTTCTTGAATCCAACCTTAGCAACCGCTATATTTTTTGTTTTCGTTTTCAAATTTACGCTGGGAAAAACGTATGCAAAATCGTTGGGATGAATCTAAGTCCAAGGCAGCANTAGAACAATANAAGGATGCATCAAAAGATATCGCCCTAAGAGTATATACTTCTAGACTGATAGGAGCTGACCCCAGTTTAGTACTCCATGGCGGCGGGAACACTTCTGTGAAATCCGTAACCACAAATGCCGTAGGTGAAGAGATTAACGTTCTTTACGTTAAAGGAAGTGGATGGGATCTCGACACATTGGAACCAGCTGGCCTTCCNGGGGTACAACTGGACCATCTGATCAAACTAAGAAACCTGGNCTGNCTTAGTGACGAAGATATGGTTAACGAACAAAGAACNCACCTACTGGATGCNACATCCCCAAANCCATCTGTCGAAACTTTATTACANGCTTTTTTACCTCACAAGTTNATAGACCATTCCCACGCAGACTCCATTTTAGTGATTGCCAATCAACCCAATGCTAAATCACTTTGTGAAAATATTTACGGGGAAACGATGGGAATCGTTCCTTACATTATGCCCGGATTTGATTTAGCTAAAGCAGCCGCAGAAGTTTATGAAACCAACCCTAATGTCAAAGGCCTAGTACTGATAAATCACGGGCTGTTCACTTTTGGGAACACAGCAAAAGAAAGTTACGACCGCCACATAGAGGCAGTACAGCAAGCTGAGAATTTTATAGTCAGTCATGATGAAAAAAAACTAACGCCTATCAATGCAAAAGTTACGAGTGATGAAGAAGTGCTCGCATCGATTGCCCCTTGTTTACGTGGATTATTCTCACAAGAAACGGGCCAAAACTGGTTAATCCACTACAGGGAAGACCCTGCTGCCCGTGCTTTTGCCTCAAGTCAAGAGTGCGACGACTGGTCACAAATTGGAACCGCAACACCGGATCATGTAATTCGCACCAAGCAAAAACCTCTTTTACTAAACCCTAAGCATTTAAATGACTCCGAAAAACTTCGGAAGGAAATTTCTAGCGCTCTCGAAAAGTATAAAAATAATTATCATAAATATTTTAAAACTAATATTCAAAGCAAAGGAGTCGACAAGAAAGAACTTGATCCTCTGCCACGAATTATACTAGTCGCTGGCCTTGGACTAGTCACTATTGGAAAGTCGGTCAAAGAAACAAAAATCGCTGCCGATATTTACCAGCATACAATCGGCATTATCAAAAAATCATTCGACATAGGCCAATTCTCACCACTTAAACATGACGACCTGTTTGATATGGAGTACTGGTCTTTAGAGCAAGCAAAGTTAGGCAAAAACAAACCCGCTACAGCGCAAGGGAAAATCGTTTATATCACCGGGGCAGCATCGGGGATTGGCCTAGCTACTGCAAGATTGTTCGCAGAAAATGGTGCCAGCCTTTTTCTGGTTGATCTAGATAAAGAAACCTTGATTCGCGAGGTAGAAAAACTGCGCAAACAATTTAAAACCGGAATCGCGTTTCACGTAGTAGACGTTACAGCGGAAAAAGAAGTGAAAAAATCTTTTGAAAATCTAATAAAAACATTCGGGGGAATTGATATCTTAATCTCCAATGCTGGTAATGCAATCAGAGGCAAAATAGGCGAGGTGGATTCTGCGACTTTGCGAAAAAGCTTCGATCTGAATTTCTTCTCTCACCAGACACTGGCATCTCAGGCAGTTCAACTGTTTCAAAAGCAGAAAACAGGTGGTGTTTTAATGTTCAACGCATCCAAGGCGGCATTTAACCCCGGAAAAGATTTTGGCCCCTATGCTCTGCCAAAAGCAGGAGTGATCGCCTTGATGAAACAATACGCCATCGATTATGGCAAAGATGGTATTCGTTCGAATGCAGTCAATGCAGATCGTATCCGCACTAAGCTTTTTACCAAGGAAGTGCTCGCCGAACGGTCGACCGCCCGAGGCTTGACCCCTGACGAATACTTCAAGAGTAACCTACTTGAAACAGAAGTATTCGACACCGACGTCGCTAAAGGATTTTTTGATACAGCACTTGCCGAAAAAACAACGGGTAGTGTCGTTATCGTCGACGGTGGTAATATCGCTGCGAGTCCTCGCTAAACTCTGACTTGAAATTTTTAATTAAAAGTTATAGATCCCAACCTTTAGCAGCGCAGAGCTTCAACATCGCAGGTAGTAATGTAATACTGGCCAAAAGACAACAACCAACACCCAAGGTTAAAACAAGCCCCAGGCTATAGATACCCTGATAGTCGGCAACCATCAGGCTACCAAATCCGATCATTGTTGTAAGTGAACTAAGGATCACTCCTTGCCCTGTACTTTTTGATAAAATATTTACGTTTTTGTCTTTTTCCTCCCGGTAACGGTGAACCAGATGAACACCATTGACAACCCCTATTCCAATGATCAATGGCAGGATAACCAGATTAGCAAGGTTAAATGAAATTCCTGCCAAGCCCATGATTCCAACCGTCCACATTGATCCTGTTACAACCGGAAGTAAAACGATTAACGTGGCACGAATATTTCCGAAGGACACAAGAATGTATGTAAAGATGGCGACCATCGCATAAACTCCCCCTTGAAAATATCCATCTCTCATTAAACGGGTCGATTCAAACATGTGTATAGCATTCCCTGTAACTCCTGAATCAATCTGCCTCAACTGCCCCATAAACTTCTCCCTCTGGGCTATATCCCATATGTCCACGCTGGGGTATACAGTAATTAAATACACCCCATTCTGACTAACATATCTTTTTCGCAAGCTTTCAGGTATTTCCGCAACACTGACAGGAGAAATATCAACACTCGCCCTCAAGTCAGCCACCTTATCTCTGTAGTCGGAAAAAAGATTTTCAGAAAAATCATTAAGCCTTTTTTCGGCAATCTCCACAGATTGAGTTTCACTCTTATCTAGAAAAAGTTGTGCAAGTTTTCTTGCTTCAGCTACCCCCCCCCTATCTTCTTTTCCTTGAAGTTTAAAACGAATTTTCCTCATCGTTTTCACCAAGTGTGGATACGAAACTGGAGAAACACCGGCTTCAACTTTAAGGTTTTTTAAAATTGGTCTCAGTTCTTTGACATATTCAATTTTTTCATTCTGGTCTTCTGGTAAGAGAGAAACTATACTCTCAACATTTCCGACAGTTGAAAGTTTTCCCAACGCATTATGTTTTTTGATAGTTTCCTCTAGGGAATTAGCAAGCACAGCAACTGACCAAGCTGAGCGCCCTGCCTGTTCAATCACTTTCATTTCATATTTAACTGCCTCGGTCCCGTGAGCCTGCAAATTAAGCAAATTATAATCAAACACCACGGTCCTTAAGGAAAAAATGGAGAAAATAAATAAAATTATGGAAACAAAAATAACCGCACGATAGTTTTGAGAAAATATTTCAAAGTAAGAACCTCCCCACTCAAACCGCCCCCGCGAATACTTAGGTTTACGTATCTTTTCTTCTAGGCTGATCAAAGCTGGCAAGACAAGAATCATCGAGATCATGCAGAAGAGAATACCTCCTCCAGATATTTTCCCCAGTTCGACGATACCGATAAAATCGGTGAAAATCATACCGCCGAAAGCCATGGCAGTTGTCACCGCACCTGCAAAATTCCCACGCCCGGTACCTTGAACCGTTTTTTGTAGTGCATAAAGAATATCGCCTCCAGACATCCGTTCTTCTTTATATCGCTCCAGAACATGAATCCCAAAATCAATTCCCAGGCCGATCAAAATGGTAGNAAACACAATGGTTAAAATATTCAGATGACCCACTACAAACGTAGCCCATCCAATCGACCAGCATAAGGCAATGACAAGTGAAAACACAGCAAGGAGTGGTTTTACTACTCCGCGGTAAGCGATAATAAATAACAATGTCACTCCCAAAAGGGCTATTTGTGAAGCCTTTCGAACATCCACCTGCGTTATCGCCATTTCATCGGCGGCAATAACATCTTCACCTGTTAGACCTACTTCAACTCCTGGGAACCGTGAGCGTGCTTCTTTAATTAATTCACGAAGCAGTTTTATAGAGTCAGAGACCGATGTGGCTTCCTTGCTCTCCTCGTTTGGAACCATGAGGATGAACATAAGCCTCTCATCATCTGAAACCAAATAACCTGCCTCCCGCAAAGAGGTTTTATCNCCCGTCAAAAAAGAACTCCAAGGCGAGTGATATGAACCTTTNCCTTCTAAATAAAAGAGCATTTGTTTTTCAAGAGCGATTAACAAGCTAAGGTCATTATTTTCGTCTTTATCGTCTTTGCTATCCTCGCCTCCGAGAAATCCAGCCAAAATCGAATTTACCATCCCTGTACTTATTTCAGCATTAATACTTTCCATGAGCTTGTTAAGTCCGGGAGATGTATTAACTTTTCTAAGGAATTTTTCGTGTGATTCAATTTTAGTTCCAAGGTCAACAAGTTCATTTTGTTGAAGATACAAAAGGCCTTTTTTTCTAAAATACTCCATATCAGCTTTATGAAATATCGTCGAAAAATTCTGTGAATGCGACTTCAACTTAGTCACGAAAAAATCCACAAACTGCCTCATTCTTGCAGGGTCTTCATCAGCAACAACTACCATCATTCCGTCAAAATCCTCAAATTCCTGACGATATCGGTCGTAGGTTTCTACGTAATCTAGGTTTTGCGCGACTAAGTCGCCTCGGTTATTTTTAAATGAAAGTTTTTCGACTGCAAACCAAACAGATAGGCTTGCGGTCAATAAAGAGGCTAAAATAACAACAATGGAATGTGTATAGGCGAGTCGTTCAACGCCTAGAAAAAAATGGTCAAAAAAACCTACTGCCTTCGTAGGTTTATAATCATTTCCACTAACCGAGATATTCATATTTTATTTCTAAAGTAGTAAAAAACTTAAGATCATCTTTGTTTGGAAATAAAAAAATGATG
>JGI26380J51729_10001430_pt1 | contig 10993 bp, 10 predicted proteins | sample SaaInlV_165m_DNA_FD_51729 | JGI IMG/M metagenome (IMG submission 51729) | reverse complement strand
GGCACTTGTGGTTACCGGTTGTGTTGGGGGAGTCGTGGCGGCGCTGGTTGTTTGAGAAATAGTTGAAGGACTGTCACTCGGTGAGCAGGCAGCAAGAACTATGAGCCCGCCAACAAACAGCCCGGCATGCTTTTTTAGGACCATGCGTAAACCTTATCTGACGCCCCCAATGGGTCGTAAGAGCTGATGATCGGTAAAACTGTGTTTATGGAAAACAATAATTTAGATTCTTCGCTTGGACTGTCGCAACTTTCTCGTTCGGTAGCGGGCCAAGTGGTGATGATCACCGGTGCTGCTTCGGGTATTGGGCGAGCGACGGCTTACCTTTTTGCTGATCAAGGGGCGCGGGTGGGCGTTACCGACCTTGAGCAAAAAAATGTTGATGCGGTTGTTGCGGCCATAACAAAAGCCGGTGGCCAAGCACAAGGCTGGGTGCTTGATGTAACAGAGAGAGAAACTATCGGCCAAGTGGTCGACAAAGTGGCTGCTTGGGGCGGTGGGGAAGAACCTCGACTAGATATTTTGGTCAACAATGCCGGGGTCTCTTTGCCTACTGCGCTTGATGACCCGGACTATGAAGAGCGGTGGGATACATCGGTGGCCGTCATGTTGACTGCGCAAATGCTCACTACGCGCGCCGCTTTGCCTTATCTGCGGGGTTCAACTGCAGGGCGCGTGGTAAATATTTCCTCCACCGAAGGGGTAGGAGGTTCTGCGGGGGCATCTGCCTATACGGCCGCCAAACATGGGGTGGTGGGACTAACCCGGTCTTTGGCGGTGGAGTTAGGGCCAGAAGGCATAACCGTCAACGCCGTTGGACCAGGACCCATTGAAACAGGGATGACCGAAGCTATTCCGGAGGACATGAAAACTAAGTTTGCGCGCCGCCGGGTGCCGTTGCGGCGTTATGGGACGCCAGAAGAGGTAGCCCACGGGGTGTTGCATTTGGCTTTACCGGCTTCGTCTTACATCACCGGACATTTATTGATGGTTGATGGCGGGATGACCATCAAAAATAACTAGCAAACGTTAGGCCAGCGTGCAGGACATATCTGCGCCGCAACACATGGGCGATTTGATCTTGCCGTGGTCGTTGGGGCATTTGGAAACTTGCACCGTGGAACCATCGTCCTTGGTCAAGACATCGTTAACTAAAGGAGCGTCGCAGGCTCCGCAACTGGCGTTGACGGTCATTCCACAAGATGAACATGAGTAAGTAGGCATAGCAGTTTCCTCCGCTAATTGTTTGGAGGCAAATGATGGCACAGTTCAGCGGTTGGGTGGTGTATTCGTTGGAGAGTAGGCGCACCTATGAATTAAGGTAGGTCTATGTCTCAGCATCAGGTAAAACCTCCGAAAGAAGTTGATCCACAAAGTGCCTGAAGGACTCGAAGGTTTTGTTAGTGGGCGAAAAAAATACTGAAGCAAAGATTGCTGCGCTTGGGTTGACTTGGCCCACTAATCATCTCGCTCAACAGCGAAAAGAGGCTTGTGAACGGTGAGCGAAATAAATGGCCCGTCCATGGTCATGATGCCTTCGCTGGCGCCGATTTTAAGCGAACAGTGTATGAGTTAAGCCTGTTGCAGGTCTAAGCGACCGGTTCCAGGATCACTACGGGGATTTCGCGATCGGTTTTTTCTTGGTACTCGGCGTAGTTTTTGAATTCTTCGGTGATGAGCGGCCAGAGGCGTGAGCGTTCTTCAGCGTTGGCTACCCGAGCGGTCATGGGTTGGTCGGCGGTTTCTTGCGTAGAGACAGTGACTTGAGGGTTGGCGCACAGGTTGTGGTACCAGGCGGGGTGAACGTCGTCGCCGCCCCGGGAAGCAACGAGAATCAAAGTGTCGCCTTCGTGGCGGGGAGCGGTCAACATGACCGAGCGTGGTTGGCCTGATTGCCGGCCCGTGGTGGTGAGTTTCAGCACGGGCATACCGGCCACAGTCCAGCCTTTGCGACCGCCAGAGATCTTAAGGAAACCGCGATGGACGGCATTCATAGTTTTTAAAGCAAGGTCGCTGGGCATCTTGTGGATCCTTTTAGGCAGTTGAGGAAAGAAACTAGGTTAAGGCACATCGTAGAAGAGTGTGAAATTCTTCTACGAGNCACCGGAGAGGATTCTATTGTTCTAGCATTGCGCCAATGTTCAAGAACTTTAACCCCAGCCAGCTGTCTTGGAAGACGGTGGCTGCTCGAGCGGCCGGGTCGCCCAGGGATTGGTTTCCGCGGTTTGGGTCTGTTCGTGCCCCACGTTTGAGNCGCATGTGGGTTGGTCCGCTATTAATATTCGGATCGGCCATGGTGGGGTTTCTGGCGTTCGTGGGAGCCGAAGGAGAAGACGGCAGCGTAACTTTTGGCCTGTTTATTGGCTCGGTTTCCATCATTTTGATGGCTTGGAGTTTTACTCTCTCTTTGCGTCCTCGTGTTTTGGAGCCACTGTTTGGTGGCCTCGACAAGATGTACAAAGCGCATCGTTGGGCCGGCACTTTGGCAGTGGTCGCTATGTACCTGCACACCAGCGTGGAGGCAGAAATAGAAGGCGGCATTGAGGGCGCTTCAGAGTCAATCGCCGACTTGGCGGAAGACTTAGCAGAAAACGGCCAAACCATGCTTTACCTTTTGGTGGGTATCAGTCTGATTCGCTGGATTCCTTATCGTTATTGGCGATTAACCCACAAGCTTTTAGGTATTCCGTTTCTTTTTGCTTGTTTCCATTTCTACACCGCCGAAAAACCGTATGCCAATGGTTCTGGTTGGGGCTGGTATTTCGGCACCATCATGGTGCTTGGGGCGCTGGCCTATTTTGGTCGAGTAGTGGGCTACGACATGATGATTCAAGGCAAGCGCTACCAGGTGGCTGAGGTGTCTCGCCATGGGATAACCACAGAGCTTCGCCTGTCGCCGAAGGGCAGAAAACTTAAACACCATCCGGCACAATTTGCCACCATAAAATTACAGGTTCAAGACATGAGTGAACCGCATACGTTCACTATTGCTTCGGCCCCGCATGAGCCTGATTTACGCTTCTTTATTAGAGATTTGGGCGACTGGACAAAGCGGTTGCAGGGTATGGATTTGGTAGATGCCGAGGTGTATGTGGAGGGCCCCTTTGGTGAGTTCGCTCCGATGCCGAAGAATCCGTCCCCTACCTATTGGATTGCCGGTGGTGTGGGGATCACCCCGTTTTTGAGTATTACAGAGACGCTTGAGCCAACAGAGCTGGGCGATCGCCCGGTGCTGCTTTATTGCGTGCGGTCAAGGCAGGAGGCTATGGCCGTGGAGACTCTTGAACGGGCAGACAGCGATGGTCGTATACGGTTGGAATGGTTTGAAAGCTCAGCGGGCCGACGGTTTGGTTCAGAAACGTTTGCTGAACTCCTCGGGGGTAAAGACTTGTCGGAGGCTCATGTGGCGGTGTGTGGCCCGGGCGGCCTTATTCAGACGGTCAAAGACGTTGTCTATGGTCTCGGGGTTAGCCACGTAGAAACCGAGTCGTTTGATTTTCGAGGAGGCTTTGGGCCTGACCTTTCGCTCACCGTTGAAGAACTCATTGGTCGGTCGGGAAAATAACGGAACTCTTTAACAGCGTGGGTGGGTTTTGGTTGTTCTGTAAATAAAAAACGGTTTTNNTACGCCAACCGATTGCGGTTTACTTCTAGGCGCAGCACATCGGGTCGGGAGTAGTGGCCGGCGGGGTCAAAGTTTTGTCGGGCTTTGCGCACCTCAGCCACATCTAGGTCGGCGTAAACGATTTGTTCGCCGCGCACTGGTTCTACTATCCATTCGCCGTCTGGGCCGGCGATGCAGGTGCCGCCGTTGAAATATGTTGGTCCGCTGGCCGCCATTTGGTCGCGCAGAGGAAAGTCTTCGGGGATGTCATCTATGCNATAAACGCCGCCCACGCTGACCACAAAAATGCGTCCTTCTCGGGCCATGAAACGGGTGAGGTCTTGGGTGAGGCCTACCGCTCCGGGCCATACCGCGAAATGGATTTCTGTACCGGCGGCGTACATGGCTGAGCGGGCTAGGGGCATCCAGTTTTCCCAGCAGTTCAAACCGCTGAGATGCACCCCTTGGTGTTGGTGGCTTACCAGTCCGGCACCGTCGCCGTCGGCCCACACCATGCGTTCATCAAAAGTGGGTTTGAGTTTACGGTGCACGCTGACCATGCCTTGGGCGGGGTCGATGGCCACCAGTGAGCAGTAAACCGACCCTCGGGAAGCGGAGCGCTCTACCGCACCAACGTAAGCAAACACGCCGGCGTCTTTAACGGCGCTTACTATCTGGCCAAACTCGGGGCCAGAGAGGTCTACGGCTTGGTCGAGGTACCAAGCGAAAGCGCCTTGTTGGTCGGGATGTTCCCAAGAAGAAGAGTTGCTGTGGCTGCCCCACACGGGGTAGCCGGGGATGAAGGTTTCCGGAAAGGCCACTATTTCGGCGCCTCCGGCGGCCGCTTCGGCAAGGCGGGCCAAGACGATGTCTATGGTTCCGGATCGGTTAAGAAAAGCAGGGGTGGCTTGTACAGCAGCGATGCGCATGGGTTCAGACTATGGGGTTTTCTGCGTTGTGTAAAATCTGCGAGTCACAGTTCTTTTCTTGAGCATGGAGTGCGTTAATCTGAACTATGACTGCAGCGCTGCTATTTACCGGGGGGACCATTCGCACGGTTTCGTCTGCCGGGGTAGTGGAAGCAGTGTTGGTGGTGGGTGATCGTATTGCTGCGGTGGGCAGCGTAGAAGATTGCCTTGCTCGGGCTCCGCAAGGCACGCAAAAGGTTGATTTGGCGGGGGCGGCTTTGCTGCCGGGTTTTGTTGATGCCCATACTCATCCGCTCATGTTGGGCCAATGTGCCTCTTGGGCCGATTTGACCGGGGCAGCCAGCGTTGATGAAGTGGTAAAACTGTTGCGTGAACACGGACGTTTTTTGACTGGTGGCCCGATTCGTGGCTTTGGTTACGACCATCACCGTTTAGGCAGCAACGATGCCCACCCCACGGCCGACGATCTGGATCGAGTTTCAGATTCCCTGCCGGTAGAGATTATGCATAGCAGCGGCCACGGGTATGTGGTCAACCATGTGTCGCTGACTCAAGCTGGTATAGACGCGGCCACCGTGACCCCGGCGGGTGGGCGGATTGACCGTGACGATACTGGTAACCCCACGGGAGTTATTTTTGATGCGGCGTGCGACTTATTGACGGCGCTGACGGGGTCAAGATCACCAACCATGGGCCGAACCTGCATTTGGGAGAAACCCCAGCGGTGCTTGACGAAATGATTGATCTGGGTCAGCAGTTAATTTTGAAGGCCGGTATTACGTCGGTGGGGGATTGCCAGGTCACCGACCGAGAAATGACCAACTGGTTGCGGGCCCGAGACGCCGGCCGGCTACGTTTGCGGGCCACCTTGATGGTGCTGTCTAGTCATCTGCCGTATTTGCAGGGCCTGGGTTTGTCGTCAAGATTGGGCGACGATTGGCTACATTTGGGAGGGGTCAAGTTGTATGCCGATGGGGCGCTGACCGGCGGCACGGCCTATGTGCCTTGTGGCTGTGCCATGAACCACCGGGACGGTTATTTGTTTCACGATGCAGACGAGTTCACCGAGTTGCTGGTGGCCGCTCATGAACTTGGGTTGCAAACCGCTACCCATGCTCAGGGCCCAGAGCCTATTCAAATGGTTATCGATGCGGTGGCCCAGGCGCAGCGGCAAAGCCCACGGGTTGATGCCCGTCACCGCATAGAGCACTGCGGTTTCCCAACCGATGATCAGATTGCTGCTCTGGCCCAGGCGGGTATTGTGCCGGTACCTCAACCCACCCAAGTGCATCTTTATGGCGAGGGGGCGTTGCGTGATTACGGCGAAATGGCGGAGCGCATGTACCCGTCGGGCTTGTTTGCCCAGGCCGGGCTGCCGGTGGTGTTGTCGTCGGATACGCCGGTGACCATGCCCGATGTTTTTTTGGCTTTATGGGCGGCCGAAACCCGGCGTTTGTCGTCGGGTAAAGTGTTGGGCCCAGAGTGTGCCATAAATCGAGAAACCGCTCTACGGGGTTACACCATCGAGGCAGCCCGAGCCATGCACCGCGAAAACCACGTGGGATCAATTGAGCCGGGCAAGTTGGCGGACTTAGTGGTGGTCAGCGAAGACCCCATGGCCGTAGTGGTGGACGATCTGCCCGACCTGACCGTCGACCAAGTGTGGGTAGGTGGCCAATTAGTATGAGTTGTTCAGAAAATCACTCTTTGCTTGGGTAAGCGAAGCGCTGCTTTCAAGCAAAAGCCGACTGTTGGCATGAGGTGATGCCTCAAGGTCGACTTGTTTTGGGAAAGCGACGGAGCCTTGCAAGGGGTGACGAACCTCCGCCACCACTCCACCCTTAAGAAGTACTATTAACCTAGAGAACTCTTATTCCCTAAACAAAGTTGCTACTTATGCCTTCGTACTATTCACGTGTAATCCGTTTAATTGCAGTATTCGGAATTTTTATTTCGGCTTTAGCTGCGTTGGCGGCTTGTGGAAATTCATCCGACAAGGCAACAGAAGAAATAAATGAATCCGGCGTTGAGGCATCTAGCCAACCTGATGATGAACAAATCATAGAAGAAGCAACAAGCGAGTCAGAAGAAGGTGAAGAATCGGAAAGTGGCGATACTGAAGAGCAGGTAGATTCTGAATCTTTAGAAGAGTCAGAAGAAGGTGAAGAGGAAACTCCTACTGAGCAACCAGCGCAGCGTATTCAGTTCACAACAGGTGATATTGGTGAAGTCATCGAGGGTCGGATCCTTCAAAGTGATCCAAGCCCAGTATATGTTTTGGGTGCTAGCGCTCAACAATTGATGCAGATGACGCTTACATCTCTTGAAGGCGATGTTTCTTTTGACGTAGGAGCTCCGAATGGAGAGAAATTAGTAACTGGTATTACGCAAACAAAAGTTTTACTTCCTGTAGATGGAGACTATCTCATCTACATAAACTCGTTAAGCGGTGATGCTTCCTACTCTCTTGATGTGTTAATTACGAGTGTAGTTGAATACGTTCCAGTGGAATTTCAAGATGGAACCTCTAGCGCTACTATTAGCGGGGGCATGTTACGTGGTGAAACAGGCCCTGTGTATGGGCTAGTTGCAGCGGCTGGTCAACGTATGGAAATCACTATCACTTCGCTGGAAGAAAACGCTTCGTTTGATGTGTTAACACCCAGCGGGGAATACTTAATCAGCGAAATCATGGGCCAAGAATTTGAATTCTCTGCAATTCTTCCTGAGAATGGTGAATATTTGATCACAACCAATGCGCTTCGGGGAAATGTTTCCTTTGATTTGAACATTAGTGTTCGCGATTAGATTCTTCCTAGGTGTTGATTTTGGCCGTGCGCACGCTGGTGGGGGAGTTGTTTCCAAAACCTATGATGGGCCGATTTTTGAGAGTTGCTAGTGCGCCCCCCGGGACGGGAGACCAGACTCAGAACCTACAGGTTCGGGTCTCTTCGTGTTTGCGGTATAGACAATAATCGAAAGGCATCTAAACTGGCAGCATGCTTAGAGAGGCCTCAATAAGCGTTGTCAAAGTCATCACTTTTTCTCTTGAATTCTCTCCTCTTCAACAGCATCAGCAATCTTGCCAACCGTACGAAGAACATTCTTTTTCAAGCTATTGAAGTTGAGAAAAACGATCCCACCAACTGTCGAGAAAACGCCTCCAATTATTGTGAAAATACCTCCAATGTAGAGTCCAACTCTAGGTTCGTCATCATCAAAGGTTGCAAATCCAGTTTGTACCATGATAATCCCAGCAATGAGTACAAGTATTCCAAATATTATCAATGAGAATGATATGATTTTTTTCTTCGTGGTTTTTGTCATAATCTCTCCCTATTCTTCCCAATAGTGCTAACGACAGATACTAATCACTAAAATTACCCCTTGGGATACCCTTTGTATAGGCATTCCACGAGTCGGTAGGGAGGCGAGGCTCTTTCTCTGGCTCTTTTAAAGATGCCAACACGATTGTTGCGGCTTCTAAATAGTTATCCATGCTGGTTTCCTTTTTTCGTGGGGAGAAAAACGACTATGGGCGGGGTTATGGGCGTATCTGTAGCGAAAAAAAGACGGGGGTCTGCTTAGCGTTTGGATGCCATGGGGAGAGCGTGGGTTGGTCAACGCATAGTCTTGGCGAATGCCTGAACGGAGTAGAGGCGCAACTGAGGTGCTCGGCAACGTTTTCGGCGAAGCATTCGGGTCGTAACTCAATTTCTTTGGGCATTTCTTGGACACTTTTATAGAGTGAGCACCACCAAAAAGCCCAAAAGTGCTACAAAACCAGTGCGCCCCCTGGGACTTGAACCCAGAACCTGCGGATTAAGAGTCCGATGCTCTGCCAATTGAGCTAGAGGCGCTAAACGCCGGAGCCTGCCGGTGCCCGCCGAAACGAACGCCGGAAAACTCCGACCTTGGGGTGACCGAGGGGATTTGAACCCCCGACATCCTGGACCACAACCAGGTGCTCTAACCGAACTGAGCTACGACCACCAAGACCTCGCATGATACGCCCCAAAACCCTGACCAAGAACCTGAATTAAACAACTTTAAGTTAGTGTCTTGAACATGTCTGTACAAGTAGTGGTGGTGGGCGGCGGAATAGCTGGGGTGAGTGCCGCTTACGCCTGCACTTTGGTGGACCCAACTGCTTCGGTGATTCTTGTAGAAGCAGAAGAACAACTGGCCCACCACACCACCGGACGTTCGGCCGCTTTGCTTTTCGAAAACTACGGGCAGCCCGCGCAGCGCTCGCTCACCCGGGCTAGCTTAGATTTCTTACACAACACACCTGCCGATCTTGTTGATTCGCCACTGGTCCATAAAAGGCCGATGATTCATGTCGGCGGGCCGGAACAATCCATGTCAATTGACACCATGTTGGCTGAGGGAGCTGACGGCACCACGCCAACCGTTGAAATAACGGTAGAGGAAGCAGTCAATTTGGTGCCCCCGTTGCGGCCAGAGTTGATTGCCCGAGCGGTGCTCGAAACCGGCACCTGCGATATTGATGTAGCCGCTTTACACCAAGCCTTCGTGCGCGGTTTCAAACTCGGGGGCGGCACCATCGCCACCGCAACCCGGGTGGATGCCGTGCGGCTCAACGGCCAAGGTTGGCAAATAGAAACCACCACCGGGGAACTCCAAGCTGACGTGGTGATTAACGCCGCAGGAGCTTGGGGCGATGTGGTGGCTCAGCGAGCCGGAGTAGCACCTTTGGGGCTTGTACCTAAACGGCGCACCGCTTTTATGATCGATGCGCCGGTTAGCGACACTACGTCATGGGCCATGGTGGGCGAGGTGGACCACCAGTGGTACATGAAACCCGACGGTGCACAGTTGCTTTGTTCTCCCGCTGATGAAACACCATCCGAACCCTGCGACGCCAAGGCCGAAGAACTTGACGTAGCTTTAGCCATTGACCGCATAAACACCGCAACTACTTTAGGAATTCGTTCCGTCAACTCAACTTGGGCTGGGCTACGCACCTTCACCAGCGACGGAGCCATGGCCATCGGCCCGGATGCCGACCACCCCAACTTCATTTGGTGTGTAGGACAAGGCGGTACCGGTATTCAAACCTCACGGGCAGCCGGGCAACTAACCGCAGAACTAACCCTAGGGGCTACCCCGTCGCCATCGTTTTCTACCCAAGATTTAGCAGCGTTATCGCCTGACCGGCTGCGGAGACCCCGGTAGCCTCACAGCATTGCCTCCGTAGCTCAGCCAGGACAGAGCACCGGACTTCTATTCCGATGGCCGCAGGTTCGAATCCTGCCGGGGGCACAAACATAAGTGCAGGTCAGAGGTGGTTTTAACTCTGGCCTGCATTTTGTGCTTGTTTCATAATGCACGTCTTAATGCACAAATGCCCATTTCAAGGATGTTGTCCGCTCTGTACATGTAGGTACTGTCAAGGCATGCCAGGGCACATTCGTAAGTTAAAAACACCCGTTTCACGGAGGTGGCTGCGTCACTTCTTTTGATAATGGGCGAGGTCTGGCTGGGTCATGGCATCACGAAACTTTTGAAAAGTCCAAGGCCAAGCAGCAGGTATGCCACGGTCATCGAGGTACCAACTGCGGCACCCGGTAGCCCACACCGTTTTCTTGGCTTGTTCTACCCGCTCACCTTCGAAGGCCTTGGTGGCTTCAAAGGTGGGGGAGAGCGCCTCGGCTTCGCCGGAGCGCAGCAGTTCAATAAGTTGCGCAAAGTAAGCAAACTGCAGTTCGGCTACTTCAATGAGCGAAAAGTTGCCCACCGGTCCGTTGGGCCCGTTAAGCATGAACAGGTTCGGAAAGCCCGGCACTGCCACCGACAGGTAAGCATTGGGCCGCTGCGCCCAAGCCTCCGAAAGGTGCAAGCCGTCGGGGTTGACGACATCAATGGGGCGCAAAAAACGGTCAACCTGAAAACCAGTAGCCACGATGAGCACGTCAAGTTCGTGGTATTGCCCGTCGGCAGTACGTACTCCGTTTGCCTCAACTTCGGTAATGGTTTCGGTAACCAGCGAAGCGTTGGTTTTTTGGATGCCCTCATAAAAATTTGGAGAAATAACTAACCGTTTGCAAGCCGCTCGGTAATCGGGCCGCAACTGTTCACGTAGCACCGGGTCGGTGACGCTTTCTTCTAAGTTCAGCCGGCAGGTTTCTTCAATCTTGTGCAACAACTCAGAGTCGGCATCTACCACGGCGTTAGAAAAACCGTTGGCGAAGAGTTCAGAGATTTCATCGTGCAGCGCGGCGGCCGTTGACGGGTCGTCACGAAAAGAAGCGCGTTCTTCTTCGCTGTACGCAGGGTTGTCTTGGGGCATCACCCATTGAGCGGTGCGTTGAAACAACGTGAGGTGCGCTACCTGGTTGACAATGGTGGGCACGGTTTGGATAGCCGACGAGCCGGTACCGATAATGCCCACCCGGAGGCCGTCAAGAGCCACCGAGGAATCCCAACGGGCGGTGTG